>Ga0075418_10006272_pt1 | contig 13406 bp, 7 predicted proteins | sample SoiMetdeltSBSDD2_FD_81776 | JGI IMG/M metagenome (GOLD analysis project Ga0075418, IMG submission 81776) | Bulk soil microbial communities from a Populus tree surrounding site in Tennessee, USA - Soil MetaG P. deltoides SBSDD2 | ecosystem: Environmental > Terrestrial > Soil > Tree plantation...
ATTCTCGCTGCACGCCATTCCGCCAGCAATCGCAGCGAGCATCCACATCGACTCGCCGCCGCGGCCGCGCGAGCAAGGGGGCATCAAGCTCACCTTCATCGTGCGCGATGTCCACTCGACCCTCGAGAGTATTACCACGATGGGACTGCCGCTTCTCCAGCGCCCGTGGGGCAGCACCGGCGCGGTCGATCCCGAAGGCAACGTCTTCGCCCTCAGCGCACGGCCGTAAGAAGTCTGACGACGCGGCGGGGCACGCGGACGAATGGCGAAGTGTCAGGCTTTGGCAGAATAAAGCTAAGGAGTCGATCGGACTGATCGAGTGTAGAAGCGACGGCGGGCGCGCGCCTGCATCCCCGGCGCGCCTGATCGACGTCGTCGATCCCGTGGCGTACGCTGCGAGCGCGTTGGTCATCGCAACGGCTTGCCTGATCGCCGTGTCCGTTCCTACCCTTCGTGCCGCCAGGATCGATCCGATCGCGACCCTCAGAAAGGACTGAGTCGTTTCAAGTCGCGGGAGGCGAGGAGCAGGCTACGGCCCACGCGCTGACCGGCCGAGTGCCAGAGGTCCGTCGCGGCCCAAGGCAACCGGTCTTACACCTGACAGAGCCGTATCAAGGTCAGGCGGCGATTCCCTCGAACTTCACGCACCAACCTTTCGCAAAACCCCGTACCGGTACCATTTCAAAACAGTACCCGAACAGAAATCGTCTTCCCAGAGAGCTGATCGTAAAGGGGATCGACATCGGAATCGGCGTCTGATCTCATGCGCACAGGCCGACACCCATTCGCTGGAGCTGTCCGACCGAGCTGACGGCTGACTAGGTGCGGGTGGCCTAAGCACCGCACGGATCGGCAAGTTCTACCTCTTTCTGCGAGAGATCCTGCCCGACAGGTCCGTCGATGATCTGCCGACGCGCTCGAAGCGGCATACGAGCGCTCTCCGACCCCACGAGGATCGCGCTGTTCGTCGCACCAGGTTTCGACGGCCGAGGCATCGGGCGCTGCCCGCTCGACGGTTGGGGAGCCGGTTGTTCGAGACCAGCGACGAACCCGTGTGGCCTCATCACGGCGCCTGTGACGCCGGCCGAGCGGTTCCACGCCGCCGCCTGCTGGCGGGAGGCGCGACGCACATGGGAACGCGACAGACGAATCGAGCTCCCGCGCCGAGAACACTGTGATCAAGTCGCGATAGCGGCGCCTTGGCGGTTCAGGGCGGCGACCACGCGACCCCGAACCGCCGAGCGTCCACCCGAACACTCGATCAGTTCACCGGCTTCATGAACAGATTGACGGACCGCCTGCCGATTTTGCGGCCGTGCTCGATGCCTACCTCCACACCTTTCCTGAAATGGATTCCGATATAGATGCGCGACTCGCCGTTCTCGTTCGCCGCCTGCGAAAGGGTCGAGTACGACCGCAAGGTCGGTGTCGCGTCGTCGCACGTCTGACCGGCGGGCAGCGTCAGGCTGCACGTGCTGAAGGCGACGCGGTCACGTCTGAAGAACAGCTTCAGCACCTCTGAGGCGGCACCGCCCTGAACAGAATGCGCCGAGTCGTAGTCGGGCATCGGATAGGTCTGCTGCAGCGGGGTCCAGGCCGTGTCTGCGACCGTGTCCGGGTTTCCATCGGTATCGGCCTCCTGGATTGCCGTGATCGGACGCCAGAACGTGTAGTGGTATTTGGTTTCCCACGACCCGATATAGCCATCGGCCAGCGCGATGTTGAGCAATCCGAACAGCCGCGCGTTCTCCCAGAGGTCGAGCCCCTCGCTGGCCGACAGCGTCCGGGCGATACGGTTCCACATCAGCGGCGAGCTGTCGATCCAGAACAGGCCGATCTCGGTCTGTTCAGCGCTACGACCGCTCGGCGTGTTGATGCCATCACCTCCGAGAGCCTTGACTTCGTTGAAGTCGGCCGTATAACTGTGATTCCGCAGCGAGTACGGCGGACCAGGCCGGAACTGCGAGCTGCCTTTAAGCACGAACGGGGTCACATCGCGCCATCCCGGTATCAACGCGAAATCGAAGCCCGGCGTGAAGCGCCACTCCCCTGGACGCGTGCCCTGGGCATAGGCCGCGTCAGCAAACGGCGTGTCCGAGCCATCGGCGGCGCGGATTGCGAGGATGATGGCTGCAGCCTCTTGGCCCACCTGAAGCCCGGCCGTCTTGGCAGGACCATTGGGTATGGCTGCGAGAGCGGCCGCATAGTCGGCTTCGACGCTGTCGATTCCCGCTTGAATGGAGCCGGGGCACCCCGGAATCCCCTCGAACGACGGGGCCTGGGCGATGACGGCCACCAGGACGTTGCGCGAGGCCGCGGCGACGGCGGCCTCAGCCGACGCGAAAGGGTCCGCGCGCCTGTTGTATACATACGGCCGCGATCGACGGTCGAGTGCGTTCAGAGCATCGTGCACGGCAATGTGCATCATCGCGTAGGCACGCGACTCGTGAAATGGATCGAAGAGCGGCGATAGGCATGCGGCCCGTGCGGCCTTACCGGCAATGGCGTTCCAGTCGGTGACGGCATCCGCCGTGGCGAAGCGCGGCCAAATCATGGCCAAGCCCAGGCAAAGATAAAGCGCGGCGGAACTTCTGAAAACTCTTGCGGCTGTCGCGGTCGGTGCTTCGGTGATGCTGGACATAATCCCCCCTCGCTGGGACATGTCAGGTCCCCGCGTTATGCCGTAACGCGGAAAAGACGGTCGAAGCAGCTCACGAGTCGTTATACTCCGGCGATGTCTTCGTCCCCCGGAGACGTGACCGGATTGCTTCTTGCCTGGAGCGACGGCGACCGTGGGGCCCTCGAGGGACTGATTCCACTCGTTTATGCTGAGTTGCGTGCCATCGCCGCCCGATACCTACAGCACGAACGGGTAGAGCATGTGCTGCAGCCTACCGCGCTCGTTCACGAGGCGTATATCAGGCTGGTGGATCAGAATCGGGTTCGATGGCAGAATCGCTCGCAATTCTTCGCCGTCTCCGCACAGCTGATGCGGAGAATCCTGGTCGATCATGCGCGGAGCAATGCCGCTGAAAAGCGCGGTGGCGGAAAGACGACTCTGGCGTTGGATGACGCGGACGCAGCGTCGCAGCCTGAAAGCGTGGAGGTCATCGCCGTCGATAGGGCGCTGACCCGCCTGACCAGTATCTACCCGGAGCAGGGACGGCTCGTGGAGCTCCGCTACTTCAGTGGGCTGACCATCGAGGAAACCGGTGAGGTGCTGGGCATGTCGCCGGCAAATGTCAAACGTCAATGGACGGTTGCGCGAGCCTGGTTGCGCCGGGAACTTGCGTGTGGCACCAAGTCATGAGCCGTCTCTCCTGGTCGGACCTCGAGTCACTGTTTCACGACGCGGTCGCACGCGAACCGGCGGCGCGCGCTGCCTTTCTCGCCGAGCGTTGCAGCGGCCGTCCGGATATCCAAGCCGAAATCGAGAGCCTCGTGCTCGCGCACGAACAGACACGGAGTGAGCCAGGAGTGGCTGCTGGCCTTCGAGCACGGCTCGACGTGGGCGCGCAAGTGGGTCCCTATCAGATACTGAGCCTGCTCGGTGCGGGCGGCATGGGTGAGGTCTATTGCGCAAAGGACTCGCGGCTGAAGCGTACCGTTGCACTCAAGTTTCTCCCTCCCGAGATGACGAGAGACGAGGACGCGCGACAGCGATTCATTCTTGAGGCTCAGGCGGCTTCCGCGCTCGATCATCCGAACATCTGCACGATCTACGACATCGACACGGCTCCAGACGGCCAGATCTTCCTGGCGATGGCCTACTACGACGGCGAGACACTCAAGAGGCGAATCGAACGCGGTCCATTGAGCCCGGTAGAAGCCCTCGACGTGGCAATGCAAGTCAGTCAGGGGCTGACGAAGGCACATGAAGCGGGCATCGTCCATCGGGACATCAAGCCAGCGAACCTGATGGTGACAAAGGATGGTGCGATCAAGATTCTCGATTTCGGGATCGCCAAACTGACGGGCGAGACCGGCCTGACGCGCACTGGCATGACACCGGGAACTATCTCTTATATGGCTCCCGAGCAACTGAGGGGCAGCGCTGTCGATCAGCGAGCAGATCTTTGGTCACTGGGTGTGGTGCTCTACGAGATGGTGACTGGCGAGCTTCCTTTTCGCGGAGCGGCCGTGAGCCACGCCATCCTCAGCGATAGGCTGCCGAACGCAGCCGAGGTCCGTCCGGAGACCCCGAATGAGCTCCAACAGATCATTGTTCGCGCGCTTGAAAAGCGCGCCGATGCCCGCTACGCAACCGCGGCTGATCTGCTCAAGGATCTGGCTGAGTGTCGCTCGGTCCTGACCGCGCCACGCCCCGTATTCGGGATCGCCGGTGTGTGGCGGATGTTCAGGAGGCGCCGTGTCGCGATACCAGCGTTCCTGGTTCTGCTTTCCGTTGGAGCTCTCGCCGCGTTGGCGTTGAGTCGGGGCGCGGAGGCTCGATGGGCACGGGAACAGGCGATTCCGCAGATCGAACGGCACGCGGACGCGGGCAATTGGGAGGCTGCGTTTGCCTTGGCGAAGCGGGTCGAAGCGGTGGGGCCGCAGGAGCCGGCACTCGCGGAGCTGTGGCCAAGGTTCTCCTGGATAACCACGATTCCATCCGACCCGCCCGGTGCGAAGGTCTTTCGCCGGCCGTACTCTGCGACGACCGATACCTGGGAAGAGTTGGGAACAACGCCGCTCGAGGGCATCCACTTTCCGTTTGGCCTATCCACGCTTCGATTCGAGCTCGATGGGTATCGACCGCTTCTTCGGACGCTGGGAACCGGCATATTAGTTGGAACAAGGTTGCAGGTAGCCAGTCCGTTCAAGCTTGACACCGATCGGACGCTGCCTCACGACAAGGTGCGAGTTGCTGGCTGGAACGAGGTCGTGTCCGGTGAGTCGGTTCAGTTTCGTGACTTCTTCTTGAGTCGGTACGAAGTCACGAATCGCGAATACAAGAAGTTTGTCGATGCAGGTGGCTATAAGCGGAAGGATTTGTGGGAGCACCCATTCGTCCAGGGTGGACGGACGATTCCTTGGGATGAAGCGATGGCGCTTCTCAGGGACAAGACCGGTCGTCCGGGCCCCAGCACGTGGCAGGCAGGCGACTATCCAGAAGGCCAAGACGACCACCCGGTTGGTGGAGTGAGCTGGTACGAGGCAGCGGCCTTTGCGCGCTTTGTCGGGGAAGAGTTGCCAACCGTCCATCATTGGCGCCGCGCCTTTGCGCCGGAAGCGTCCGCGTGGCTGCTGCCGGCGAGCAATCTCGAGGGCGACGGCCCGGCTCGTGTGGGACATTTTCGCGGGATCAGTTGGCCAGGTACCTACGACATGTCCGGGAATGTGCGCGAATGGTGTTTCAATGCCAACGGTGATCAGCGTTTCATCCTTGGAGGCGGATGGAATGATCCGTATCACCTCGGACTGAACATGAACTACGCGCAGCCTCCACTCGACAGGTCGTTTACGAATGGTTTCCGACTTGCCATCACACACGATGACGAGAGGGCGAGGGCACGCGCCCGGGCATCCTCGGCGCCGGCAGCATCGGTGCCGGCCTGGCTGAGAGTCTCCGAGCCAGCCACCCGTAGCATCGCGGCTGAAAAAGCAGTGTCGAACGAGGTCTTCGAGGCCTACCGGAGAATCTATGCTTACGATCCCGTTCCACTGAATGCCACGATCGAAGCCACCGAATCGACACGCCACTGGACTCGTGAGCACATTTCGTTCCAGGCGTCGTACGGCGCTGAACGGATGGTTCTATATCTATTTCTGCCACGTACGGGGTCTCCGCCATATCAGACAGTCCTCCACTGGCCGGGATCGGCGGCCCTTAATCTGGACTCGATCGACAAGTATCAAGTCCACTTGGATTTCGTTCTCAAGAACGGACGGGCAGTCGCTTTCCCCGTCTACAAGCGGACGTTCGAGCGCGGTGATCGGCAGCCTCTCCCGAGCGCCTCCACCGCTGCGTTTCGCGATCTTGTCGTCCAGCAGGTTAACGACCTGCGTCGATCGATCGACTACCTCGAAACGAGGCCAGATATCGACAGTCGCAAATTAGGCTATTACGGGCACAGCTGGGGCGGCGCTAACGGACCGATTGTCTTGGCGACCGAGTCGAGGTTGCGCGCGGCCGTCCTCTATGTTGCCGGTATTTACGGGGCGAGATTTCTACCGGAGATAGACCCCGTGGCTTTCATGCCAAGAGTCAAGGTCCCCGTGCTCATGCTCAATGGCGAACTCGACAGCGTCTTTCCGGCCGAGACGAATGCCAAGCCGTTCTTCGAACTCCTTGGAACCCGACGTGTCGACAAGAAGCTCGTCATCGCGCCAGGCGGACATTTCGTGCCGAGCCCAGTACTCATTCGCGAAACGCTGGACTGGCTCGACAAGTACCTAGGCGCAACGTGAAGTTGGCAACGATCATTCTTCAACACCCGATGTCGTTCCATTACCTTGGTGCCGTTTCCGGTCGCGTACCGCCTGTGTTGCTGTCCTGCGGCGGCATTCACTCGCTGCGCAGCGCCTGCGCAGGCTGCGCCAGAGCGGCGCGCGCGGCTGGAATCAGCGCGGCCACGGTGGCGACGAGGAGCACGATTCCGAGAACGCCGGCAACGGTCACGGGGTCAGACGGCGAGATGCCGAACAGCATGCCTGACAGTAGGCGGGTGAACGCCGTGGCCAGGACGAGGCCCGACAGGCAGGCTAGCCAGACCACCCGGAGACCTTGCGTGAGAAAGTGCCGCAGGACAGAGAAACGTGCGGCTCCGAGCGCCAGGCGTAATCCGACTTCACGCCGCTTCAGGCCGACGACGTAGCTCAGCGTGCCGTAGACCCCCAGGCAGGCCAGCGACAACGCGGTCAGCGCGAATAGCGCAAGCAGGATCGTGCGCAGCCGAGTCTCGGCGTACGCACGGCCGATATGCTGCTCCAGCGGCCCAATGTCGTAGACGGCCCGCAACGGCTCGAGCTCTTTCAACTTCACGCGGACGGCATTCGCCAGGACTCCAGGCGCTCCGGCGGCGCGAACGAGGTACCACGGATTCGGCGTTGCTCCTATGTCGCAGGCGTAGACGACCGGCGTCGGCTCCCGATCCACGGCGGCCTCGCGAGCGTTGGCCACGATTCCGACGACGCGGGAGGGGAAGACAAAACCGCGTGGTACTACCTGGAGCCCCATGACCGAACGGCCCGCAAAGTATCGGTCCGCGAACGCGCGGTTCACCATCGCCTGACCCGCCGACCGCCGCGCTTCTCCCGTTGCCGGGTGCCGACAGAGGTCACCGGAAACGATGGGGATCCGCATCGTGGAGAAATAGCTCGGCGAGACGACACGGTACTCCGCATTCACCGGTGGTCCGGTGTCGGCAGTCCCCTCACTGACGTTGACCTCAAAGGGCCCGGCTCCCAGGGCCGGTACGCCTGAAAGCGAGGTGGTGGTCGCCACCGCCTCGATGCCCGGCAGCGTCGCGACCTCCGCCAGCGTCGCGGTGACACGGCGGATCACGGAATCTCCCCGTTCGCTCCACGGCGCGTAGATGCGAAATGCCAGCACACGCGATGCGTCGAACCCCGGTTCGACGTTGGCGAGCCGCTCAAAGCTGCGCAGCAGCAGTCCGGCGCCGATGAGCAGCGTCACGGACAACGCCACCTGCACGCCCACCAGCAGCCACTGCAGCGCGTGCCGCGGGGCGACGACGCGTGCCCCGCCGCCGGACCGCGCCAACGAGTCGCCGCCGCGGCTGCCGCGCAGCGCCGGGACCACGCCGCACGCCAGCGAGACCACCACGGCCACCACCATCGTGTAGACCAGGATGCGGCCGTCGAAACCGATCTCGTGGAGCCGCGGCAGATCGGGCGCAAGACGCCGCAGGGCGGCGGTTGTGCCCGCCGCCACGAGCAGACCTGCCGTCGCCCCGGCCATGGCCAGGAGCGTCGCCTCGGTGAGCAACTGCCCCGCGACGGCCCGTCGCGACGCCCCGAGGGAGTAGCGGACGGCGACCTCTTGCCCACGGTGGGCACCGCGCGCGAGCAGTAGCGTGGCGATGTTCGTGCACGCGATCAGCAGCAGCACCGATACGGCCCCGAACAGCATCCACAGCGACTGGCCGACGCTCCCGACCACAACGTCCTTGAGCGGCGTGACGGCCACGGTCATGTCGCGATCGGTGTCCGGGAACTGTTCTCCAAGCCGCTGCTGGACGACGGCAAGATCGGCCCGCGCCTGGTCGATCGTCACGCCGGTCTTGAGGCGGCCGATCGCCGTCATGAACGCAAAATCGGCCCGCCGGCTCCGCATCCACGGCGCGTCGATTTTCAGCGCCGACCAGCTGTCCACCTCGGGGTCGGGAAATACGAACGAGGGCGGCATCACGCCGGCCACTTCGAACGACACCGTGCCGGTGACGTCGGCCGCCTGCACTGCGCGGCCCGGCGCCCCGGGATCCGCCCCCAGCCGGTCCCGCCAGAAGCGATCGCTCACGAGCAGGGTGGTCGGCGTCCCAAATCTGTGCGCCTTGTCGTCGAGTCCTCGTCCGAGCGTCGGGGCCAGCCCGAGCACATCGAGAAACCGGGGGCCCACGCCCGCGTATCGTGTCCGCTCTGGCAACTGCCGGTTGCTGTCGGTTGCGTCGTACAGGCTGTAGCCGCTGATCACCTCGAACGTGGAGTTGAGGCGATTCCAGTCCTCGATGCGCGCCGGCGTGGAAAAGTCAGTCTGCGTCTGGCGGTGCACTTCCGCGAGGCGCACCAGACGGTCGCTCTCGGGATAGGGAAGCGCCCGCAGCAGAATCGCGTCGATGGCAGAGAACACGGCGGTGTTGGCGCCGACGCCGAGCGCCAGGGTCAGCACAACCGACACCGTGAAGCCCGGAGTGCGACACAGCGCCCGTGCAGCCTGCCGCACGTTCCGAAACAGCGCGTCGAGCGAGAGCGCGATGCCCAGATCTCGCGTGCGCTCGGCTTGCACGAGCAGGTTTCCGAACTGCATCCGGGCCACCCGGCGGGCCTCGTCGGCGCTCAACCCGTCGCGTTGCAGCTGTGCGGTGCGCTCGTCGACATGAAAGGCGATTTCATGATCGATCTGGCGCTGATGGCGCTCCGGGCGCAACGTGTTCGAAAGACGGCGCAGCCAGGACATGTGGCTCTCCCTTACGCGTGTTTGAGGACACGACCCACGCCTTCGGTGAGCCGAGCCCAGATCTCCTGCTCAACGCCGAGCTGCTTCCGCCCCTTCGTCGTGAGCGAGTAGAACTTGGCGTCTCGGTTCGTGCCCGTCGTGCCCCACTCGGCCTTGAGCCAGCCCTGCTGCTCCATGCGATGGAGCGCGGGATAGAGCGAGCCTTCTTCGACGCGAAGCAAGTCGGCGGACACCTGCTGGATGTGGGTGGTGATCGCGTAGCCGTGCATGCGCGACTGCGACGCGAGCGTCTTGAGCACAAGGAGCGCGAGCGTGCCCTGGAGAATGTCGTTCTTGCGCTGAGGCATAGGATGCTAGGGATCAATACCTACATAGCTTGGTATTGTCAAGCGGGGCGCGAGGGCAGACCTGCGTCCACGTCGGCTGCCAGCCCTGATTGCACTCGCTCAGGCCAGGGAAGCCTCGTCGCCGCTGAGCGCAAACCCACGCACGATGCGGCAACAGATCCTCGTCGCCCTCGCTTCGTTGGCTGCGCTTGCTGACGAAAATGGCCTCTTCGGTCTGCTATCGCACACGGCCGCATAGCTGATTGAGATAGGTTGCGCGCTCCGCGCAGCGGCGCCGGGACGCTCGGAAGGCGGGCCGTTCTCATTTCCAGTGGCGAGAGACGGTTGCGGGGTGAATCGTTCATGCAGCGGCAATTAGCTGCATCGCCTCAAGCCACCGACGGATTGCCCTCCAGGCCGGCTGGGGTTTGAAATTCGCGATCGAAGGGGTATCACGCTCATACATCGGTCGCCGATTCAACGGGCCGCGCTTTGACTGAGACGCGCAGCAGAGAACGCCTCGCTCGCAAATGAAATTGGTTGGAGGCGCGCTCGTTGCAGTCAGTCGTACCGCAGCGCCACCAGTGCGTCAACGCGAGTGGTTCGCCGGGCGGGCAGCCACGTCGCCATCACGGCGACGACGGCTAGCGTGGCCATGGCAGTCGCGAACGTTACGGGATCTCCGGGCGACAGGCCATAGAGACGACTGGAGATCAAGCGGACGGCCGCCACCGACAGCGCGCTGCCAACGACGAGCCCGGCGAGCACCAGCCAGCCGGTCTCGCGCGCGATCATCGCGATCAACATCCCGTGCTGCGCCCCGAGAGCCTTGCGGATCCCGATCTCATTCGTCCGCCGCGCGATGCTGTAGGAGAGGAGACCGTAGAGCCCGAGCGCCGCGAGGACTATGGCGAGGACCCCGAAGGCGATAGACAACTGAGCCAGCATGCGATCCTGGACGGTCCTCCGATCCACGGCTTCGGTCAGCATCGAAGCGCGCGTGATCGGCATGTTCGGCTCGGTCCGCTGGAATTCCTGACGCACTGCGGGGAGAACGGCGCTGTTCCTCCGCTGCCGGATCATGAAGGTCACCCCAGTGACACGGCCGTCGGCGCGCGCAGCGGACCGCGATATGGGGGTGTAGAAGCGAGTCTCGATCTCGTCGCGGAGCGAGCTCTGACGCGAATCGCGCACCACTCCCACGACTTCGTACGTCCTCGTGCTCTCCGCATAGTGCTGGGTAATGTGCAGGCCAATCGGGTTGCGGCCATCGAAGAACCGTTTGGCGAACGTCTCGTTGACGACGCACACCATGCGACCGCCGGTGTGATCCTGGTCTGTGATCTCGCGTCCGATCAGCACGGGAATTCCCAGCGTCGAAAAGAAGCCAGGCGCGACCGCGTCGTAGCGCGATCCAATCTCTCGGGCATCTGCTGACGTATAGCCCTCGACGGTGATTCGATCGCCGTTGTCGGTGCCGCTGAAGAGTCCGTTGTACGAGTACGTGGCGGCGAGCACGCCAGGAAGGGCACGCACGCGCGCAGTGAGCGCCTCGAACGCCGCCGCCTGACGCAGCGGCTCATAGCCCGCAGGGTCCGCATCCACGCGGACCGTCAGCAGGTCCTTCATCGAATAGCCGAGGTCGACACTCTGAAGGTTCACCAGCGTGCGTACGAGAAGGCCCGCGCCGACGAGCAGTGGAAGTGAGAGGGCCAGCTGGCCAATGACGACCAGCTTGCCGATTCGCAGCCATGCCGCCGATCCGGCGATGCCCTTCCCTTCCCGCAGGGCAACCGCAGGCTGCGTATCGGTGATTCGGAGCGCCGGCAGCAGGCCGAGAATGAGACCTACTGCCAGTGTCAGCCCGAAGACGAATCCGAGCGTGCGGAAGTCGAGCGCTGAGGGGAGCGTGATCGTGGGATCGGCGACCAGGCGGAGCAGCGCTTCGCGGAGGACGCCCGCCATCACGAGGCCGGCAAGTCCGCCAGCGACCGCCAGCAGCGCGCTTTCGGTGAGCAACTGCCGGATCAGGCGACTGCGCCCACCCCCGAGCGCGAGCCGTACCGCCATCTCGCGCCCTCGCGCCGTGGTGCGCGCCAGCAGCAGATTCCCGAGGTTGGCGCAAGCGATAAGCAACACCAGGCCCGCCGCGCCAAGCAGAACCCACAACGGTTCTGCAAATGAGCGGCGCAGCGCTGACGCGCCAGTCGCTGCGTCGCGCAGCGTCAGCCGCTGATCGCGATAGCGCGTACGCACCCCGGCGTCGCCGATCGATCCGTAGTATGCGGCGAGGCCCTGCTGAAACGCGACGTTGGCGCTCGCCTGTGCGCGCTTGCGCGTGACGCCGGGAGCAAGGCGGCCGAACAGGTGCAACCACATCACCTTCTCGACACTGCCCGGCTCGTCGTTGAGCCAGTCACGTCCCGGCAGCACAGCGGCCTGCATGGCCAGCGGGATCCACACGTCGGGCCGCTCGCCCACGGTCTCGCCCAGAAACGATGCCGGTGCGACGCCGACGATGGTCACGATGGCGTCGCGAAAACTGATGGTGCGCCCCGGAACGTCGGCACGTCCGGCCAAGCGGCGCTGCCAGTACTCATGGCTGACGACAGCAAATGGTGCGGCGCCCGCCGCAGGCTCACGATCCGCGTCGAACGTCTGGCCGATCGCGGCCGAAACGCCGAACGTGGAAAAGTAATTCATCGACGCCAGGCGGATCACGAGCGGCTCGGGCTCCCCGCCGGCAACGCGCGCCTCCGTGCGCTGAGTCACGCTGGACGAAGCCATCAGCGATACGAACGCGCGGTTGTCCTGGAGCTGCAGAAACTCCTGATAGGTCGCCAGGCTGCGCTCCCCTTGCTGCATCCCCCGTCCCACGCCTCTCGAACCGGGATCGGTCAAGATCACCAGCTCGTGAGGATTCCGCACCGGCAGCCTATTCATCAGCACACTGTTCAGCAGGCTGAAGATCGCCGTGTTGGCGCCGATTCCCAGCGCCAGCGAGAGGACCGCCACCGCGGTGAATCCGGGACTGGCCGCGAAAATGCGGCCCGCATGACGAAGGTCCTGCTGAATCACGTGCCAATGCTCCTGCAGGGCGGTGGACGGGAGATCGACGAGCGCTCTCACCCAGATGCCGGCTTGGAGAAGACGGCCGTCGCGGGCACGCGCGTCGCGCAGTTGCTCGGTGAATGCGCCGACCATCTGTTTGCCGTACTCGTGACGAAACTCGGCCGGATAGCACCACAGGAGCGCACGGTAGACGTTGGGGGCGCGCATGCCTATAGCTTTCGCGGAATGAGCTTGGTGGCGCGCGCCTGCTCGAGCAGCTCGCTGAAGCGCTTGGCTTCGGCCACCGCGACGTCACGACCCAGGCGCGTGAGCCGGTAGTACCGTCGCCGCTCATCCGCGCTCTCGGGGTCTGGACTGTCGCGCAGCTCCTCGATCAGGTCCTGCTCGAGCATGCGGCGAATCGCACTGTAGAGCGTGCCGGCGCTGAGGCGGACCTTGCCGCCGGTTCGCGCATCGACGTCCTGCATGATCGAGTAGCCGTGCCGGTCGCGGTCCGCGAGGGCGACCAGGATGTGGAACGCCGCCGTCGGCAACGGCAGGAAGGAATCAACCTCGTCGGTCGGAGTGCGTCGCGGCATCTGTGGCGTGAGATAGTATACTGTACATCGATATAGCTGCCAGGCAGCTCACAAGCGGTTCCACGCTCAACGCGCGACAGGATGGTCTAGAGCGATGGCAGGACTGAACGCGCATCGCCATTCCAGTCCGCGGCAAATACCGCCGTTCAGGCAGCGATTCCCGCGAATCCGATGCACCAACCTTTCGCAAATCCCCGTACCGGTACCAGAAAATTCCACGCGTTTCGCAAAGACATTTCAGAATCGGCGCTGGAGCAGGCGGCGACCGTGTTGCGGCTAATGCACGCGCCC
>Ga0075418_10006278_pt1 | contig 13399 bp, 11 predicted proteins | sample SoiMetdeltSBSDD2_FD_81776 | JGI IMG/M metagenome (GOLD analysis project Ga0075418, IMG submission 81776) | Bulk soil microbial communities from a Populus tree surrounding site in Tennessee, USA - Soil MetaG P. deltoides SBSDD2 | ecosystem: Environmental > Terrestrial > Soil > Tree plantation...
GAACGTTGCAGCGCGATGCGATTCTCCTGAAACGGAAATCAGGCGCTGCTCCGCCTGGCGCAAGTTCCGAGCATCAGGTGCCTGGCCTTCTCGCCAACCTCCTCTCAGAAATAGGTACAGAAGAACACCGAAGATGAGAAGCACGCTTCCGGTGATACCTATCGTTCGCTTGGAAATCCTGACTCGGCTGGGCACAGGCGCCACTATCTCCGGCACGAGTCCCGTTTTTGGGCTGTCTGTTTCAATCTCTTCCTCTTGTTGGACTTCGATAAGAGAGTAAGTCCGCTCCTCGACGAATAGATCCGCGCTCCCCTCCGGATATACAGCTACCGGGGCGACAAACCGGTACCCACGTTTTGGCACGGTCTGAATATAGCGTGAAGAATCTTCACCCAGGGCCTTTCTCAAGATCGATACGCTGCGGTTGAGGTTAGCTTCCTCGACGAAGCTGTCCGGCCAGATCTCCTGTAACAACTCTTCCTTTTCCACCAGGTGCCCACTGTTTTGGACAAGCACGCGCAGGACTTCGAAGACCTTTGGAGTGAGAGGCACAGGACGGCCCTGCCGCAGCAGCACGTGTTCCGACACATCCAGGCGAAAAGGACCAAATTCGTAGGATGCCTTCGCCTGGTGGTTCATAGCGCGTTGGAACTCATTTCGGGGCAAATTTGGAGCTTTTTTGGAACTTTCTCAAAGGACTTCCTAGCTGCAGCCCAAGTATTCTCGCCGCGACCTAAGTTTTGCGAATGAGGTTGTGTGGTTGGGAGGAGTACCGGCTCCGGACCCCATTTTAGTACGCCACCCTCGCCTGACACAACAGCCGAACTTAGAAGGCTCGGACGGTCATCTGAAACGCTCTGAGGCCGGCCCTCTAGACCTTATTTTGGAGGCTCCGTGAAGGTGAGAAGGACCATGAAGATCGGGGTCGAGACACAACGTGTTGTGAGCCTCACTAGGCACGTCTACGCACTTGAAGCTTGGTGCAGTCAGTGCGGTGAGCAGCGGCAGATGATCCATCCGGAAGAAGCAGCGTCACGAGCCGGAGTCAGCCTTCGGGCGATCTACCGCCTGGTGGAAGCTCGTCAGCTGCATTTCATCGAGACGCCTGAAGGATTGGTGCTCATCTGTCCCAACTCAGTTACTCAGGCCCGGGATTTTCCTTGAGCGAAGCTCAATGTGGCGCGGGTCACTATCGTAGCGATTCAGCCAGGCCCTTCAGTCGGAAAGGCACTGCTCCCGGCGCCGAGAATCTAATTCAAAGAGAGGACATTCCAATGAAAGAAAAACTGTCAAAGCAGGCAAAGTCCGTGGTCCTTGCTCTTAGTTTCATTGTTTGGGTTGTTCTAGGAGTGGCGTCCGTCTTGGCAAGCGACTTATGCGGCTCGACCATTGTCACTGACGTGACTCTCGACCAGGATCTTACGTGCACGGGCAACGGTCTGACCGTCGGAGCCGACGGGATCAAGATTAACTTGAACGGGCACACGATTACTGGACCTGGATCAGCGATTGCTTTGGTCAGAGGAATTAGTCTTAACCAGCGCAGTAGCGTGTCCATCCAGGGTGGCACAATAAGGAATTTTGAGTCGGGCATCTTCGTGGCTAACTCCTCAGAAATAACGATCAAGGAGATCTTGTTTACTGAGAATCGTGAAGGCGTCTTCTTGAATGGCTCTAGCGCATGTACAGTTAGAGAAAACACGGCTTGGCGGAACCAAATCCGAGGGATTATGGTCCGGCCGAGTGCGACGCGAAACTCTACGGACAACGTGATCAAGGAAAACCTGTTGGTTGAAAACCCGGTCGGTATTCTCGTGTTCGGTCAGCCCAGGAACACTCTGAAGGAAAACCGGATTTCCTGGAGCAGCCAGGCGGGGATTCTCCTGACGGGTTCTGGGGCTTCCGGCAACCTTGTCAAGGAGAACGTGATCGGGAGCAGTGCGGCTGGCATTGAATTCGCGGTCTCTGGCTGGACCGGCAACACGTTTGTGGAAAACAGAATCTTGGCAAACACCTGCGGAGTGAAGGGCCCCTCAGATGGCAACACTTTCAGAGAAAACTTGTTCGAAGGCGATGCTTCAGATACTTGCCCTTGACTGCTCCTGCAAAGGGTTGCGAGCGCTCGATGGTTAAGAGCCATTCTTCTTCCGGAACCTTTGTGAACGAAGAAGTTCTTAGTGAAAATCGTGTGACTCGGTTTCTGCCGCGGTGACGGATAAGGAATGGATGCGCCGTGCTTTCACTGAGATTACGTTGTCCTGGTTCTGTAAGATTCCTTCGATCATCAGGAATCTACCACTAGTCAGCAGTAGCCGGTTTTGCTCATAGATGTCCGGCGTGACGATCGCGTTGGCGATTCCAGTTTCGTCTTCCAAACTGAGAAAGAGAAACCCCTTGGCTGTCCCGGGCCGCTGGCGGGCGATGACGCAGCCTGCAATGCGAGCGAACCGTCCGTCGGGGATTGCTTTCAGGTCGCAAGCCCGCTTGATGTTCATTCCATCCCATTCAACCCGGCGATGAGCCATAGGATGACGTCCAACGGTGAGCCCGGTACCGTGAAAGTCGGTTACCAATCGCTCTTCATCGGTCATTTGAGACAACGGCGATGATGCATCTTCCTGCTGACTCTGTTTGAACAGCGCGCCTGCTGGGCGAATGGCTCGTTCCACCTGCCATAGCGCATCTCGTCGATGAAAGCGCTCACCCAATCCATTCAAGGCTCCAACTTGTGCAAGCATCGTCCACTCGCTCTTGCTGAGTTCCGGAACCCGCAGCGTCAGGTCTTCGATTGACGAGAATGGTCCGGCGGCGCGAGCGCGTACCAGGGCATCGGCAGAGCTTTTCCGCAAACCACGCACGTAGCGGAGGCCGAGACGGAGGATGGGGGGCGATGAAAGACGCATGGACTCCCCTCCTTGGATAAGGAGGGGCGGGCAGCAGCCAGCGGCTGCTGCCGGGGTGGTTTGAAGGATTGCAGGTTCCCGATCCACAGCATGGGTGCTCTTTACCCACCACCCCTGCCGGGGCCGTTGGCCCGGCATCCCCTCCTCATACGAGGAGGGGAGCTTTTCCTCAAGAGAATTGACCGGCTCCAGCGTGCATAGCCACTCCGAGTGCAGGACATCCACTGGCTTTACTTTCAAGCCATGCCGCTGGGCATCTTTGACGATGGTGGCGGCCGAATAAAATCCCATCGGCTGGTTGTTCAGCAAAGCGGCCGTGAATGCTGCTAGGTAGTGACATTTCAAGTAGGCACTCGCATAAGCAATCAGAGCAAAACTGGCTGCATGAGATTCCGGGAATCCATACAGAGCAAATGAGGAGATAGAGGTAATGATTTCTTCCTGAGCTTCCAAACCGATGTGATTTTGCTCCATGCCCCGGCGTAATTTGTTCTCAATCTCCAACATGCGTTCTCTCGATCGCTTGTGACCCATCGCTCGGCGCAGGTCTTCGGCCTCACCCCCGGTAAAATTAGCCGCTGTCATGGCGATGCGCAGGAGTTGTTCCTGGAACAAGGGCACTCCCAGAGTGCGCTTCAAAATGGGTTCAAGCGACGGGTGTGCATAGCGGACGGGTTCTCGCCCAAGCCGCCGCTTCATATAGGGATTCATCATTTTGCCGACGATGGGTCCGGGGCGGATGATGGCGACCTGCACCACCAAGTCGTAAAACTTCTTGGGGACGTTTCTCGGCAGAGCCGACATTTGAGCCCGACTCTCAACCTGAAACATGCCCACAGTGTCGGCTTGTTGCAGCGTACGGTACACTTCGGAATCGTCTTGAGGCAATTGAGCCAGGTCGAGTGGGTCGTTGTAATGCTGCGGCACCAGCGTGAGACAGTCCTTCAGAACAGCCATCATTCCCAGGCCCAGCAAGTCCACTTTGACAATCCCCATGTCGGCACAGTCGTCCTTGTCCCATTGCACCACCACGCGCCCCGGCATGCTGGCAGGCTCCAATGGCACCACCGAATTCAACTGACCCTGGCAGATCACCATGCCGCCCGAGTGCTGCCCCAGATGGCGCGGCAAATCCTGAAGACGCATGGACAGTTCAAGGTATTTGGCGATACGTGGATGCTTCAGATCAAAGCCCGCATGACCAAAATGATTCTCCATCGTGTCTGTGGCGCCTTGCCATTCAAAGGAGCCAATCATCGAAGCCAATCGAGTCAGCGTTTCCGGATCAAAACCAAGAGCCTTACCCACTTCGCGCGCCGCGGAGCGCCCGCGATACGTGATAACGTTCGCCGTCATGGCGGCGCCTAGTTGGCCATAGCGTTGATATACGTATTGGATGGCGCGCTCGCGATCATCCCCGCTCGGAAGATCGAGATCAATGTCAGGCCACTCGCCGCGTTCTTCCGAAAGAAAGCGCTCAAACAGCAGCTCCATGCCGACTGGATCGATTGCGGTGATGCCGAGCGCATAACAAACGGCGCTATTGGCTGCGGAACCCCGGCCTTGCACCAGAATCCCCTCTTGACAGCAAAAGCGAATGATGTCCCAGACAATTAGGAAATAGCCTTCCAAATGCAGTTTGTCGATGAGTTGTAATTCACGCTCAATCTGACGTCGCGCGCGTTTGAGCAATCCGGAATCGTGTTTGGGAAGATAACGTTCCAGCACTCCTTCTTCCGTACGTTTGCGAAGGAACGACATCATCGTTTCTCCATTAGGCACGGGATACTTCGGGAACTCATACCCCAGATCCGCCAGTGTGAAACTCAGTCGTGCGGAAAGTTCAGACGTATTGGCAATGGCGTCAGGCAAATCGGCAAAGAGCCGCGCCATGTCGCTGGCTAAACGAAAGTAACGCTCAGCATTCGATTCCAGCAGCCGGCCGGCAGTTTCCAGCGAGCAGTGATGCCGGACACAAGTCAACACATCCAGCAGTTCACGATCCTCAGGCCGCGCGTAGCGCACGCCATTGGTGGCGACCAGAGGTAAACCTAGGCTGCATGCGATGCGCACGGCGGCCTGATTTCTGAATTCCTCCTGCCGGTCGAAATGACGCTGCAACTCCACGTAGACATTGGAGGGGCCAAAGATCTGAATCAGTCGCGCCACTTCATTTTTCGCTACACCATAACCGCCGCTCGCAAGGGCTGAAGCCAGTGGCCCTTCGGCGCCACCGGTCAGACAGACGAGCCCCTTGGCATAGGATTGGAGCTCTTCAAAAGTCGCACGTCCTTCCCCTTTGGCTTTCTCGCGCAACTTATATTGCGTGATAAGACAACACAGGTTCCGATAGCCTTCGGCAGTCTCCACCAGCAGTGAATAACGAACCGGCTGCGGCTCTGCGGGAGTTTTGATCCATGCTGGAGCAACTGACTGCAAACCCACGTCTTGAACTGAAACCTCTGCACCGATGTGCGCACGCAGTCCCGCCTTCTTGGCGGCCATATGAAAGCGTGGCGCACCGTACACGCCGTCACGATCCAACAGCGCCACCGCAGGCATAGACTGACTGGCGCAGGCAGAGATCAGCTCTTCAGGCAGAGACCCGCCTTCCAGAAAGCTGAAAGCAGAGCGGGCGTGGAGTTCGACGTACATGGGGAGTAGCTGGAGAAACTGCTTTACTTGAAATCAATGAGGAGCTATTCGGGGACATGCGGCGAGCCTACTCGATAAGTTCAATCATACATCCCCTCCACAAACCATTGTTGTGTGTGAAGGTTGAGATAGATTCGATGGACCACGGATTCGGGATTGGGAACGGTCTCGAAGGGGCGCGTCTTATGCGCACGGCTGAGATTCTCTACCAACGTGACATCCCATTCATCCCGTGCCCAGGACGTTTCACTCCACCAGTTTCCGCTGTTTCGCCAGGGGCCAGCCTGTGCAAGAACCTTGCGTCGTTGATTGAGGAAAGTGACAAACATGGGCTGAGCATCTTTCAGTTCCACGCGGGCTGGTATCGCAGGCCGAAACCGCCGCAAGGCAGAATGCGGAAGAGCGGGGCAATGTTCCTGGGAGCGCGGGCGTCCCGCCTGCTTCTTGGTTTTGGTATTCATTTCCTGACCGCTTTCAGCAGCCTGAGGCGGACGAGACGTCTGCGCTCCCAGCGTTTCTTCAGACAACGAGAATCTCTGCATCTGAAACGCGTCAGGTCGGTACGTGTTTCGCAGCACAGGCATTCCCACGCGGGTCTCTCCGGCAATGGCTTTGATCCGAGCCAGAGTAATCTCCATTCGTTGGGGCTCAGGTCCTGGTGGTATGAAGAGGTCTCTCTGTATTTTGCGTGGAGGAGCTGCTTCAATAGTCAACAACACCTTCTTAACTGGAGCTTTGGGTGGATGCGCCTGCAACTCTAATTGCAACAGCTTGAGAATGGTTTTACTGTCTTGGACTGGGACAGGCAACTGCAGCGTGATGCGATGGAGAGAATTGGGATCGGTTTCCATTGGAGTGATTCATGGGGTGTGGTTTCCAGAGAACTAGAGAAACTTCAACGCACGTTTGACGCAGAGAGCATGGAGCGCGGGCACGACGTCTTCAATTGGAGCGCCCTGGGGGCTTTCGGCTGGCTACAGCCTTTCCTGCATTCGCAAACAAAGCCCGGGCCTGTGGAAGCAGTTCGACCGCTTTCAGGACCTGAGAGTCTCCTTCCAAAAAAACTTGTTGCGCCTCTTCAAAGCCGATCCGCGACAGTACGTACTCGTACTTGAGCCTTAATTTTACAAACTGAAGGTTTTGTTCAAACGGTTGCTGCCAGGGAAGTTCTCGAGAACGCAAATAAGCTCGAAATTCCTGAAGGAGAGTATCGCTTACTTCAAAAGCTTGCTGGGGTTCGGGGTGCCGGGCGTTGTAAGAGCGGATGAAACTGAAAAACGAAGCGTTGCTCAGAAGCACGGACTGAAAACTATTGAACGATGGGGCCGGCAGTGTGATGTCGGGCTTGATACCACCACCACCATAAACTTCCCGCCCGCTGTCAGTACGCCGTATTTCAGTTGGTTGGATCTCTTTACCCTTTTCGTTGAAATAGTCGTAATACGATTTTCTCGAATAGTCGCGCTGGATGAGGCGTCCGCTTGGCGTGTAAAACCTTGCCGTTGTCAGAGCGACGCCGGCGCCACGGCTCAATTCAAAGACAGATTGGACCAACCCTTTTCCAAAACTGGTCTCCCCCAGGATAAGGCCGCGGTCATGATCCTGAACGGCGCCGGCCACAATCTCAGAAGCGCTCGCACTGTCGTTGTTGATCAGAATGACCATGGCATAAGTGCTACTGGCGGCTCCCTTCGGAACAACGTAGCGATGATTGGCGCTGGCGAGGCGCCCTTTGGTCAGCAACACATCCTGCCCCTGCTTCAAAAACTTGTCGGCAACGCCAATGGCTGCCTGGAGCGCGCCTCCAGGATTGCTACGCAAATCCAGAATCAAGCCTTCAAGCTCCGGCCCCAGTTTTTTCAAGGCTTCTTCCAGTTCTCGCTCGGTGGTTTCGGTGAAATCTTCAATGCGAATGTAACCAGTCTTGGGGCGCAGATAAACAGCTACAGGCACGCTGTGGCGGGGAATTACATCCCGTGTAACGGTGAAGTCCAGCAGATCTCCAATGCCTTCCCGCTGCACAGAAATACGAACCGCGGTTCCCCTCGGCCCACGGAGTTTTTCGACTACTTGGTTTCGTGTCAGCCCGATGCCAGGCTTGCCGTCAATTTTTACGATGATATCTCCGGAACGAATGCCTAGCCGGTGAGCCGGAGTTCCAGGCAGCGTCGAAATGACGGTGGGCTGTCCGTTGATATTGGCAACGCTGATCCCCAGGCCAAAAAAATTGCCACGTTGATCGTCCCTGAAAAGCCGGTAGGTGTTCGGATCGAAAAAACTGGAGTGTGGATCCAACATTTGCAGCATGCCACGAATGGAATCGTACAAACTTTTCTCCGTATTCACGGGGTCGGCATAATTTTCCTCGGCCAGGCTCAGCACGTGCGTGTAGGTCTTCAGGAGCTTGTCGAGATCCTCCGATGTTCTGGGGGTGGCTTGCAGTTGGCTATTCCCTAATCCGGCCAGCAACGAAGCTGTCAGAATAACCAACAACGCCAAAGTGCATCGATTCTTGTTCACGGGACCCTCCTGCTTTTGCCAAATGATCTGCGAAAACCGTATCATAGGGGCGAACAAAAAGCAAAAACTAAATCATGCTACAAATCTAAAACGGGGCACCAAAGGTTAGCTCTCATATTCCCAGCCAAAACCGGGCCGGTCAGAGGGTCGCATGTAAATACCTTCAGGGCCGCGCGTGATCTGGTTGTCTTCTTCAAATCGACTATAAACCTCTTTCGGACCTCCCGGCGCGGGCAGGAACATCTCGCACCACGGGCTGTTGGTAGCAGAAAAGATGTAATGCGGAGCACCGCCGCGCCAGCCGCCGTGCGGAATCACCGGTATGTCATGAGCCGCGGCAAGCGCGCCAATATGCCGCAACTCGCTGAGGCCGCCGCACCAGTTCATGTCAGGCTGCCAGATGCTGGCCGCCTTGTATTCCAGCAACAGCCGGAACCCATAGCGCGTGTATTCGTGCTCGCCGGTGACAATGCGCGTAGATTTGATCTGCGCGTTCAACCTGCCGAAGCCGGCGTAATCATCTGGCGGCAGGCATTCTTCCATCCAGTAGACACGGTAGGGTTCCAACATTTGAGCAAACTCTACGGTGTAGCGCTCATCGAAGGCCATCCAGCAATCTAGCATGATCTCGCCGTCAGGGCCCAACAACTGGCGGGTACGCTTCACGAGTTCGGTGTTTTTCTTCATTCCCTCGCGGCCGTCCGCCGGCCCATAAGGAATCGCGAGTTTGATCTTCTTGTACCCAAACTCCACATGCTGGTCGATGTCGTTGCCCGTGCAATAGGCTGGGATGCGCTCCTTGGTTTGCCCGCCCAGCAACTTGTAGACCGGCATGCCAAGGGCGTTCCCAATGACGTCCCACAAAGCGTTATCCACGGCGCTAATGGCATGAACCACCAGGCCCTTGCGCCCATAGTACATCGTGGAACGCCAAAGAATGTCCCATAGCTGTTCGACCTTGAAGGGGTCTTCACCGAGAAGCAGCTTGGGGAAATGCTTCTCGACCACATAAGCAGCGCCGGGCCCGCCGAAGCCAAATCCTTTCACCCCTTTGTCTGTCGTGATCTCCACCCATTCGGGACCCAGATCTTCAGCCATGAACAAAGAGCGCTGTGCTTTGTATTTGGCGTAAATCGACATCGGGTTGGCGACTTCCACGCCTCCAGTCGACCAGGAACCCGGTGCGGGCGTGTACGTCGGTATCGGACGTTTTGGCTGGGGGCGCACCATGCGAATGCCGGTGATCTTAAGTTTGCTTTTTTCCGCCTGGAAGGGCAGCGGAGGCGGCAGCGGCTGAGCGGCTGCTGGTACGGCATTCAGGGTTGTCGCAGCCAGGGGAACAAGCGTTGAAGACAAGAACTCACGACGGTCCATGTTGGAGCCCTCAAGTGATGCCGTAAAGTCTGCCGAGATCCCAAAAACTGTTCCTATTGGCTATCGGCGATCGGCATGTTTCTATTTCGAACTAAAACCTTCCTCAAAAAATAGCAAATAGAAAATCAACAATGGACAAAGGTAAATAACTTCTGCTTCGCTACGTCGGATCCTTCACAATAACTACTTCGTTCATCTTGTCGCCGGTGCGAATGGCGTTGACAACCGTCATGTCCTGGGTGCGACCGAAAACTGTGTGCACACCGTCGAGGTGCGGCTGTGAGGAGTGGCAAATGAAGAACTGACTGCCTCCCGTATTCTTCCCTCGATGGGCCATCGACAGCGACCCCGCCAGATGTTTGTTGGGATTGATCTCGCATTTGATGCTGTAGCCCGGACCTCCTGTCCCATCCCCTCTGGGACACCCGCCCTGAACCATGAAGTTGGAGATGACACGGTGAAATGACAGGCCGTTGTAAAATCCCGATTCCGCCAGTTTCACAAAATTTGCGACTGTGCCCGGTGCATCGTTGTCGAAGAAATCAATGTTGATGTCGCCTTTGTTGGTTTTGATGATGGCTTTGGTCATGGTTCTCCCGTTTCTGTCCTAAGAAATTTGCTTCCTGGACTTCATCCCCTAGCGCGATCCGTGCCAGGCTAATCCTGCATCACTGTCCTTTCGTCTGCATGTCTTTCTTGAGTTGCCCCACGATCTCTTCTGCCAATTCACGAGTCGATTTCATTCCCCCAAGAAAGATAGAGTCGGAAGGGTTCTTGGCAGCGGACCAGAGGACCCGCTCTGTCTTCAGGTCGATAAGAAATGCCGTGCCGCGAGTTCGCGCCGTGGTTTTTCGAATCTTGGCGTCGACCGTCATCAGACTGTTGATGTCTACTTCAGTAGTATCCGAAAGCAAAGCGTCGGCTTGCCGCGGATTGAGGGTCACTTCAAAATGACCCCACCTAACAAGCTCGTTGGTTAGAAAGTGCTCGAACCGATCTTTCATGGGAATGACGTAGATCGTCCTCACGCCATTCAGAGCACTGGAAGAGGAAGCAACTGGAGTTGCAGAAGGGGGTTGGCCAGGCGCTGTTTCCTGTGCCGGGGTCAGAACGGAAAGAGCACAAACCGCTAGGAAAACAAGCATTCCAGTTCGTCGGAGTAATGGCATCGAAAGGCCTCCTTATTCGTCCTTCTCCAGGGGTAAATCGAGTCGGGTCGCCCACTCATGCCATGATCCAACGTAGTTGCGCACTCGTGGGTAACCCAACAGTTGCAGTGCCAGATAGGTATTTGACGCACGATTCCCTTGGTGGCAATACACCAGAATCTCCTTCTCGGGAGTTGCACCAACGTCCTTGAGACGTTTCTCCAAGTCAGCAACCTGGCGGTAACTCAGAGGGTTCTCCAAGAGTTGTGTCCATTCCAGCCAGACTGCGCCGGGGATGCGTCCGCTGCGGGCACAGTGCTGCGACATGTCCTTGCCAGAGTACTCGTCATGGCCTCGGACATCAAGAATCACAGTAGCCGCGTTTCGGATGCGCTTGGCGACGTAGTCTGTTGATGCAAAGATTGCAGGATTCGCATTCACATTAAAGGCCTTGGTCGGGCGTACAGTTTTCTCAGTGCTGACCGGCAATCCCGCTTTCTGCCACGCGCCGAATCCGCCGTGCAACACACGTCCCCAACGGTAACCCGCATAGGTCAAAAACCAGAGCGCCTTGGGTGCTTTCGTCCCCATGCTTTCGTCATAAAACACAATCTGCTCGGCGCCTGTAATGCCAAGAATGCTGAATTTGGCGGCCAGTTCCTGGTGCAGGAGTGGCAATGCTGATTCCGAAGTTCGCGCGCCAATGCCTGAGATGTCCAACCAGACCGCACCGGGGATGTGTCCCTGCATGTATTGTTGTTCGGTGCGCGTGTCGGCAACGATGACGCGGTCTTTCAAGTGCTCATTCAACCAACCCGCTTCCACCAGCCACACGGATTTGGGCGGTATGGGGCGACCTTCAAGGTAGGAACCAGTGGCGCACAACAAGCTGCCGAGAAGAATCGCGTAGCTGAAGCTGCGAGCCTTCGAACGTGGAAATAAATTCATTTGCAGGATTCCTCGGCTGGCTCCACAGCCTCCGCTTGGCTGTCTGCGCCATTCTAGAGGCTTTTTCGCAAAATCCTAATAATTAATCGAAGCGTGGAGGATGCGAGTTACAGCCAGGTGGAATCCTGGGCCACTGATAATTTGGAGACGCGGAGGAACCTCTCCTAGGGTCAGGAATGGAATGCGCCGAATTATTTGTTTTCGAAAGTGTGGTGGAATCTGACGAGCTAGGTCATTTGCACTGCAGGCGACCAAACGAATGAACAAATCCAGAACAACAGGTGGGCCAGTTCCTCAGGCTCTGGCCCATCCTGTTGGATTCTGCTATTGGCGCTGTCTGACCTCGATCTTGGCGGCTGTTCTGGTTGCCGTATCGAAGTGGACACTCACTGGTGTTCCGCTCTTGCTGGCAAGTCCTTCGACTCCTCCATCAGCGCCACTGATGAGCGTCTGGTCGGTGTATCGAAACTCGTTTTCCTGTCCTTGAGGATTCTTGACCGACAAAGTCTTAGCCGTGGCATCTACTTTCATCAGCTCTCCTTCAAAGATCTGTTGAGTTTCTTGTATTTGTGCCATCGGCGCAGCTTTTCCCGCCTGGTCTGGTTGAGCTTTTTCCGCGGAGGTCTGTTTCTTGGTCTCACTGCATCCCGTCAAGGTAAAGATGAACAAGATGACGCCAAGAATCGAGACTTGTTTTCCGGTCCTCATTGTCGCCTCCTTTCTCTAGTCAGACTAAGCGTTGAAGCTTTGCGCGGACGCAAAGCAGCAACGTGAAATGAAAACAAAGAAGGCCAGTCCGCGCATGCGTCTGGCCTTCACAACAACGGGTTCGGTTGCGCGCTTCTATTTGCGCTTCCCGACCTCGATCCTCGTGGCTGTCTTGGTTGCCGCGTCAAAATCGACTTTCACTGGAGCTCCACTCTGAGTGGCGAGACCTTCGACTCCACCCTCGGCCCCGATGATTTGCGTTTGCTCATTATATCGAAATTCCATTTCCCCTTTTGCGGTCTTGACCGATAAAGTCTTGGCGGCGGCATCCACTTTTGTCAGCTCTCCCTGAACACTCGACGCTTTTTCTTGCGCCAGTGTCAGAGTCGGCTGAGTCAGAATCAATCCGGCAAAAAGAACTAAAACGGAAAGGACTGCTAAGGTGGGATAGTTGATCTTCATAGGACTAAGCTCCTTTTTGATTAACGCAAGGAATGGTTGGACATCAATCTACAGACTACAGATGCTTTCTTCACCTCCCTTCTTTGCTGCCAGTCTTGCAAGGAGGACGCCATCAAAGGAAATATCGTTACAACTACCTCACAAAGTCCCAAAACAGCCGTTGAAAAAGGCCGGAAAATAGGATTGTTCAAACCAGCATGCCCGAAAGCAGTCTTTGATTCCGAAAGATTTTACCCGCTGAGCGTGAAAAATTTGCCAATTTGAGCTAAACCCCTTGAGAAAAGATGTCGTATACTGATAGTGTCTCTTTTGGGCCCCCTAAGGCTTGAAGAACAAGTGGATTTGTTGTCCCGCAGATAACAGCTCCCACGACACAGAAAAACGCTAACCGCAGGGCTTGAAAGACGATGGCCTGTGCGAGTTCACCACCACGGCCTTGCCAGAGCAGATCCCTGACCGAAAGGGGAGTTTGTCCGGGCGAACGTGATCCCGTTCCAAGCGAGGACGAGAATGAGATTTTGCTCAAGGTTGGTTCAAGCTAAGGATATTAGCTCTTTGCAGGAACTTAGGCCCCGCAAGCCAAAAGGGCGAGATCTCTCGCTGTGCTTTGTCTTTTTGCCAGCCCTGTTATTTTTTTGTGGGAGCAAACTTCTCGCAGATGGCAAGCCAGTAGGCAGGCGA
>Ga0075418_10006279_pt1 | contig 13399 bp, 11 predicted proteins | sample SoiMetdeltSBSDD2_FD_81776 | JGI IMG/M metagenome (GOLD analysis project Ga0075418, IMG submission 81776) | Bulk soil microbial communities from a Populus tree surrounding site in Tennessee, USA - Soil MetaG P. deltoides SBSDD2 | ecosystem: Environmental > Terrestrial > Soil > Tree plantation...
ATCGATGTGTCCAGTTCATCGTCCACCGGCGCGATCGTCGCGTTCGGGGATTCCATCACCGACGGCACGTGCACCACCGTGGATGCGCACGACCGGTGGGAGGACCTCCTTGCCGTGCGGCTGTCCCTCGATGCCGCGAGCCTGGGGCGCCGCGATGCGCACAAAGCGGTGATCAACGAGGGCATCGGCGGCAATACCGTTACAGGAGAGAAGCTCCAGCCGCCGCCCGACAGCCCGCCGGGCGTCGATCGGCTCGATCGCGATGTGCTGAGCCACAGCGGGGTCACGCACGTCATTTTCTTCATGGGCACCAATGACATTCGCCGCGACGCATCGGCCGCGCAGGTCATTGGCGGGATCGAGAATGTCGCCATGCGCGTCAAGGCGCGCGGGCTCAAGATGATTGGCGCGACGATCATCCCGCGCCACAACCGCGCGGCTGCCGAGAACAACACAGGCTGGAACGACGCCAAGACGCGCATCCGCCAGGAAGTCAACCACTGGATGCGGACGCGGGCGCCGTTCGACGGCGTCATCGACTTCGACCAGACGGTTCAGGATCCGCGAAACGCCGATCTGATCTATCCGGCCTTCAACTGCGGAGATGGAATCCATCCAAGCCCGCGCGGCTACTACGAAATGGGCGCAGCCGTGCGGCTCGATCTGTTTCGGTGATTGGCTACAGGGAATTTCACCGCCGCTCGCTCGAGGACCGTGAGGGCTTCTGGGCGGAACAGGCGCAGCTCGTCGACTGGCACACCCCGTTCGAGCGGGTGCTCGACTATTCGAGGCCTCCATTCGCCCGCTGGTTCGTGGGCGGCCAGACCAATCTGTGCCACAACGCGGTAGATCGGCACCTCGCCGCCCGAGGCGATCAGAAGGCGCTCGTCTGGATCTCCACTGAAGTGGACAGGACGCAGTCGTTCACGTATCGCGAGCTGCACGGCGAGGTGAACCGGACCGCTGCCATGATGCGGGCTATGGGTGTGGGCGCCGGCGATCGCGTCATCATCTACATGCCCAACATCCCCGAGGCCGTGTTCACGATCCTCGCGTGCGCGCGCATCGGGGCCGTGCACTCCGTGGTGTTCGGCGGATTCGCCGCCGCGAGCCTGGCCGCCCGGATCGACGACGCCAGTCCCAGGCTGATGGTCACCGCCGACGCCGGAAGCCGCATGGGCAAGCTGGTGCGCTACAAGCCGCTGGTGGACGAATCGATTTCACTGTCGCGGCATCCGCCGGAAAACGTCCTGGTCTTCAATCGCGGCCTGGATCCGGACGTCTCCATGGTGAAGGACCGCGATGTGGACTGGAGCGCGCTTTCGCTCAGTACCGGCGGCGCGAGTGTCGGCTGCGTGTGGCTCGAATCGAACGAGCCGTCCTACATCCTTTACACTTCCGGCACCACCGGTCGTCCGAAGGGCGTGCAGCGCGACGTCGGCGGCCACGCCGTGGCGCTGGCCGCCTCCATGAAGCACATTTACTGCGGCGAGGCGGGCGAGACGATGTTCGCCACTTCCGACATCGGCTGGGCGGTCGGCCACTCCTACATCATCTACGGCCCGCTCATCGCGGGCATGACAACCATCCTCTACGAAGGGGTGCCCGTTCGTCCGGACGCCGGCGTCTGGTGGAAAATCGTGCAGGACTACCAGGTCTCCGTGATGTTCTCGGCACCCACGGCGATCCGCGTGTTGAAGAAGCACGACTCTTCGTACCTGGCGAAGTACGACCTTGGTTCGCTCGAGCATCTGTTTCTGGCCGGTGAGCCGCTCGACGAGTCGACACACCGCTGGATTCACCAGGGTCTCGGCCGCCCGGTGATCGATCACTACTGGCAGACCGAAACCGGCTGGCCCGTGCTCACCGCCATGCCGGGCGTCGAGCCGACGCCGATCAAATACGGCAGCCCCTCGTTTCCCGCCTACGGCTACGACCTGCGGCTGTTGCGCGAAGCCGATGCCAGCGAGGCGGGCGTGGGCGAGAAGGCAGTGGTCGCCATCGCTCCGCCGCTGCCCCCGGGATGCATGACGACGGTGTGGGGCGATGACGATCGCTTCGTGAAGACCTACTTCTCGACGTTCAGCAACGAGCTCGTCTATTCGACGTTCGACTGGGGCATCCGCGACGCGGACGGCTACTACTTCATCCTCGGACGCACTGACGACGTGATTAACGTGGCCGGCCATCGCCTTGGGACTCGGGAAATCGAGGAGGCCATCAACGTGCACGCGAACGTCGCCGAGTGCGCGGTCGTCGGGGTCGCCGATCCGATCAAGGGTCAGATGCCGCTGGCCTTTGCCGTCGCCAGGGACGGCGCGCGGCTCGACTCGGCCGAAGGAAGGCGGGCGCTGGAGCAGGAGGTCATGGACACGGTGGACAGGCAGCTCGGCGCCATCGCCAGGCCCAGGGCCGTCCATTTCGTGACGCTTCTGCCCAAGACCCGTTCCGGCAAGACCCTGCGCCGCGCGATCCAGGCGCTGGCGGAAGGCCGCGATCCGGGCGACCTCACGACGATCGAAGATCCGGCCGCCCTGGAGCAAATCCGGGCGGCGGTCACCCGATAACCTGTCGGTGCGATCGCACTAACGCTGTCGGTGCGATCCCTCTTACGTTTGTAGGTGCGATCTGTCCGACTATCGAGAGAACCCTACCAGCCCTGCCACTCCATTTTGTGCTGGCGGCGGATGTCGCGCATGACGCCCGGGTAGACCCCCTGGCGGCGGGCGTTTTCGGCCGCGCGCGACATCTCGCTGCGGATGATGCCGGCGTTGTTCTGCATCGTGCCGAGCCAGCCTTCGCAGTTGGTGCCCGACGACAGCTGGATCTGCAGGCCGTTCGGCTCGTAGAGCGCAAACCACGGGCGATCGCCAGCGCGTACGGCACGGGCCACGCAGCTCCGCGCGGATCGCTCCCAGAAATCGTCCATCTGATTGCCGCGCTGCGCGGCCCGCTCAACCGCCGCCTGATACGCAGCCGTGCCCTGCTCGCGCTGGTCCTCGCTGGCGGTGGACCCCGTCATGATCTTGTTGAGACCCTGCAGCGGAGTGGCCGTCGCCGACGTGGCCTTTCCGCTCAGCAGCTGCGACGCGTGGTCGATGGCGACGGCGAAGGCGAGTCCCTCGCCCGTTGCGCCGCCAATCTTCATCGAGTTCACTCCGATCACGACGCCATTGCGATCGACCAGCGGACCGCCGCTGTTCCCCGGATTGATCGCGGCATCGGTCTGGATCAGCGTCACGGAGCCGGTCTCCCTGAGGGCGCTGACGATCCCCCGCGTGACCGTGTTCGACAGAACGCCGAGCGCCGAGCCGATCGCGACGACTTCCTGGCCTGGCCGGATCCCTTTCGCTGATCCAAGCCGCAGGGTCGGCTGGGTCGGGTCGGGGCCGTACACCTGCAGCACCGCGAGGTCGGTGCTCGTCGACGTATTCGTGACCCGCGCCGAATACCGCTTGCCGCCAGCCGTCAACTGCACCGACGTCTCGTTGCCCACCACGTGCTGGTTGGTGAGGACGATGTCGCGCTGGATGAAGAAGCCGGTGCCGCGCCCGCGGCCGGCCTGAATCGAGGCGACGGCAGGCAGCGCGCGCGCGACGACGTCTTCGAGCGCCGACGAGGTCGCCGAGGCGACCGGATTTGGCGCGGCCGCCGCGTCGAAGCTCGTGTCGGCCGGAACGTTCAGCTCGGCCTCGGGGACAGGGGCCTGCTCGGGCGGGACATCGGCGGCGGGAGCTGCCTCGACACGCGGTACCGTCACTGCCGCGCGCTGTGCAACAGGTTCTTCCTTCAGCCACCAGAGCATTCCCGCGGCGACTGCCAGCCCGAGCAACAGGCCGAGCAGGAGCGGGCTCGGACCCCGGCGGTCCTGCTCGGGCGCGGGTTCGACAGTGGGCGCAGCCGGCACAGGAGCGGCCGTGGAGCGTGTAAATCCGCACCGGCACGACTCGAATTTTCGAGGCACCTGCCGTCCGCACGTCGGGCAGTGCCACACGTAATTAGGCGTGCTCATGGGCCAGGGTCAGGGGTCGATCGTCGTATCGGGCAGCCGGCCCCGGAGCTTCAGATAGGCCCGGAGAATCGGTACCCAGGCCGGATGATGCTTGACGTAAAAGGCCAGCTGACTGCGCCGGTAGGCCATTTCCGTGGCTTTCGGGCTGGAGGCCACCGATCGGCCGCGCAAATGGACGACCTGGCTTGCCGGTACAAAGATCACCGCACGCCCGCGCGCACGAATAGCGGCACAGAAATCCACATCTTCGGCGTACATGAAAAAGCGTTCGTCGAGCAGGCCGACCGCCTCGGCATCGGCGCGGCGCACCAGAAGGCAGGCGCCGCTGACCCAGCCGACATCGCGCGGACGACTCGTGATCCTGTCCACGTACTCCGCCACGAGCGGCAGGCCGCGGTCGTGGCCCTTCACCAGCAATTTCTGTCGGAGCTCCGCGACGGGGCTGATCATCCAGCCGAACGAGAGCTCCGGCCGTCCGTCGCCGTCGACGATGCGGGGGCCTGCCACGGCCGCGTCGGACCGGGCATCGAGCGCAGCCATGAGCGCCTCGAGCGCGCCTGGGCGAACGATCGTGTCGGGGTTCAAGAGCAGGATCAGCTCGCCGGCTGTCTGCCGGATGCCGAGGTTGCTGCCGCCGGCGAATCCGAGGTTGCGCCCGGCGTCCAGCACGCGGACGCCAGGCCACCGCGCGCGGACAGCCGCGGCGGTTCCGTCAGACGAGGCGTTGTCGATGACGAGGGTTTCGCGATCCACTAACGCGCCGTGCACCGCGAGCGACGCCAGGCAGGCGTCGATCTCGGTCGCCGAGTTGAACGTGACGATGACTATCGAGAGCCGCGACGACATGAAATCAGTACATCGAGGACGCGCTCGGCACAGCGGCGCCAGGAATACCGGGCGAGCGTATCGCGTCCGGCGGTCAGGATCCGGGTCCGTTCGGCTGCATCGGTCAGCACCTGGGCGAGCGCCTCTTCAATCAAGGCCGGCTCCGCTCGTTCGACATAACGCGCGGCCCCGCCGTATATCTCCCGCGCGACAGGGGTATCGAGCACGACGATTGGCACGCCGGCGCTGAGCGCCTCCAGCGGCGTAAGGCCGAAGCCTTCGTATTCGGAGAGAAAGACAAACGCGCGCGCGCGGCCGTACAGCGCCGCGAGGTCCGGTTCCGGCAAGTAGGAGCGCAGGGCAACCCGGTCGCGAGCGCCGCACGCGGCGACGAGCGCATCGATGTCGATGTAGGGAATTGTGCGATTGTCGCCGACGATGTCCAGCCGCGCATCCGGGATCGTGCGGACGAGACGGGAGAATCCCTCGATCAACTCGGGAATGTGACGGCGGTTGAACAGGGAGCCGACGAAGAGGATCGAGTTGTCGCGAGGTCTCGCCGACCCGCCGTCGCTCGCCGTAGGCGAGCGACGGCGCGGCTTCGCAGCCAGATAAATCACTTCGATCTTGTCCGCCGGAATCCCCAGGTGAGTGACGATCTCGCGCCTGGAAAACTCCGAAATAGTCAGCACGCGGGCCGCTCGCTCAGCGGACAGGCGCGTCAGCGTGCGGCGGCGCAGGCCTTCGCGCCAGCCGAACCATTCAGGGTGCGCTGCAAACGAGACGTCGTGAATGGCGACGACGGTGGGCACACCCGAGAAGAGCGGCGCGGTATAGCCGGGCGCGAACAAGATGTCAGCCTTCGCGTCGCGGACGAGCCGGGGCAGCATTCGCTGCTCCCACCAGGTGTCGCCCGTCGATTCTGGCTTGCACAGGATCACCTCATGTTCAGCGGCTGTCGGCAGTGTGGCCCATTCGTTGAGGATGCCGGAGAGATAGGTGCCGACGCCGGTCGCGTGCGCCTGGAGCTCCCGCGCGTCGATCGCGATGCGCACTACGATCGGCGCCTCATCACGGCATCCGTGTAGGCGAGGCGAAGGGTCGCCGCCGCCGTGGCCCAGGAAAACGCGCGCGCACGCTCGAGTCCAGCTGCTCCCCACGACGCCGAGATGTCCTCGTCTGCCAGCAGCCGCGCGAGCGCGCCGGCGAGCGCTGCAGGTTCGGTGGGATCGAACAGCATTCCGCCGCTCCCCACCACTTCAGGAAGCGACCCGCGGTTGGAGGCGACGAGCGGGATGCCGGCCGACATCGCTTCCAGTGCCGGCAGTCCGAACCCTTCGTCGAGCGAGGGCATGACCAGCACACGGGCGCCCGCAAACACGCGCTCGCGGTCCTCGTTGCGGACGTAGCCCAGATACCGCACGCGACCCGCCAACGGGGCGCGGGCGATGCGATCGATCCAGGCCGCCGCCTCTGTCGTGGCGCGCCCGGCCAGAACGAGCGAAGGGCTGTCAGGCCGGCGCCGCAGGAGGAGCTCGTAGGCGTCGAGCAGCGCACCGACATTCTTCCGCGGTTCCAGCGTCCCGACGAACAGAATGTAGCCGTCGCGCGGTACGTGCGGGGCGTGCCCGAGCGTCTCCCAGGTCGGCATGCCGGGCGGGCAGACGTAGACGCGGTCGCCCGGCACGCCCAGGTGCTCGACGATCAGCCGTTTCCCGTGCTCAGTGGATGTCACCACGGCGTGCGCGCGTTTGGCGTGTGCGCCGGCGAGCGCCGCGTAGTCGCGCCGGATTTCAGCGGTCGTCTGTTCCCGGTTCCACAGGAAGAAGAGGTCGTGAATGGTGACGACCTGCGCCGCGCGCCGCGACGGGATGAGCAGCGGATGGGCCGCGTGCACGACGTCGAAGGGGCCGGCAACCGATTCGATCGCCGGCCACTCCGCCCGATGCCACAGGAGATTCAGCACCCGCACCGGGATCCGCCGATCGATGACCGCCACGCCAAGCGCCGACGCCACGGCTGGCGCGAGCCGATCCTTCCACGAGCTCGTGAAGAGCGTGACTTCTCCGGGATGCGCCGCGGCGTAGGCGCGGATCAATCCGTGAAGGTATTCGCCGACCCCCGTGCGCTCGCGCAGGGCGGGCCGGTAATCGGCGAGGATGCGCATCCAGCGGCTATGATAGCTGGCGTATGAAGATAGCGGTCGTAGGGACAGGCTACGTTGGTCTGGTTGCAGGAGCCTGCCTCGCAGAGAGCGGCAATGACGTCATCTGCGTCGACAAGGACGACGCGAAAGTGCGCACGCTGCGGCGCGGCAAGATGCCGTTTTACGAGCCCGGGCTCGAGGAGCTGGTCCGCCGGAACCGTCAGGAACATCGTCTGACGTTCTCCTCGACGCTGCCAAAAGCCGTTCGCGACTCGGCGATCATCTTCATTGCCGTCGGCACGCCGCAGGGCGAGGACGGCTCCGCCGACCTGCAGCACGTGCTCGCGGTGGCGCGCGATATCGCCAAGGCGATGAACGGCTACAAGGTGATCGTCGACAAGAGCACCGTGCCGGTCGGCACGAGCGCGCGCGTCCGCGAGGTGATCCGCCGTGAGACGACGCATCCGTTCAGCGTCGTCAGCAACCCCGAATTTCTGAAGCAGGGCGCCGCCGTCGACGACTTCATGAAGCCGGATCGCGTCGTCATCGGCGCCGAGGATCCCCGCGCCGAAGCCATGATGCGCGAGTTGTACGAGCCGTTCACGCGGACCGGCGCGCCGATCATGATGATGGACTGCGCGAGCGCCGAGCTGACGAAGTACGCCGCCAACGCGATGCTGGCGGCGCGGATCTCGTTCATGAACGAGATCGCCAACGTCTGCGAGGTCGTGGGCGCGGACGTCGACCACGTGCGGCGGGCGATGGGGGCGGATCGGCGGATCGGGACATCGTTCCTGTTTCCGGGGATCGGCTACGGCGGCAGCTGTTTTCCGAAAGACGTCCAGGCGTTGTCCCATTTCGCCGCCCAGAAGAACTACGAGTTCAAGATCCTCAAGGCCGTCGACGCGGTGAACGTCTATCAGAAGACGCGTCTCTTCACCAAAATGAAGACGCACTTCGGGAGCCTCAAGGGAAAGGTGATCGGCGTCTGGGGGCTGGCGTTCAAGCCGAAGACCGACGACATGCGGGAAGCGCCGTCGGTGCCGCTGATCGAGGCCCTGCTCGGTGCCGGGGCGAAGGTGCAGGCCTACGACCCCGAGGCGGCGCGCACGGCGAAAGCGATCTTCGGTAACCGGATCACCTTCGCCGCGGGAAACTACGAAGCGCTGAAAGGCGCCGACGCCCTGGCGATCGTCACCGAATGGAGCGAGTTCCGGCGCCCCGACTTCGCGCGGATGCGGAAGCTGATGCGGGCGCCGATCGTCTTCGACGGGCGCAACCTGTTCACCACCGAGCAGATGACACAGCAAGGGTTCACGTATTACTCCATTGGACGCGCCTGATCGCTGCGTGGTGCTCGTCACGGGTGGCGCCGGATACATCGGCAGCCACACCGCAAAAGCGCTCCGACTCGCCGGCTATCGCGTCGTCATTTTCGACAATCTCTCGGCAGGACACCGCGAGGCGGCCCTTGGAGCGCCGCTGATCGTCGGCGACATCCGTGATGTCGAGGCCGTGCGGCGCGCGATTCGGGACAGCGGGGCGGCGGCGGTCATCCACTTTGCCGCGCGGCTGCTGGTCGCCGAATCGATGGACGACCCCGCCGGCTACTACGACAACAACGTCAGAGGTACGCTGGCCACGCTGGAGGCGATGAGCGCTGAGGAGTGCCGGTTGTTCGTCTTCTCGTCAACCTGCGCTGTCTACGGCGAGCCGACCCAGGTGCCCCTGATCGAGTCGCATCCTACGCTCCCGATCAATCCGTACGGTCAGACCAAGCTGGCGATCGAGCACGCGCTGCCGCATTACGAGCGCGCCTACGGGATGCGCTCGATCCGGCTGCGCTATTTCAACGCGGCGGGCGCCGATCCGGACGGTGAGCTGGGAGAGGACCACAAACCGGAGATACACGCCATCCCGCGCGCCATCGAAGCGGCTACGGGGGGCCCGGCGTTCGACGTCTTCGGCGAGGACTACCCGACGGCGGACGGGACGTGTCTGCGCGATTACGTTCATGTCACCGACCTCGCCGACGCCCACGTTCGCGCGCTTCGACGGCTGGAGCAGGGCGGTCCGTCGGCGACCTACAACGTCGGGACGGAACAGCCTTCATCCGTGCGCGAGGTGCTTGCGGCTGTCGAGCGGGTCGTCGGCAAGCGCGTACCCTATCGATCGGCGCCGCGGCGACCCGGCGATCCGGCGGTGCTGTACGCGTCCGCCGCCCGCATCCGCGCCGACCTGGAATGGGCGCCGGCGCGCGCGGCGCTAGACACGATCGTCGGCGACGCCTGGCGATGGCATTCGAGACATCCGGGCGGGTTCGAGGCATAGGCGAGCTGATGCCACCAGCTCCGCCGGGCGTGCTCTTCAGGCTGCTGAGGTACTCGAAGCCGCACCGGGGCCGCCTGACGGCGGCGCTCGGCGCGATGGTGCTGTACGGCGCCGCCTCGGCCGGTATCGCCGCGTTGATCCAGCCAATCTTCGACGAGGTGCTGCCGACGCGCGAGAACCTCGTTCCGATCGCCACGGCGATCCTGATCGTGTATTTCCTGAAAGGCATCGGCGCGTATCTGTCTGGGTACCTGATGACCGACGTTGGGCAGCAAGTCGTGCGCGACCTGCGCAACGTGCTGTTCCGTCACATTCTCGGCCAGTCGGTCGCGTTCTTCTCGCTCCAGACGACCGGGCGTCTGATGTCGCGGATTACCAACGACGTCGGACAGGTGCAGCGCGCCGTCTCGGAAACGCTGGGCGATCTGGCGCGCGAGTCGCTTTCGCTCGTCGGGTTCACGGCACTGATGTTCTATTACGACCCCCGGCTGGCGCTCGTCTGCCTGACCGGCGCGCCGCTCGTCGTCTATCCGCTCGTGCGGTTAGGGCAGCGAGTCCGCCGCACGGCCCGGCGCAGCCAGGAAGCGCTGGAGCAGATGTCGCACGTGAGCGCCGAGGCGATCACCGGCCATCGGATCGTGAAGGCGTTCGGCGCTGAAACGCGGGAAGCCGGCAAGTTCGAGCGCGCCTCGCAGCATTTCTACCGGACCAGCATGAAGGTCACCGGCGCGCTGTCGGTGCTGCCGCCGTTGATGGAGTTCATCGGCGGCGTCGCCTTCGTCGCGGCGCTGGTGTACGGCAGTCAGGAGATTGTGGCCGGCCGCCTCTCGGCGGGGGAGTTCACGGCGTTCATCGCGGCGCTGTTCATGATGTACGCTCCGGCGAAGAAGCTGAGCCGGGTCAACGCCGATCTCCAGCAGGCGATGGCCGCCGCCGAGCGAATCTTCGAGATCCTTGATTCGCACAACGAGGTGCAGGAGCGCCCCGGAGCCACGCCGCTGGCGCCTTTCTCGCAGCGCATCGAGTTCCGCGAGGTGCAGTTTTCGTATGGCGGTTCGAGCGGCCGGACGCTCGACGGCGTGAGTTTTTCCGTAGGCGCCGGCCAGATGCTGGCGATCGTCGGCCGCAGCGGCGCCGGCAAGACCACGCTCGTGAACCTGATTCCGCGCTTCTACGACGTGACCGGCGGATCGATCGCGGTCGATGGGCGCGACATTCGCGACGTGACCCTGGCCTCATTGCGATCCCAGGTCGGCATCGTCACCCAGGAAACCGTGCTCTTCGACGAGACGATCGCCGCGAATATCGCCTACGGACGTCCAACCGCGGCGCCGGCGGAGATCGAGACCGCGGCGCGCGCCGCACATGCGCACGAGTTCATCATGCAGCTCGACGGCGGCTACCAGGCTGTCATCGGCGAACGCGGTCATCGCCTGTCTGGGGGACAGCGTCAGCGCATTGCGATCGCGCGGGCAATCCTGCGGGATTCCCCCCTGCTGATCCTCGATGAAGCGACCTCGTCGCTCGACGCCGAGTCCGAGATGCTCGTCCAGGAGGCGCTCTCGAACCTCATGCGGAATCGCACCGCTTTCGTCATTGCCCACCGGCTCTCAACCGTACGCCGGGCCGATGCCATCGTCGTTCTCGAGCGCGGGCGCATTGTCGAGTCGGGGACGCACGACGAGCTAATGGCGCGTGGCGGCGCCTATGCCAAACTCTACGAGCTGCAGCTGCAGGACGAGCCCTCTGAGATTGAGATCTGAATGATTAAGTCCATGACCGGGTTCGCCTCGCTCACCCACGAGGACGAGCGGGCAACTATCGGCGTCACAGTTCGGGCGGTGAATCACCGGTTCCTCGATGTTCAGCTTCGCATCCCGCAATCGCTCGGCGAGGTGGAGTCGCGGGTGCGCGCCGTGCTGCAGAAGCGCCTGTCGCGCGGCCGCGTGGAGCTGGCGATTTCAGTACAGATGAGGACTCCTGCCGCACCGACCGTGGAGCTCAACGCCGACTTCGCCGGCGCGCTGATGGCGGCAATCGATGTGGCGCGTGAACGCGGGCTTGTCGCCGGGACGCTCACGCCGGGTGACCTGCTGCGCCTGCCGCAGGCGATCACCATCCGCGAGCGGACGGCGGAGGCCGATCCCGCGCTCGAGGCGCAGCTCGGCGCCAGCGTGGAAGCCGCCGTCGAACAGGCGCTTGCGGATCTCGACGCCATGCGGGTTCGCGAGGGCGCGCACCTGCGAGCCGATCTTGATTCGCGGAGAGGCGCACTGGGCAGGTTGATCGAGGGTCTCGCCGAAGCCGCGGATACCGGACGCAGCGAGCTCGAGGCGCGGCTTCGCGAACGCATCGCCGAGCTGGGCTTCGAGCTGCCAGTCGATCAGGCGATGATTGCCCAGGAGATCGTTCGCGCCGCGGCCCGGTCCGACATCAGCGAAGAAGTCACGCGGTTTCGCGCGCACCTGGCGCACTGGGAGGCGCTTGCGGACGGTCTGGAGCCATGCGGGCGCAAGCTCGATTTCCTGATCCAGGAAATGAACCGTGAAGTAAACACGCTCGGCGCGAAGGCCGATGGCCTTCACGTCTCGGAACTGATCATCAACGCCAAAGCCGAGCTCGAAAAGATGCGCGAGCAGGTCCAGAATGTCGAGTAACGCCCGCGGCCGCGGCCTGCTGTTCATCGTCTCGGCGCCGTCGGGCACGGGCAAGACGACGCTGGTCGAGCGGCTGGTGCAGGACCTGCCGAATCTGCGCATGTCGCGGTCGTACACGTCACGGACGGCGCGGACCGGCGAACAGGACGGCGTCGACTATAATTTCATCAGCAGGGATCGCTTCGCCGCGATGGTGCGCGACGGCGCGTTTCTCGAGTGGGCCGACGTGTTCGGCCACTGCTACGGCACGGCGGCCGCCGACACCGAGGGGATGCTCGCGCGGGGCGACGACGTCGTGCTGGTGATCGACGTGCAGGGTGCGCGGCAGGTGCGCAGCCGCGGCATCGAGAACGTGGGCATCTTCGTGCTCCCGCCTTCGGCCTCCATCCTCGAGCAGCGGCTTCGCGGCCGCAGCAAGGACAGCGAAGAACAAATCGGCCAGCGCCTGGAGGTGGCCTGCCGCGAAGTGGGCGAGTTCGCCGAGTACGAATACGTCGTCATCAACGACGAGCTCGAGGCGGCGGTGGCGCGCATCGGGGCGATCGTCCTGGCGGAGCGGGCGCGAGTGAAGACAATGAGACGCGCCGCCGAAAAGATCATCGAGTCATTCAAGGGGCAGCGACAACATGCAAAGAACACCTAAAGAGAACCGCTTCGAATTCGTCGTCCTGGCAGGCCAGCGGGCCCGGCAGCTCCTTGCCGGCGCGCTGCCGCGCGAGGACGGCGACAAGAAGATCACTATCGCGCAGCGCGAAGTCCTTCGAAAGAAGGTCGAAAAACTCGACGAGAAGCCCGCGTGAAATCCCAAAGCCCAACTCCCAACTCCCAAACGAGGTTCCTTGGGAGTTGGAGAATTGGGAGTTGGGTCTTGTCATGTCACTGATTGCTCTGGGGGTTACCGGCGGCATCGGCGCCTACAAGGCGGTCGAGGTGTGCCGGGGCCTGCAGAAGCACGGGCACGACGTCGTTGCCGTGATGACCCGGGCGGCGGCGAGGTTCGTCGGGCCGGTGACGTTCGAGGCGATCACGCGTCGTCCGGTGATCACGTCGCAGTGGAAGGCGGGCATGAATGCGGACATCGAGCACGTGGCGATCGCGGACTCGATCGATCTGCTGCTGGTGGCGCCGTGCACGGCCAACGCCATCGGCAAGTTCGCGAATGGCATCGCCGACGATTTCCTGAGCTCGCTCTATCTGGCCACCCGCGCGCCCGTACTGGTGGCGCCGGCCATGAACACGAACATGCTGGCGCACGAGGCGGTGCAGCGGAATCTGCAGGCGCTGTCGGCTCGCGGCGTCCGGTTCGTCGAGCCGGGCGAGGGTTATCTGGCGTGCGGATGGATCGGCAAGGGCCGGCTCGCCGAACCGGACGAGATCGTGTCGGCGGCGCAGGCGATGCTGCGGCCCGAAGGACCGCTGCGCGGCCGG
>Ga0075418_10006281_pt1 | contig 13395 bp, 12 predicted proteins | sample SoiMetdeltSBSDD2_FD_81776 | JGI IMG/M metagenome (GOLD analysis project Ga0075418, IMG submission 81776) | Bulk soil microbial communities from a Populus tree surrounding site in Tennessee, USA - Soil MetaG P. deltoides SBSDD2 | ecosystem: Environmental > Terrestrial > Soil > Tree plantation...
AAGCCTGAACCTAACAACTGCGCTCTTTGATCTTGTTATACAGTGGGTTGTTTACGTAACCTCCATTCATATTTCTAAAAAGATTTAAAGGTAGAAAGGAAAGACGAATGAAAAAGAGATCCCGAGTATTTTTATTTGGCGCGCTGATCCTCGTCCTGTTGGTCGCGGGTTGTGCTGGCCAGGAAGGAACCTCCACGCCAATAGGCACAAAGCCACCCGGCGAGGGCGACCTGACCAGTTCTCCCACTCCTCTGGAAACGGAGACGCCCGGAACAGTTGTGACCGACACTACTGCAGCCACTGAGGTAACCAAGACAGCTACAGAAGGCGCCACCGCAACCCCCACAGCGGATGCCACTAAACAAACGCCAGTTGTTCCCGTGACTGGTAAGGTTGATGTCAATGTAGTGGAGTGCCAGTTCTGTATCGATACAATGGCTTTTGCCTTGCTCGAGATGCCGGCAGCGGCAACCTTGGAGATTATCGACCCTGTGTCACCTGATCCTGACACAGTCTGCAATGTTGTCGATACATTCCAGGACAGGCAGGTTGTTCTCTGTCGTGCGCCAGAGGAAACCTCTGTTACTGTGAACGTGTGTACGGATGCCAATACCTGTGCAGATATCACAGTGGAACTCCAGCCTTGTCCCGACAAGGCTGGCACGCCTCAACCGGGTGGTGCAACCAATACGCCTACGCCTGGAGCTGATACATCAACTGCAACCCCCGAAGCCAGCCCGACTGCTACTGCTGATACAGGCCTTCCAACAAGTACGCCAACACCCTGACGAGACAATAGCTGCGGAGGTCTCAAAGACCTCCGCAGCTGTATCTTTTTTATCAAGAGGAATATGCAATTTCCAGGAGGCGCCGGCAGCAAGTACTGAACCGAAGGTGGAAAACATATATTACGGAGCGCGCATTAGCAAAAGATCGCTTCCTAACTATACTTGCTTCGGGCAGTATAACCCCTCGCTTGTATATGAGAACAGAGGAAAGGGGCCTGTAGTGGATAGATGATAAGTCTATGAATATCCCAACTTATAAAGCGCGGTGAATATTATGCTGAGATTTGGCTACTGTATTTCTGGCAACATCTTGCCAGGGTTCATCAAGTTCTCCGGGTCGAGGGCATTCTTGATCGCGTGCATGACTGCCAGCGCACCAGCTCCATGTTCCGAAATCATGTATTTCTTTTTTCCCATTCCCACACCATGTTCGCCTGTAATCGTTCCTCCCATGGCCAGGGCCCGGTGGACCACCCGCTCGTTGATGCGTTCTGCTTCGGCATAGTCTTCCGGTTTGTTCGGGTCTACCAACATGAGCATATGAAAATTACCGTCGCCGACATGCCCGACGATGGGAGCAACCAGAGATGAGTTACCCAAATCGCGTTTTGTTTCGGCGATGCACTCGGCGAGGCGAGAGATGGGTACACAGACATCTGTCGTTAGCGCGCGGCAGCCCGGGCGGAAGGAAAGACCTGCATAGTAGGCATTATGACGGGCCGTCCACAGGGTGGCACGTTCGGTTTGGTTCACAGCCCACTTGAAGTCACTGCCTCCCAACTCACGCATAATCTCACCAACCTGTTCTGCGTTTTCCTTCACGGACGCGGTGGAACCGTGGAATTCCAAAAATAACGTGGGCTGTTCCACCAGACTGAGTTTGGAAAATTGGTTGACTGCTTTCACCATAACTTCGTCGAGGAATTCGATCCTTGCAACCCGTATACCAAGTTGCCTCACTTCTGTCACAGCCTGCACGGCGGCCTCAAACGATTCGAAACTGACAACGGCAGCGGATATTGCTTCTGGCACGCCTTGCAGCCGCAGTGTGATCTCGGTAATGATTCCCAGGGTGCCTTCGGCGCCCACGAAAAGGTGGGTGAGGTCGTACCCGGCGGCCGATTTGCGGGCTCGCGTACCCGTGGTAATAATCTGTCCATCCGGTAACACGACTTTGAGCATTAGTATGTTTTCACTCATCGTGCCGTAATGGACCGCGTTTGTCCCGCTAGCTCGGGTGCTGGCCATGCCTCCCAAGGTCGCGTCCGCGCCCGGATCGACCGGAAAGAACATGCCCATGGGCCTGAGATGTTTGTCGAGCTGTTGGCGGGTAACCCCGGCTTGCACGGTACAGTCCAAATCCCCGGAGCTCACGCGTAGAATTTGATTCAGGCGCGAAAGGTCAATGCAGACTCCACCTTGGGGGGCAAAGATGTGACCTTCCAATGAGCTGCCGGCCCCAAACGGGATGATCGGCGTATGATATTCGTGACAGCACTGGACGATGGAGGCTACTTCCTCCGTGCTGAGCGGAAAACACACCGCGTCCGGCGGCATCGGGCGGAGCGAGGATTCGTCCTTACCATGCTGTTGTCGTTCATGCTCGCTGGTTGTGAATCGGTCGCCCAGCATTTGGGCGAGCTCATTGCAAAGCTGTGTATCCATGGATCAAGCCTTTCCGCCCATGCGTCCGGGCAATGCTTCCATATAACTGGCGCCGCTTGGCCACCACAGCTGAACGCCGCTGGCAAGCAGATGCGCCATGAGCGAACCGTGGGTTTCCTCCGGAAATACCTGAGTTGTCAGCTGCAACGATTCGGGTGCAATGTTCTGGAGTCGAATCAACGGCGATGCCAGTCACACCCTGGATGCGCGCTGTTCCGGCAGGGGTGCAGAACTGCATGCAGCCATCGAGCACCAGCAGGAGCTGGCAACGCTTTGTCTGGTCAACCTTATTTTGAGCCACTGAAACCGTGATGCGATACGATATTCCAGTGGAAGCCGATAGTAAGCGGAACGAGGTCACATCTTCGAAAAACGTACCGGTGAACAATTCTTGAGGTATATCCATTTCAGATACCCAACAATCGGTGTAAGTTTCCATAACTGTTGTCAGTTCTCTTGACGTTTTGGACTCAAGAATTGAATAAATAAAAAGGTGCCAATGACTGTCAACAGGCCCCAGATCAAGCTAAATCCTCCCATGGAGTAGGACCGTCCAAATCTGTGCAAAGGGCTAATTTCAAACCATATTGCGTACCACCAGTTCGGAAACCAATGCACATTCTCATACCAGGGATAGAGCAATAAATTCGTATCGTGTGATATTAGATCAAATCCAATGTGGGAAAGAACGCCAATCAACACGGAGAAACTCTGCAGACGAAGAGGAGCTTTATTTCCCGGACGGACTACTTGTGGATCGCTGGTGGGTGGCGATTTCGTAAAAAACGTCTGCAAACGTTGGGGTACATCGCCATCTCTGAATAAACGGCTGGCAAAATTTGCCAGCAGCCACGTGATGAATAACCCACCCAGCAGATCAAGAGTGAAAATTCCGATCACCGCGTGTCCATACCACTGCTTGAAATATCCGTTAATCGGAAAGCTTAAGATGGTGTCGGTAATATCAGGCATGGCCGCGCCAACCGATAAAGCCAGCGCGTCAAAGGAATTCGGCCAGCGGCGTACCACAGGCAGAATCAAACCCTGATGAGCAGGGAAAGTCATTGGCATAGCGAATCATCTAACAATCTTGATAAAAGAATCTTATTGTAAAGCCGACGTCAGCCTGGCCAGGTTGTCGAAGAACCTGGTGATGAACGGACGAGCTTGCCAGGCATCCAAATACAATGGACGGGAGCAGCGCAGGTAAGCTTCTTCGAGATTCCTCAAATCGGCACCAACCTGGGTGCTATAGCAGACCAGGGTAAACTCCAGGTTGAGTTCGAAGGAACGGATATCCATGTTGCTCGAGCCAATCACTGCGATATCGTCATCGATGCTAATTGATTTCGAATGCAATATCACCGGAGCCTGGTAACGGTAGATGTGTACTCCAGCCTTCAACAACTCCTCATAGTAGGAACCCTGCGCATGGTAAACCAGAAACTGATCTCCCGTTTCCGAGACGATCAGGGTAACTTCCACCCCGCGCTGGGCTGCAGTCGTCAGCGCCAGTAAAAGGGTTTCTTCCGGTACAACGTAGGGATTGACAATTGTGATTCGCCGACGCGCGGCATGGAACAGCGACACAAATAACATCAGATTGTTATTATGCTCGAAGCCGGGCCCGCTTGGCAATGCCTGGCACAGCACTTCGCCTGTAACGGGTGTGCGGACGCGCATTTCGGGCGCGGTGCGTTCATCGAGCAGCTCTTCCGTCTCAGAGTACCAGTCGGTGATAAATGCCGCGTTGAACTCACGGACGACCGGTCCGGTCACGCGCACGACAAGCTCAATGTAATGTATGCCTTTCTTGATATTGCTGCGTTTGTGATAGGTATCCTCGATCAGGTTATGCGAGCCAGTGAAGCCGACCACCCCATCCACGACAACGATTTTGCGGTGGTTACGCAAGTCGATGCGATTCCACTGGTGACCCAAGGGATCCAGCGGCAGCGTTTGGTGCACCGGGATTCCCGCCGCGCGCAACTTCTTCAAAACGGGCCCTTGAAGCAAAAGGTTACTGAGATGGTCGATCAGCACCCGGCAGATGACGCCGCGTTCCCGAGCGCGCACGAGTGCATCAATCACGGGCGCACCGATTTTGTCGTCAGCAAACATGAAATACTCGAGGTGCACGAAGCGCTTTGCTGCGTCAATATCCCTCACAATCTGATCCACGGCGCCGACATAATCGGGTAGCAGCTCGACCGTATTGCCGGCCATCACAGGCATTCCGGTCAGTTGGGCGATGAGATTAACGTGTGGTTCATAACGGGACGGCAGCGGCGGATCGACAATTGGACTCAGCTCCGGTTTTTGCTCAGCCTCCTCCGCAAAGTCTTTGATCCGCTTGTTCATGGTCCGCTGCTGGTCACGCCGCCACTGGGACAGCTTTGGATTTCCTAACAGCAGAAACAGGATCGCTCCCACAAACGGTGCCAGAAAGATCAATAAGAGCCAGGCAGTTGCTTCCCCTGGTTTGCGGTTGGTGGGTATGATGAACAATGCCAAAATACCAATGAGGTATGTCAGTGCCCCGAGGATCGTGATCCAGTTCCACTCCATAGGCGGTTTCCTTTCAGAACTGTGTTGAGTTCTTCCAATTATAGGCACTTTTCAAGATGCTATACAGCAACGGGTAGGGATATCCCCTCGATGATAGTTTGTGGACATCATGCCTCTCAACCGTCGTAGTGGCGAGATCATTGCTGACCAGCTTGACCGCCGGTTTTGTGAGCCTGTACAATATTCTCTTACTACTTAAAGCGAAACCGGGCGGAACGCTTCGCGTGCTCCACCCGGTTTTGTTGATTTCGCTACAGCAAGCTAGCTTTGGAATACGGGCCTAAATTTGTAGCCATAAACGATCAGGCCTCTTTCATCGCCATCATTCCGCATCTTGCGGGTAACCATCTCAACGGGCATGCCAATCTCGACCGCGTCGTTATCTACGTCGGTGAGTTGGGCGGTGATCATGGGACCCTCTTCCAGTTTGACGAGGGCCACCGTATAGGGAGCGTTCGCATCGTAGCCGCTGGGGGCCTCGTACACGGTGGTGTAAGAATATACTTCACCCTTACCGCTAAATGTATAGAGCTCTTTGGCTTCATCGCCACAGTTGGGGCAGACGTCACGCGGAGGGAAGATTTTGTAATCGCAGTGCGGGCAGACTTCGCCGACCAGTCCGTAGCGTTGTTTCTTAAGTCTCCAGTGTCGTGGGATTTCCATTGTATAAGTTCCTTATGCTAAATTTTTATCAGGTTGTTTTCCTCGGAAGCGTTTTGGTCGAGGACAGGTTTGTATAATATCTTTCTGCAAGCCTAATTCTATTCAGCAGGACTATCAAAGACTATCAGGGTTACTTTCATTTTGGAAATGTTCCTTGGAGGCTGGCGATCCTAATGCAGGATTAAGCTGAAAGCTGCGGAAATATCGATCGAAGTGGAGAAAAGCCCAAACTGAGTTCGGAGGCGGTCAGTCTTCCAAAATAAAACAGCGTGGACTTGTTTCCAAATCCACGCTGTTTTTCAGCACTTTTTTACTAATCCAAAAGTTCCTTGGGGATATTACCACCGTTCGCGGCAATCTCCTGCAGGACTTTCTTATGCAGCCAGGTGTTCATTTTTGCTGAATCTTTCATCAGCTCAGGGGGGCAACCCAACTCCGTTGCCAGTTCTTTGCGAGCCGCCAAGCTGTTTTCGATACCGAGGAGGAATAAAAGATCGGCAATGGAGGTTTTCCAGTTCAATTTGAGCGGCTGGGCTGCGGCGAGTCCCTCAAGTTTTTTGACCACATCGACTTCAGAGATGGCCACAGCGGCGCCAGGCCTGGGGTTGAACCCGGCAGGTGGTGTTCCTGCTGGTTTGGGCATTCCCGGAGGCGTAGGCTTGGCAGTGCCGGCTGGCGCTGGCGAAGAAGGCTTTGGAGGACCTGCGGTGGCTTCCGGCTTGCGACCTCCTGAGGCAGTTCCAGCGTCTTCCGCTGACTTCTTTTTCAGGCCAAGCTTTTCGAGAATTTTTGAGAAGAGACCCATGGTTAATCCTTTCTTCTAGATAAAGGGGTCAAGGATTTATGAGCAGATGCTTTACAAAACCTTGTGCTTCAACTATACAACCCCCAGATTAAAAATCGTTAAGCGCAGATGTGAAAGGTGTTGCGGAGTTCACTATCGTTAAATGGGCTGCCCGACGCGGATTTTCAGCCCAATGGAATATAATCCTTCTTCAATGAAAATTCTGTTATTGAATCAAGCCTTCGTTTCACCAGATGAACCGGGACATACGCGTCATTTTGAGATGGCGAAATTTTTGCGTGAATGCGGACATGAACTGGTCATTGTTGCCAGCGATTTAAACTATCAAACCGGGCAGCGGACGGTAGCCCGTCGGGGCGTTTTTGCCGAGCAAGTCATCGACGGGGTGAGGATTCTGCGTGCGTATATTTACCCCGCCTTGCATCGCAGTTACGTGTGGCGTGTGATTTCGTTTTTGAGTTTTATGTTGAGTTCTGTGTGGACTGCCTTACAAGTGCAAGGTGTGGACTTGGTGATGGGCACAACGCCACCGATCTTTCAGGCAGTATCGGCCTGGTTCGTGGCATGGATGCGGCGCAAGCCGTTTTTGCTGGAGGTGCGTGACTTGTGGCCCGAATTTGGGGTGAGCATGGGTGTGTTGAAAAATCCTATGGTGATCGCGCTCGCCCGCTGGCTGGAAAAATTCCTGTATGCGCGTGCAGCGCATATTTTGGTGAACTCGCCCGCGTATCGCGAGTACATGCTTGAGAAGGGAGTCCCTGAAAGCAAGGTGACCTATATCGCCTATGGCACAGACGTGGACATGTTCAACCCGAGTGTAGATGGTTCATCCATTCGTCATGAGTTCGGCTTGCGAGATGCGTTCGTTGTGTTATATACAGGCGCACTGGGGCAGGCCAATGACATCCATACGATTTTGCGTGCGGCAGAGCGATTGAACGGCGAAGATAAAATCCGTTTTGTGCTGTTCGGTGACGGAAAGGAGCGGGCGCGGCTTCAATCAGAAGCGGAGCGGTTGAAATTGTCCAACGTCATCTTTGCAGGCGTGCGACCCAAAAAGGAAATGCCCTGTGTTGTCGCCTCTGCGGATGTGTGCCTTGCCATCTTGCAGGATATCCCGATGTTCCGCACTACATACCCAAATAAAGTCTTCGATTACATGGCCGCCGGCCGCGCGACCATCCTGGTCATTGACGGCGTCTCGCGTCAGCTGATCGAATCATCCCATGGGGGAGTATTTGTTCAGCCGGGAAATGACGAACGGCTTGCGAAGACAGTTCTCGAACTTTCGAAGAATCCCGAACGCGTTCAGCAAATGGGACGGAATGCCCGCGAATATTTAGTCAAACACCTGGACCGCCGTGACAGGTTGGATGAGACACTGGAACTGCTTAAAAGGTTGGTCAATGAATAGTGTCATTGCGAGCGAAGCAAAGCAATCTCAAAATTATCGGAGATTGTTTCTTCGCACACTTGCCCGGACGAAAGTGCTGGGATGAACGCTCCTCGCAATGTCATGTAACAGGAATTTATGAAAGTCTGTGTCACAGGCGCGACGGGATTCACAGGTTCACGCGTTGTCCCTTTGCTATTGAAAAGCGGATACGAAGTACGCTGTCTGTACCGTGCCTCCAGTGATCGCTCGATACTCTCCTTGCCTGAAATTGAATGGGCGACAGGAGACCTGTCCGACACCTCGGCCTTGACTGCTGCCATGCAGGGAACCGATGTACTTGTCAACGTTGCCTCGCTTGGCTTCGGTCACGCGGAGTCCGTTGTTAGTGCCGTGCAAAAGGCAGGGATTCAGCGTGCGATCTTCATCAGCACGACCGCCATCTTCACGCAGTTGAACGCCAAGAGCAAGACTGTCCGCGTGGCGGCAGAACTGGCTATCGAAACGAGCGGACTGAAATACACCATCCTGCGCCCGACCATGATCTATGGGAGTCCGCGAGACCGCAATATGTGGCGGCTGATTCGGGTTATGCGCTATTCTCCGATCGTGCCTGTCTTTGGCGATGGAAAGTATTTACAGCAGCCCATCCAGGTGGACGATGTCGCGGTGGCGATACTCGCTTGCCTGAAATCGGACAAAACCATTGGCAAGGCTTACAACATCGCAGGGAAGTATCCTCTGACCTACAATGAGGTCATCGATACGATTGCAAGAGAGATGAACAAGCGGGTCTGGAAAATCCACGTCCCATCGAAACCCGTTGTCTCCCTGTTGGGCCTCTTCGAGCGGCTGCGGATTCCGTTTCCCATCAAAGCCGAGCAGATCCTGCGGTTGAACGAGAACAAGGATTTCAGCTACTCCGAAGCGCAGAGGGATTTTGAGTTTGGTCCGCTGTCGTTTGAGGAGGGAATAAACCTGGAATTGGGAGGAAAAGTACAATGAAAAATAAATTTCTTTCAGTATCAATAATTTTGCTTGTATTATCCTTGGTAGGATGCATTCCACAAGCAGAAATTGTTCCGACATTGCCCTTCCCAACTCAAACACCCGAACCGATACTTACGCCAACACTGATTGCCTCTCCAACAGAAAGAGCTTCTTTAGTAATTACACCGACAATAGCTCCACGATCAGAGAGTTTTGTACAACTTTCTTCATTATCTTTGCCTGAATTTAATGCCCGTTACTTCGCCAGCGATCTCACATTTAGCCAAGATGGAAAACTTGTGGCTGTTGCCTCCCAGAATAAATCGGACGGAGATAAAAGTGTTTGGATCTGGGATGCGAACGATTTTAGCCAGTCTTTGGCTGGCTTTCAGGTTTTGGTCGATGATTTATGGGGCATTTCTTTCAATACGGAGGGGACTGAAATAGCTCTAGGATGTTCCGGAAAGATCCTTATCGTAGATTTGAAAACTGCAACCACACTACATACCATTGATTTACCAAAATCGGGAGCGTTTCAGGTGGCTTTTGGAGCCAATAACACACTGGTATCATCCAGTTTTGATGAAAAAATAACGGTTTGGGATTTATCAAACCATGAAATCAAATATTCTGTAAATGGAAAGGTGGGTTCATATCCGAATAGCTTTGCTATCAGTCCAGATGGGAAAGTCCTTGTCACAGTTGATATCACGAGTTTACATCTTTGGGATATGGCAAGTGGAGAAAGCCTGGATGTTCGTGAGGGAACTGATTTAGGAATTGGTGCTACGCCGGCTACTGCGTTTAGTAGCAAGGGAACCTTCTTGGCCTCTACAGGTTGTAGTGAATTTCAGTTTGAAGGTTGTGCAAGCGGAAAAATTATCATATGGAGATATGATTTGACCACTCCGTCAACGATTTCGAAAGTTAATGCTAGCTGGGTTACAGCACTAGCATTTGCTTCGAATGAAGGAACATTGGCTTCGATGAGCATCGAAGGCATAATTCACTTAATAGATCTGAGTGATGGAAAAATTACTACAGCTCCACCTATCGTATTATCTGGAAAAATGCCTCCGGATAATGATTTACGCTTTCATGATATAGGTTTTTTACCTCATGGAAAAACTCTGGTTGTTTCAACCAGTGACGGTATCCAACTTTTAGATATTGCGAGTATGTCTTGGACACCAAATCTAAGATTTATACTCAGCTTAGGATATTCGTACACCATTACTTCAACAGGCGATAATCTAAACTTTCGAAAAGAGCCTTCGATGAACAGCGAGATCATCGAGAACCTGCACACTGGCGAGTGGTTTGTGCCTATCGACGGTCCAAAATTTGCCGATGATTATGTCTGGTGGAAGGTTAAAATAGCGGATGATACCGAAGGCTGGATCGTTGAAATGCCCGGCTGGTACGAATTTAATCCATGATATAACATCCCAATCTATGAAAGCACTTAATTGTCCCAATTGTGGAGCATTTCTGCCCCAACACGCCTTCAAAGGGGATCTCGCGGTATGTGAATTCTGCGGCAGTACCTTTCACATGTCCAATAACCCGAGGTCCGAAACGGGACTGGGCGCGCTCTTGCTCGGCGCCGATTTTAGTAGCCGGGTCCTGCCTGGTTGGGAGGTTGTCGACGAAGGAAAGCTTACCTTCCACAAAGGCTATCCCTCGGAACTGTGGGGCTACTATGGGCCCCGCGTCAATGCCTATTATGTGTTGAAGAGCTCAGGTTATTTTGATGATTTTGACGCGGGAATCAATATCAGGTTCACAGACGGCGACCAAAGCCTGATCATGGCCGGGATGTATCCTCGTTTCAGTGAGGAGGGTGGGTACGCAATATATATCTCCCCGATGGGATCCTATGTCATTGGTTTTTTTACGAAAGACCAGAAAGGCGAGTGGAAATGGGGCACATTAATGGATTGGACAAATCACTCTGCCATACGAGCCGGTATGAATCAAAACAATCATCTGCGGATTATCTGTGATGGTGAGAGAATGCGCGTCTACCTGAACGCCGTGTTGGCGGCATCCTTCAAAGACAATCGTTTCAAGATGGGCAAATTGTATGTGGTAGCCGAACCGAACGGCGAAAAAACAAATTTGGGTATCGCCTTCTCTGACCTCCAACTAAGAGAGGTTCTCAGGTAATGGAGCCGGCAAGGGAACAAATCCCCATGCTACTCAAGCGAAGCCGACTTCAGTGGGCTAGTTCGCTTGAACGGGCTTTGTCTGATTAACCCGACCGTTAGCCGTCAGGCGGGGCGAGCGGAGTAGAAGCACCTTCCAGCGCAGCGTGACGCGAAATCTCGTTTAGAATCATCTCCGTGACTCAACTCCTCATCTTCATCCTCCTCACCAGCCTCTCCTACCTCCTCGTCTACCTCATTCGTCGTTACGCCGAACGAAGGCAAATCATAGACCATCCAAACGAACGCAGTTCACACGTCACACCAACGCCGCGCGGCGCAGGGCTCGCGGTCGTCATCCTTGTGATAGGGATGGGCTTATGGTTCGCAAGGGAGGCGGGCTGGAGTCGCAGCCTGATATACATCGTTTGTGGCCTGGTCATCGCCTGGCTGGGCTGGCGCGATGACGTCTCATCCCTTTCGGCGCGCCTCCGTTTTGCGGTGCAAGGACTGGTCGCGGCGGTCTCGATCTTCGGGCTGGGGTATTTCAAGGCGGTTACGATTCCCTTGTTCGGTGAATTACAACTGGGTGTGGTGGGAGTCATCATCACGTTTCTGTGGATCGTCGGTCTCATCAACGCCTACAACTTCATGGATGGCATTGACGGTATCGCGGGCGGCGTGGCCCTGGCAGGCGCGCTGGGTTGGATGATGCTGGCATCGCACATGCATAACAACTTTGTATTTTGGATAGCACTGGCCATTGCTGCCAGCAGCCTCGGTTTTCTCGGTCATAACTGGTCACCCGCCAAAATATTCATGGGTGATGTGGCCAGCACGTTTCTCGGTTATACCTTTGCGGTCCTGCCACTGCTCTCTGCCGACCAGGGCGGCGATGCACTCATGCTGGGCACTCTCCTGATGTGGACCTTCATCATGGACAGCAGCGTTACTTTCTTTCAACGCCTGTTCAAGGGCGAAAAACTTTTATATGGCCATCGTTCCCATCTCTATCAGCGCCTTGTCATCGGCGGATACAAACATGCCACAGTCAGTACGTTTTACATTCTCCTGACCCTGCTCGCCAGTCTTCTTTCTTATGCATGGTCATGGGGCCAGTCCTACGCTCCGCCCCTGATCATTCTGGGACTTCCCGTGATCTGGATTCTCCTCTCACGACACGCCGCTCGATTAAATCCATCGTAGGTCGGACACTTGCACCGCACGTGATTTTGAATTGCTTGGCAATTCCTGGCAAATCATGCAGGTGTTGTCAATCCGACTTACTGGATGACTCCTCCTAACATGTTGAAAAAACTTCGGACACTCGCTTCGCTCTACCGAGAACTTGGTCTGCGTTGGTCAGCCTTTCGCCTGGCCTACGCCTTCCACCTCCGCACGGGACTCATCCGCTTGCAAATGCCGATCGGTGAGTGGCGTGATTATGAGGCTCACATAGGAGCGAGATCCTCTCGCCCAGCCATACCGATCATACCTGCTGAGTCACCAGAAAACATCCCATGGGATAAACAGAAAGCTGTTGAAGAAGCAGATCGAATCTTATCTGGCGCACTCAAATACTTCGCCCACCAATTCATAAAAACAGGCTTCCCCCCCAATTGGCATAAAGACCCTGTTTCTGGTATTGAACTCGACTCAACCAAACATTGGTCACAAATTTCCGATGATCATGTCGTTGCGAGGGCAAAGCCCGAAGCAATCTCCCACTTTGAGGAGACTGCTTCGGCAAAGAACGACTCGCAGCGATATTACGATATTAAGTTTGTCTGGGAACCCAACCGCTTTGCCTTTGTCTATACTCTTGTCCGTGCCTACGTCGCCTCTCATGATGAAAAATACGCCGAAGCCTTTTGGATATTAATCGAAGACTGGGCGGAACACAACCCACCCAACACCGGACCAAACTGGATGGACGGACAAGAGATTGCCCTCCGTCTCGTGGCGTGGACGTTCGGACTCCAACAATTCTCCAATTCTCCAGCTTCGACCCGCCAACGAATTGAAAAGTTCACTCTTTACGTTGCCGCGCAAGCAGAACGGATTTACAAAAACATTGATTATTCTATCTCTACGAGAAGCAACCACACCATCAGCGAAGCCTTCGGCTTATGGATGGTCGGTCTACTCTTCCCTGAACTGAAACACGCCGAAAAATATCTCTCTTTCGGTAAACAACTCTTAGAACAAGAAGCCGCGAATCAAATCTTCCCCGATGGCAGTTATTCCATGTACTCCCTCAACTACCATCGCTTTATTCTTCATATTTATCTCTATGCGATTCGTTTGGGCGAGATCAATCGTTCTCCATTTTCTGCTCAACTCATCCACTCCGTCACCAAATCCATCGAATACCTC
>Ga0075418_10006286_pt1 | contig 13389 bp, 8 predicted proteins | sample SoiMetdeltSBSDD2_FD_81776 | JGI IMG/M metagenome (GOLD analysis project Ga0075418, IMG submission 81776) | Bulk soil microbial communities from a Populus tree surrounding site in Tennessee, USA - Soil MetaG P. deltoides SBSDD2 | ecosystem: Environmental > Terrestrial > Soil > Tree plantation...
AGGTCGACGAGCCGCGGGAGATCGAGGCCCGGGCGCGGCTGCCATGCCTGATCGCCCGAGGCCGCCGCCGGGCGGTTGTACGGGCAGACCTCCTGGCAGATGTCGCAGCCGTACACGTGCCCCCCCATCTCGGAGCGGTGCGCTTCGGGGATGGCGGAGCGCAGCTCGATCGTCAGATACGAGATGCAGCGGTTGGAGTCGAGCACGCCCGCCTCGACCAGCGCACCGGTCGGACACGCATCGAGACAGCGGGTGCAGGTGCCGCACTGTTCCAATCCCTGCGTGTCACACTCGAGCGGCAGCGTGGTGATGATCTCGCCGAGAAACAGCCACGATCCCAGCTCGGGGTTGATCAGGCAGGTGTTCTTGCCGATCCACCCGAGCCCCGCATACTGCGCGTACACCCGCTCCTGGACCGGTCCGGTGTCGACGTACGCGCGCGCCTCGAAGTCCGCGGGCGCCTCCGCACGCATCCACTCGAGCAGCGCCTCGAGCCGCCTCTCGATGACGACGTGGTAGTCGTCGCCCCACGCGTATCGCGACAGGATCGCCGTGTCGTCCGGGCGGGCGTCCGAGTACGGGCGGTCGCTGTTGTAGAGGGTTCCGGTGACGATGACGCTGCGCGCGCCGGGCACGACGTGACGCACGTCGGCCCGCCGATCGGCCGATCGTGACATCCACTGCATCTCGCCGGCATAGCCGCGATCGATCCATTCGCGCAGAACCGACAGCTCGGGAAAGCTGTCGGCGGGCGCGATCCCGCACAGGTCGAAGCCGAGCTCGAGGGCTTTTGATTTGATGGTGGATGAGGACAGCATCAGAGTCGGGATCCGGGACTCGGGGCTCGGGACTTGGGCTCGACGGAACCTGTCTTTAGCGGACCTAAAGGTCCGCTCTGCGAAGGATCCTCGCTACTCGACCGCCTACTTCCTACTTCCTACCAACAATCTGCCTTGCCACGTACGGGAGGATCCCGCCGTGACGGAACGCAAGCAATTCCTCAGGCGTATCGATACGGGCCATCACGGTGAAGGTCTTCGTCGTGCCGTCGGCCGCTTTCGCCACCACCTCGATCTCGCCGCGCGCCTTGAGGCCGTCGGCCACACCGCGGAGGCTGAACTCCTCGGTGCCGGTGATCTTCAGCGACGCCGCCGTGTCGCCGGCCTTGAACTGGAGCGGCAGCACTCCCATGTTCACCAGGTTGCTGCGATGAATCCGCTCGAACGATTCAGCGATCACGGCCCTCGCGCCCAGCAGGAACGTTCCCTTGGCAGCCCAGTCGCGCGACGACCCGGAGCCGTATTCCTTGCCCGCGATCACGAGCAGCGGCACGCCGGCCTCGCGGTACTTCACCGAGGCGTCGTAAATGGTCATCAGCTCGACGCCCGGCTGATAGATCGTCCAGCCGCCCTCGGTGCCCGGCGCCATCTGGTTGCGCAGCCTGACGTTGGCGAACGTCCCGCGCACCATGACCTCGTGGTTGCCGCGGCGCGCGCCGTAAGAGTTGAAGTCGGCGGGTTTCACGCCTTTCGAGACGAGATACTTCCCGGCCGGGCTGTCGGCCTTGATCGAGCCGGCAGGCGAAATGTGATCCGTCGTCACGCTGTCGCCGAGCAGCGCCAGAACACGAGCGCCGGTGATCTCCGCCGGCGCCGGCGGCGTCATGCTCATGCCCTCGAGGAACGTCGGCTTGCGAATGTAGGTGGACCCGTCGTCCCACGCGAAGCGGCTGCCGCCCGGGACCTCGAGGTGCCGCCATCGCTCGTCGCCGGTAAACACCTCCGCATAGCTGCGGCGGAACATGTCGGCATTCACGGTGCGCAGCATGGTCTCCTGCAACTCGTGCTCCGTGGGCCAGATGTCCTTCAGGTACACCGGATTCCCTGAGCGATCCTCTCCGAGCGGCTCGGTCGTCAGGTCGCTGGTGATCCACCCCGCGAGTGCGTACGCCACCACGAGCGGCGGCGACGCCAGATAGTTGGCGCGCACCTCCTGCTGGATGCGCCCCTCGAAGTTCCGGTTGCCGCTCAGCACCGAGCAGACCACGAGGTTCTTCTCGCGGATCACCGCCGATACGTCCTCGGGCAGCGGCCCGCTGTTGCCGATGCAGGTCGTGCAGCCATAGCCGACCAGGTTGAACCCGAGCTGATCGAGGTACGGCGTCAGCCCGGCCGCGTTGAGATACTCGGTCACCACCTTCGAACCCGGCGCGAGACTGCTCTTGACCCATGGCTTCCGGGTGAGCCCCTTCTCCACCGCTTTCTTCGCGAGCAGACCGGCGCCGAGCATCACGCTCGGGTTCGACGTGTTGGTGCAGCTCGTGATCGCCGCAATCACGACCGCGCCGTGATCGAGAGCCTCGAGATCGGGGTCGGCGACGGCGACGGCCGTCGACTTCGAGGGCTTGGCCGCCACCTGCATCGCGGGGAGCGCCGTTTGAAATGCCGCCTTTGCCTTCTTCAGCGAGACGCGATCCTGCGGCCTCTTCGGGCCAGCGAGGCTCGGCTCGATCGTCGAGAGATCGAGCTCGAGGGTCTCCGAATAGACTGCCTCGGCGGCGGTCTCGGTGCGAAACAGCCCCTGCTCCTTCGCGTACCGCTCCACGAGACGCACCTGGGACTCGTCGCGGCTGGTCAGCCGCAGGTAGTCGAGGGTCATCTCGTCGACGGGGAAGATGGCGACGGTGGCACCGTACTCGGGGCACATGTTGCCGAGCGTGGCGCGATCGGCGATGGTGAGCGCGCCGAGGCCTTCGCCGAAGAACTCGACGAACTTGCCGACGACACCCCGCTTGCGCAGCGCCTCGGTGATCGTGAGCACGAGATCGGTGGCCGTGGCGCCCTTCGGCATCGCGCCGGTGAGCCGGACGCCGAGTACCCGCGGGATCAGCATGGAGATCGGCTGACCGAGCATCGCCGCCTCGGCCTCGATGCCTCCAACTCCCCAGCCGACCACGCCGAGCCCGTTCACCATCGTGGTGTGAGAGTCCGTGCCGACGAGCGTGTCCGGATAGGCCTGCGCCACGCCGTCAACGGTGCTCGAGAACACCACCCGCGCCAGGTACTCGATGTTGACCTGGTGGACGATGCCGGTATCGGGTGGAACCACCTTGAAGTTGTTGAATGCGCCCTGTCCCCAGCGCAGAAAGGCGTAACGTTCGCGGTTGCGCGAGAACTCGAGCTCGGCGTTGAGCGTGAACGCATCGGGACGGCCGAAGTAGTCGACCTGTACCGAGTGATCGATCACGAGCTCGACCGGCTGCAGCGGGTTGACGCGATCGGGATTGCCCCCCAGCGAGACGATGGCGTCGCGCATCGCGGCCAGATCGACCACGCAGGGCACGCCCGTGAAGTCCTGCAGGAGCACGCGCGCCGGCAGGAAGGAGATCTCCTTCTCCACGCTGGCCGTGGCATCCCATTCCGCGAGCGCTTTGATGTCGTCCGCCTTCACAAAGGCGTTGTCTTCGCGGCGAAGGAGGTTTTCGAGCAGGATCTTCATCGAGTACGGCAGCCGCGACACCCCAGCAAAGCCGGCCCTTTCGAGGGCCGGCAGGCTGGATATCTGAAACGGCGCACCGTCGACGCGAAGCGTGGTTCGTGTGTGGAACGTGTCGTAGGTGTGCATGTGGTCGGGAGGCCTGGTTTCGAACCGGCCCCGTGACATGGATCAGATCGGGACGGCGGGTTCGGCCCGGCCGTCACCGCATGACGCTCCAATCATACCGAAAGTCGACTGTCGGCCCGGCTGAGGATGCCTGATGGGGGTCATGCTGGAAGGCAGCGTGCCTCGTCTGCAAGGAAGCACACTGCCCCGGGCGTGCGTCGCGACGCACGCTGCGGCCGATCGACGCGGCCGTTCGAGGGAAACCGCGAACCGCTACTTGCCGGCGGGCTTGGCGGTCGCAGCGGGCGCCGCGGACGCGTACTTCTTCAATGCTTCGAACCAGACGCCCGCCGTGGCGGGGGCCTTGGCCTTGCCGTCGAGCACCACTTCTCGCGTGGCGAACTTCGTTCCGTAGTAGCGGCCGTTCGCGTCCTTGTCTTCCTTGATGGTCGCCCCTTCGATGGTCGCTCCGGCAAACGCGCCACGGCTGCGGGAATAGCTCAGGATCTCGGCGCGCAGCTGCGCGTCCGTGGCCGCCGAGGCCTCGCGTCCGACCGGTCCGCCGGCGACCGCAGCCCCCGCACCGATCTTGAACTCGTTGCGGATGAGGTTTTCCAGGCCGCGCTCGTTCTGAATCACCAGGATGATGTCAGTCGCACTGCCGCCGATCTGCAGCCCGACGCTGCCACCGGTGAGCGTGATGAACGCGGGTGGCGACCACGCGCCCCCCTGGCCTCTCGCGCTCAGAATCCCCCGTCCATGCTCGCCGCCAATGATGAAGCCGCCCTTGACCGTGCCGGGGATGACGGCAATCCCGGCCGCCTTCCCGAGAATCGCCCCGGGAATCGACTTGTCGGACGACTGCATGATCTCGTCGAGGACCTTCGCCGACTCCTTGACCCGGTCGGCTTCGTCGGACTGCGCCAGCACGGCCGTGGCGGCGAGCGCCACGAACGCGGTGACGATGCTTGTGATGAGGCGAGTTGGTGAAGTCATGCCCTCTGTTGAATCACGATTTGTACCTGCCAACCGATCGCGCCCGCCGACCATTACGCAAGAGGAGTCGCGCTATTTCGCGGGATACCGGCATTCGGGCCACGAGGACGATCGGCGCGTCCATATCAGCTGCCGGCTCGGCTCTTCCGTCGCGCCTTTGACCTCATCCACACCCATCGAGCCGGGGCCTCTGGCTTCCTGCGCCTCATGATCCGATACAAGGGATGTGAACGTGAGCGGACTCGAGAGCACCGCATATCCAACGGCGCAGGCAGGCCATACAATGTGGGCCGATTCCCCCGAGCCCTGTGTCACGGATATGACCCACGCGACCGAACCCGGGTCGGTGCTCGCCGCGGCCGAAGAAGCCGCCGAGGCCGGCGATCTCCAAACAGCCGAGCGGCTGCTGCGGGAGGCCCTCGCGCTGCAGGAAGCCAAGCTCGGGCTCAAGCACCCCGACCTCGCCGAAACGCTCAACAACCTCGCCGTCGTGTGCGAGCGTCAGGAGAAGTTCGGCGACGCCGAGCAGAACTACCGGCGTGCCCACGCCATCGCGATCGCCGCGCTCAAACCGGGCGATCCGGCAGTGGCAACCAGCCTCAAGAATCTCGTCGAATTCTGTGTCTCGCGGGGGATTCCGATCTGGATGCCGCCGGCAGCCGGCGCCAACGGCGACGGCACGGCGCCCCAGCCCGCGACGCCTCAACCGGATCGGGATTCGGCGCCCCTGTCTGCTGAGGCGGCGGCCGCAGCGTCGACCGCGTCGAGCGGCCAGCCGACCAGGCTCGTCGCGATCGTGGCATTGAGCGCGGCCGCGGTACTGGTCGTGTTGCTCTTCGCATGGCGCGGGTCCGGCCGTGCGACCGAGGGTCCGCCCCAGTCCACACCGACGGCCGCGCCGCAAAGCGCGACGGTGCCTTCATCGGCAGTGCCAGCGCTGCCGCCCGTCACCTCCCCCAAGGTTCAGCCGTCGACGCCAGCACGCGGCGCAACGCAACGAACGGAACCGGCGAAGGTCGAAGCGCCCCCTCGGCGTAACCGTGAGGCGGCGTCTACGGCAGGCGTCACCGTGCTCGCAGCGTCGGTGTGCAGCGCCTTCGAGAACCGGGGCTCGCCCGACTGGCAGTGCACGCCGGCGAAGGGTTCCGCGCAGCCAGGCACCTTCACCTTCTACACCCGGGTCCGGACACCAACCGACACGACGGTCGAGCATCGGTGGTATCGAGGCGACCGTCTGCACCAGTCAGTCAAGCTCGCCGTGCGCCCGAATCAGGGCACCGGTTACCGGACGTACAGCCGCGCCACGATCTCTCCCGATCGGGCTGGCGACTGGCGGGTGGAACTGCGCGCCGCGGACGGTACTCTGCTCGAGGAAGAGCGGCTGGTCGTACGGTAGCGAAAGCCACCTGCCCTGAAAGGCAGACCTGAAGGTCCGCCTCTACGTTCCGCAACGACGCCACACCCCGAGCGGCTAGCGGTTGGCTGGAGGCTGTCTCGGGTTCTGGTTCGTCGGTCCCCGCCCCGTATCCGGAGGACGTTCGAACATCGCCGGGTCGATTTGCTCGTTGAAGGAAATCTTCGTCAGCGTGCGCTTGACGATCACGCGCCCCTCGCGCGTCACGCCCGCCTGAAACGGCACGCGCAGCCCGCCAACCAGACGATAGTCGGAGAACGACTCCTCCTGCCGCGCCCCACCCTGGCCGGCGGCGGAGAACTGCTGTTTCACGATCAGCATCTGATCGTCGACGAACAGGCGAACCTGGTCCGGGCCGGGCGTCCCGATCTCGAGCACACGGAGAGCCCCCTCCGACAGCGCGCGTATCGGCAACCGTCCTTCGGCCGCCGCCACGAGCAGCGGGATGGTGTCTCGCTTCACGCTCGCCGCCGCGTCCTCGCGCACCTGCTGCGGGAGATCGCGAACGCCGGTGGGGCTCCTCTCCCACGCGCGCCCGGCGTTGTAGACCTGCGAGATGAGATCTCCCTGGATCGTCGCGTCGACCCGGAACTTGTCCGGGTAGACGACGTAGGTTCTGGCGCGTGTCGCGGCGGCCACCTCGCCCTGCTCGCCCATGAACGTGGTGTCGGTTTCGGCGACGACGGATCGGACGGCCTTCAAGGCTTCGAGGCCCCCGCGCGCATCGATGACGCGGCGCAGCAATTCTGTCGCGGCGCCTTCGGCCCGCGGTGCGGGCTGCGGAGCCGAAGGCCGGGGCGGCGCCTGGGTCTGAGGACGCGGCGTCGTCGCCTGGAAAGCGATCGGCAGCAGCCTCGCCTGGGCGGGTCGTGCCGGACCCAAGATCGGACCCGCACTCGATCCCTTCCGATCGTGCCTCAGCGTGGCCGCCGTCAGTTCGAGGTCCGACAGCGGGATGACCTCGAAGTCACGGAACCCGGCGTCGCGAAGCTGCGAGACGAACGCCTTGGCGTTGCCGACGAGCACGATCGACAGGTTGTCGGGCTGGATGTACTGTCTGGCGACGCGCTGCACGTCGTTCGGCGTCACCGACACCACGCGCGTGTGGAAGGTGCCGATCTCGTCGAGGGGCAGCTCGTAGAAGACGGCGTTGAGCACCTGCACCGCGATATCGTTCGGCGTCTCGATGGTCAGCGGGAAGCTGCCGGCCAGATAGGCCTGCGCGTCGGCCAGCTCGCGCGGTGACACCAGCTGATCCTGCAGCTTGACCATTTCCGCCTTCATGAGGCGCAGGGCTTCGCCCGTGGTCTCCGTGCGAGTGTCGGTTTCAGCGACGAAGTCTCCGGCCTGCTTCCTGGCCTCCATCTCCGCCGAGGCGCCGTAAGTCAGCCCTCGCTCGGAGCGCAGCACCCGGTGCAGACGGTTGGCGCCTTCACCGCCCAGGATGCGGATCGCCAGATCCCACGCCAGGTAGTCGGGATGCTTCCTCGGGATGGCGAGCTGACCAGCGCGGATCTCGGTCTGCACGGCATCGGGCTTGTCGATGACGACCACACGGCGCGTCGGCCGGGGCGGATCGGCAACCGTGATCGGCGGCACGTCGCCGCGCGTCCACGCGCCGAACACCCGCTGCGCGGCCGAGAAGGCCTCCTCGCCGGTGACGTCGCCGACGATCGTTAGAATCATGTTGTTCGGCACGAAGTAGCGGCGATGGAAGTTGCGCAGATCGTCGCGGGTGATGCTGCCGATGGTCTCCGGCGTTCCACTTCCAGGCAGCCCGTACGGGTGAAAGCCGTACACGAGCCGATCGAACACGATGCTGGCGATGTAGTCGGGATCCTCCGCGTTCACGCGGAGCAGCGAGATCACCTGCTCCTTCTGCCGCTCGATTTCCGCCGGATCGAACGACGGGTTGTGGACGATGTCGGCCACGAGGGTCATCCCGAAGTCGAACGAGTCCTTCATCACGATCGCGCTGGCGACGGTGCGGTCCTGCTGCGACGCGACGCCAAGCGACCCGCCGATGGAGTCGATCTGGTCCGCAATCTGGTTCGCCGTCCGAGTCGTCGTGCCCTGGTCGAGCAGCTGGGCAGCCAGGAAGGCCACGCCGTCTTTCTTCGGCAGATCCTGAGCGGCGCCCGCGCGCACGAGCAGGTGCATCGTCACCGCCGGCTGCTCGTGGTGCAGCACGGTCAGCACCTGGAGCCCGTTGGCGAGCGTGCGCACCTCATACGGCGGGAACTTCACCTCGCGCGCCGGCAGCGGGCGTGGGGGATCTTCGTACGGCCAGAACGGATTCTGGGCGCGGACCACCGACGCGAACAGGAGACCGAGCGCGCTGAGCAGGAGGAGACAGGCCGCACCGAACCGGACTCTCATCGCGTCCCCGCCCCCTTTGGCAGTACGTGCAACACCAGCCGGTTGCTCTCGTTGAAGTAGGTCCGCGCCACGCGCTGGATGTCCGACGCCGCCACGTTCATGAAGATGTCGAACTCGCCGTCGGCCGTGGTGATGTCGTTATGGATCACCGCCGCGTGCGCGAGATGAATCGCCTTGTCCTGGTTCGACTCGCGCGAGGTGATGTAGTCGCGCGCGAACTGGTTCTTGGCCCGCTGCAGCTCGTTCGCGGTGACGGGTTCGCGCTTCAGCTTCTCGAACTCTTCGATGAGCGCCTGCTCCGCCGCCTGCGGCGTCTGGCCGGGCTGCACGATCGCCACCGCATAGAACAGATTCGGATCCTCGGTGATGTTGCCGCTGCCGAACGCGCTCAGCGCCAGCCGCTTGTTGTAGACGAGCTCGCGCGTGATGCGCGCGCTCTGGCCGTCGGAGAGGATCTTCGACGTCATGTGGAGCGGGTACGCGTCGGGGTGCCCGTCGTAGGTGACGTGGTAGGCCACGACCACCGCCGGCAGCGGCCACGCCTCCTCCAGCACGACGCGCTTCTCTTTCGTCTGTGGCGGCTCCTTCGGGATGTCGCGCGGCACGCGATTGGGCGACTTGGCGATGCGGTCGAAGTAGCGCGTGACCATCTCCTTCGCCTGCGCGGAGTCGAAGTCGCCGACGATGGTCAGCGTGGCGTTCTCGGGCACGTAATACGTGCGGTGGAACTCCCGGACATCCTGAATCGACGCGGCCTCGAGATCGGCCATGCTGCCGATGGTTGGATGCTTGTACGGATGCGTGACGAAGGCGTGGTCGTAGATGATCTCGTTGAGGCGCCCGTACGGCTGGTTCTCCACCCGCATGCGGCGCTCTTCCTTGACCACCTCGCGCTCTCGCTTGAACGCCATGTCCTCCACGCGCAGCGTGGCCATCCTGTCGGCCTCGAGCCAGAGGACGACCGGAAGATACTGCTGCGGGAACGTCTCCCAGAACACCGTCTCGTCTTCGGTCGTGTAGGCGTTGCTGCGGCCTCCCCAGCTGGCGACGAGCGAGGTATGCAACTCGGGCTCGACGTTCTTGGAGCCCTTGAACATCATGTGCTCGAAGAGATGCGCGAATCCGGTGCGTCCTGGCCGCTCGTTCTTCGATCCCACGTGATACCAGATCGACACGTGCACGATCGGCGTCGAGTGATCCTCGGACAGGATCACCCGGAGACCGTTCGGCAGCGCGAACATCTGATACTGGAGCTTCGGCGGACGAACTGCGGCGTGCAGGAGCGCAGCTGCGCCGGCGCCGACTGCGAGCACCATCAGCAGCGCACCGCAGCGAACGGCGTGGGCACGGGTGAGCGAGAACCGCATAGAGAGGCCTGCTTTGATTAGACAATGCCCGCGGTCGGGGCACAATGGCGAAACGGTGAATTTGCGGCCGGACTTCATGGAACGGCACGGGACATCGTGCACAGGGTCCGGCGCGGACAGGGGAGACGTCACAAAGCGGACCTGAAGGTCCGCCCTCGTCTCACTCGGTCCGCCTTCGTCTCACGTCAGGGCCGCCGGCGCGTCATGGGTAAACGAACCGGAAGCCGGCGCTGAACCAGCTCGTGGTGCCGAATTCGACCGGATACGGGTCGATCCGCCGTTCGGCGGCCAGGAAGAGCTCGACGGCAGCAGCACGCCCGCTCAAACGGATCCCCGCCTCGCCGCGGGCGCCGGTTTGCGCGTCCCTGCCGGCGCTCCCGTCCACGCCGAGGCGCCGTACCGCTCCCTCCGAGACGACGGCGAGTCGGGGTGACAGCGGGATCGTGCCGCGCGCTCCGGCGTCGATCTCCCATTCGTAGTCGACGAACGACCGCTGCACCACGCCGCGCACGTCGGCGCGCGCGTCGAGCACCAGCCGTGGCCAGACGAACGACCGGCTCAGTCGCGCGCCCAGCATGTTCCAGTCCACCGGCTGCTGCTTCTCACGGTCGCTGAGGTGCCGTGACTGGTGGTGAAAGACCAGCGCGGCCTCGAGCACGTGCAGCCGCGCCGACACGCGGATCCCGAGGATGTAGTTGCCCTGGTTGGGATCGAAGGCGTGAAACTGCTCGCCGAGGATGACCTGGTAGTTGGCGTAGAAGATGGCGCGGCCGACGCGGTAGTCCACCAGATCGACTTCGCCGCCGTAGTTGGCGTCCCAGACGTAAAGCGGATCGTCACTCGACAGGTGCTCGGCGCCGAAACGAAACGCGAACCGCGTGAGGTAGTCGACCCCGCTCGCGGCAGGTGCGCCGGCCGGCGCAGGTTGCGCGGCGGCGAGAACGGGAACGAGAGCCAGCATCGCGCTCGCAAGCGCGAGCGCCCTCACTCGGGATCCTCGACCGTGTCCGCCCCGGGCTGCGTGATCAGCGCGCGGACGGCCGCCTCGAGCGCTTCGATCCGGCGCTTCATCTCGGGCAGCCTGCGAAACACCGCCGAGGAACGTCGCCACTCGCGACTGTCGATGGCCGGGTAGCCGGCGACCATGAGGCCCGCCTCGACCGAGTTGGTCACACCGGCGCTGGCGGCAATCACCGCACCGCGCTCGATGGTGATGTGTCCCGTGATTCCCGCCTGCCCGCCGAGCACCGCATCGTCCTGGACCTCGGTGCTGCCGGCTACTCCGACCTGCGCCGCCATCAGCACGTTGGTACCCACCGACACGCCGTGCGCGATGTGCACCAGGTTGTCGATCTTCGTGCCCTGCCGGATCCGCGTCTCCCCCACAGCCGGACGATCCACCGTCGCGTTCGCCCCGAGCTCCACATCGTCCTCGATGACGACCGTGGCGACCTGAGGGATCTTTTCGTGTGTCCCGTCCCCGCGGCGGGCAAATCCGAAGCCGTCGCTGCCGACGACGGCGCCGTTCTGCAGGATCACGCGATTGCCGAGCGAGACGCGCTCCCGAATCGAGGCGTTGGAGTGCACGACGCAGCCGTCGCCAATCTTCGCGCCGGGACCGATCGTGACGTTCGGAAAGATCACCGTACGAGCCCCGATCGCAGCGGCCTCGCCAATCGTCACGAACGGTCCCACCGACACGCCCTCGCCAAGCCGGGCCGTCGGCGCAATCGCCGTGAGCGCATGGATGCCCGCGGCCGGCCGCCACTCGGGGGCGAACAATCCGACGGCGCGGGCAAAGGCGAGATACGGATCGCGCGCCCGCAGGACGGCGGTGGGCGCCGCGAGGCCGTCTTCACGAAGGATCACCGCCGAGGCGCGCGTAGACGGGAGCAGCTTCTCGTATTTCGAGTTGGCGATGAAGGTGAGGTCTCCGGGACCCGCGTCCTGAATGCCGGTGACACGCGTGATGTCGACGTTGCCGTCGCCCTCGAGCCGGCAACCGAGGCGGGTGGCGAGCTCACTGAGCTTCACGAGAACCTGGAACCTGGAACTTTGAACCTGGAACCTGTGGACTATGCATGCCTAATCGCCACCCGCTCGAAGAACCTGGAGAGATGCTGCAGCCGGAGACGTGCCGCGACATCGTGCACCCGCCGCTCGCGCGCAGCCGGATCGAGTGTGGCCGCCTCGCGAAGCTCGGTGAGCGGCGGGCACGGCCGGCCGCTCCACGACACGTGCCGCAGCCCATGTCTCGCGCCGCGCATCGAGAACCAGTGCCCGCCCACGCGGATGATGAAGTAATACAGCAGCACGTTCGGACCGGGAATGACGACGAGCGGCCAGGACAATACCATGCCGACGGTGTCGATGATCAGCCAGAGGCGGTGACGCTCGTAGTCGCGCTGCAGCTTGCGGGTGATGAGCGTCATGACCTGCTCGAAGGTCATGTCCTGGGGATGCACCGCCACCGCGTCGGTCTGGTTGCGGAGGTTCCACAGCAGACGCTGCTCCGCGATGCGCTCGGCCACCCACGCCAGCATTCGTTCCTGCATGCGTCCCAGCCAGCCCGCCGGCTCCTGCTCGGCCTCGGGCTTCCGATACTGCCGCTGCTCAGCCGACCTGAGGGCGCTGGCGAACCCCGCGCGCCACTTGTCGAACAGCCTGCGCCACGCGTCGCCCGACATCCAGGCCGTCCAGCTCGCCGTGATCGTCCGGCCGGAAGCCTCCGGCGCCGCCGGAATGCCGTCGGTCGTCGGCTCGCAGTAGAGTTCGTACCGGTCGCGCGCCAGGGGGATCACGAACACATCCATTTGAAAGGACGATATCAGAAGCAGGGTGCGAAGGTGCGAGGGCCGCTGACCTTACCTCCAGGCCCCGCTGATGCTGGCCGCCACCAGCGCGATCGATTCGTTCAGCCGACGCTCGAGAACCGGCTTCGCCTCGCGGAAGAAGGCGGCGAAGTAGGCATCGTCGTACACCTGGCGGCCGCCGGCAGCGGTGCGGTCGGCCTGAAGGATGGCGGGCACCAGGCGCGTGCCCTCGATCAGGGCATCGAAGATGGCGCCCCTCATGTCGCGGACGGGGGCGATTGGCGACGGCGCAATCGCCAGCTGAGTGCTGAAGCGCTGGAACAACGCGGTCTCGAAGCGGGAATGAACCCCCTGCTGCTGCGTCAGCTGGCCGTCGTAGTTGACGACCGCGTGGAACGGCTGGACCGAATCCGACACGTAGTGGGCCAGGGCGGCGGCAATGCGGATCGCGTCGAGCTCGGCGTTGACGCCACCACGTTGACGCATGGTGTCGAACGCCATTCGCAACCGGTCGAAGTACTCCTGCGCCCGCCACGGCACGGTGCCATCCCGTTGCACCCGGCGTTCGCCGAACTTCTTGACCGCCGCAGCGTAGTCTCGAGGCAGCTCGCGGAACGGGTACTGCCCGTACGCGTCGATGTCGAGGAAATGGTGCGGCGCTTCCTCCTCGAACCGTCCTACGATGATCCAGGTATCGGGGTCGATTGAACGCTCCACGACCACAGCCCGATGACGCTCGAAGATCGGACGGAGGTCGGCCGGCAGGAGCGCAATCGCCCGGTCCATGATGAACTTGTGCGCCTCGAATCCCCAGGCC
>Ga0075418_10006289_pt1 | contig 13387 bp, 11 predicted proteins | sample SoiMetdeltSBSDD2_FD_81776 | JGI IMG/M metagenome (GOLD analysis project Ga0075418, IMG submission 81776) | Bulk soil microbial communities from a Populus tree surrounding site in Tennessee, USA - Soil MetaG P. deltoides SBSDD2 | ecosystem: Environmental > Terrestrial > Soil > Tree plantation...
CACGCCCTACAAGGGAAATGCGTATCCGCTGGCCGAGCATCGGGCCGCGATCAAGGCGACCGACCAGGAAGGATTGCTCGCCGAGGCGGAAGATGCGATCCGCCACAACGACCAGGGACGGGCGGCCGCGGCCATCGCCATCTTCGGTGAGAAGGGTGGCAAGCCGGAGACCGTGTACGAGCGGATGCTCAAGTACACGATCAGCGAGGACGGCCGCCTGCACGGCGAGAAATATTTCCAGACCGTGCAGGAGGAGTACAAGACGACGCGGCAGGCCTTCCGCTGGCGGCAAATCGTCGGCCTGGCCCGCGTCACGGCCAGCGCCTTCGCCTACGACCGCGAGGACAAGCACGGCAAGCGCGCCCCGGGCTACGAGGACGCCTGCAAAATGCTGAAGGTGACGGCGTAGAGCCTTTTGTCAGACTACCGCCTTCAAACGCCGAGAAGTATATCTCGGCGTTTTTTTTTGGCTGTTGGTGGGACGGAGAGTTCAGGACTTGTTGCTGCCGGGAGCCACGGTCGCAAGCCGGTTGAGCACTCCGATCAACTCCTGGTTGCTCGGCACGTCGGCACTCGTGCGGCCGTAGTGCGCGTAGGCTACCTTTCCCGTGCGATCGATCACGAACGAGCCAGGAAGCTGGTAGGGATCGCCGATGATCTGGCCGACGCCGCGCTTTAGCAGCGACTGCGCCCCGGCGGCCCACATGCTCGGACCGGCAACCGACAAGAGGTTTCCCCGCGGCACATGATAGGCCCGGTACGCCGCCTGCTGCGGATCTGAAAGGAGCACAAATGGGAGCCGGTAGAACTCGCGAAACTTCCGCGATTGCTCGGGCTTGCCCATCGTGACGGCGGCAACTTGTCCGCCGGCAGCCGTGAACTTGTCGTACTCGTCCCGCACGCGCACGGCATGCTCGCGACAGAGCGGTCAGCCGAAGTGGCGCACGAAGAGGAGCACCAGCGGCCGCTGCTGCCACAAATCGGACAGCCGCACCGGCCCGCCTTCGTCACCCAGTAGCGTCAGATCGGGGGCAGCATCGCCCGGTGATAGCCGAGAATCTCCCGCAGCGGTCGTCATTTCTTGGCTACCCGCGCTGTCAGTTTCTTCACGACCGCCATGAACTCCTTCCGCAGCTCGTCGTACTTGGCCACGGTCTTGGGCCCGGGCGCCTTGACGTAGTTCATGATGATCTCTTCTGCCGCGACGAATTCGGACCCGATGTCGGCAATTTCCGTAGCAATCTCGAGTGGGATGCTTGTCACTCCATTGGCGTCGCCGTGCAGTAGCTCCCCCTGATTGACCATCAGCGAGCCGACTCGCACCGGCAGGCCCAGGTGAAGCATGTGGCAATAGCCGTGCGAGCAGATGGTCGATCCGGTGAAGACCGAGTATTTGAGCGCCCGCACCTGCTCGAGGTCGCGGCCGCCGCCGTTTGTCACCAGCCCGGCCGAGCCGAAGGCTAGGTAGGTCGAGCACATCACCTCGCCAAAGACGGCGGCCGCTGGCGGGTCGTCGAGATCCTGGAACACGACCACGGCAGGACCGGGCAGTTTTGAGAACTGCTCGAGCTGGGCCTGGATGCTGCCGTAGGCGTCGCCGCCAGCGGGCGGGGCGTCACTGCGGAAGCAGGCCGTGCAGGCAAAGCCCACCATCGGCGGAAACTCCGGAAAATTCGCTTTGACCCGACCATCCATGTAGCCCCGGTTGCGGGGACGAACGTCAAACAGCTCGATGACGTTGCAAATCGTGGGCGTGTCAAATTTGGCCAGTCTGGCGAGAGTTTCTTTGGTAATCGGCATCGATGGTCTCCGGGCGCGGTGAGTTTTGGCATGATCATAACGGCTGGATGGCTCGGTCCAAAGTCCACGGTCGCTGGTTCGCGGTGCAGTCCTTCGTCGCGCTGATCGCACGCGACTTGGGACTTTGAACCTCAGAGTTTGGACTCAGAAACGGTTTTTGACGTACAATTTCTGTTGGAGACCACTTGATCTGGCTCCTACCCTACCGATGCTTCCAGTCACCTTCGCCCTGATCTCCTGGACTGCCGCGAGCTGGTTCGCGGCCGGCGTGTTGCTGGGTGGGACGTTGGTCTGGCTGGTGAGCCGAATGTTTTCCGAGTGGAAGCTCGAAAAACATGCCCGCCAGATGCAGTCCTTGTCGGTGCAGGCGCGGACCGACAGCCTGACCGGACTGGCCAACCGCCGCGTGCTGGAGGACGAATTCGTCCGCCGACTGGCCCTGTGGCGGGAGCAGAAAACGCCGCTGGTCCTGGTCCTGGCCGATATCGATCACTTCAAGCAGATCAATGATGAGCACGGATTGCAGGCCGGAGATGCGGCGCTCAAGCATCTGGCCAGCGTCATGACTTCGACGCTGCGGCAGACCGACCTTGTCTCCCGCTTCGGCGGCGACGAGTTCGCCATTCTGCTGACGGCCCAGGACCCGGACCAGACGGCGCAGGCGGTGGCCCGGCTCCAGCGGGCGCTGTCCGACGCGCCGCCGCTGTTCGACGGCGAACCGCTGCCGATTACGGTCAGTTTCGGAGCGACGTCTCCAGAAGCCGGTTTGACCCCCAGCGACCTCTTTCGCCGCACGAACCTGGCGATGAAAGCCGCCAAGGAACAGGGACGGGATCGTGCGTACTGGCACGATGGTAAAAGCGCCGCGATCCTGGCTGGGAATGTGCCGGCCGCGACGCACAACTAGAGACGCTGCACGTCAAATCCCGTACAGCCTTCCGAGCTTCCCCCGCAAATGCCGCATCAGTCCCGCATGCGACAGCGGCCGGCCCGTCACGAGCTGTACCAGCTCGGCGGCACTGAAGCATTTGCCGCGATGGTGGATGTTTTCGTTTAGCCATTTCTTCAGCGGGGCGAACTCGCCGCGGGCGAACATCGCCGCCAGGCCGCCGAGGTCCTTGTCCGCCTGCTCGAAGAACTGCGCCGCGTACAAGTTCCCCAGCGAGTATGTCGGGAAATAGCCGACCAGACCCGCGCTCCAGTGAATGTCCTGCAAGGCACCGTCGGCATCGTCGGCCGGCTCGATGCCCAGGTACTGGCGGTATTTTTCCTTCCATGCTCCTGGCACGTCGGCAATCGGCAGCTCACCGGTGAGGAGCGCCTGCTCCAGCTCGAATCGCACAATGATATGCAGGTTGTACGTTGCCTCGTCCGCCTCCACGCGGATCAGCGACGGCTGGACGTTGTTGATGGCGAAGAAAAAGTCGTCCAAGCTCGTCTGGCCAAGCGCATCGGGGAACTCCGCCTGGGCCTTGGGAAAAAAGTGCTCCCACAGCGCGCGGCTGCGCCCCACCTGGTTCTCCCACATCCGCGACTGCGACTCGTGAATTCCCAGCGACAGGTACGTTCCTGGCGGCAATCCAAACTGCTCCGGCCGCAGCCCCAGATCGTAAATGCCGTGACCTGCTTCGTGCAGGATGCCGAAGAAGGCGGACGGGAAGTAGCGTTCGTCGTAGCGGGTGGTGATGCGGCAATCGTGCGGGCCCATCCCGGCGCAGAACGGATGGTGCGTCACGTCGAGCCGGCCGCGCTCAAACTCGAAGCCGATGGCCGCGGCAGCCGCCTTGCCGAATCGCTCCTGGGCCGACGCCGGATAATGTCGCTTCAGAATGTCCGCATTCGGCCGTTTGCCGCTGGCCATGATGGCCTGCACCAGCGGCACCAGCTCGGCCCGCAGATCGGCCAGCACCTTGGTTACTTCGTTCGTCTTGGCATCGGGCTCGAAGTCGTCGAGCAGCGCGTCGTACGGATGCTCCTTGTAACCGAGCGATTCGGCCTGTTGCCGCTTCAGGTCGAACATCTTGGCCAGGTGGGGTGCGAACGACTTGAAATCGTCGTTCTTCCGCGCTTCGACCCAGGCCTGCTGGCCCAGGATGCTGGCCCGCGTCAATTCCTCGACCAGCGACTGCGGCAGCTTCACCCGCTTGTCGTATTCCTTTTTGATCTGGACGATCGTCGCACCGGCCTCGCTGTGCGGGTCTTTCGCTAACTCGCTGGCGGCCAACTCATGCAGCAGCTCGCCCAGCTTTGGATCGGTATGCCGCCGGTGGACGAGGCCCGTCAGGTACGTCATCTGCTCGGCGCGGTACGGACCGGCGGCCGTCGGCATATAGGTCCGCTCATCCCAGCCGAGCAGCGACTCGACCGATTCCAGAAGTGCCGTTTCGCGGGCGTGCTGACAAAGTTCGTCGAAGGAAGACATGGGGCGAGTGCGGATTGCGGAGTGTGGAGTGCCATCCACTCGTACTTTAGGCCCATTGCTAAGGACTGGCCACCGGCCCGTGTGTGTGCGCGAATACCTAGCCGAACATTACCACTCCTCATCCGCTGCAGCGCCGCTCGCCTTTAGCCTCTGACGCCCCTTTTCTGTTATTCGCACTCTGTCAAGGTCGCCCTTAACGGGCACTCGCTCAACGTAGCCCTCATTGACGTGCTCACACAAAAGCGAGTAAGCTCCGAACTCAACAAAAGGATAAATGGTAGTTTCGCCACCCTGCTGTTCCAACAAGCGCAGTATCTGTTTATTAGAAAACGTCATTATAAGCACCTCCTACGAGTTACTGCAGCTGCATCTGCAGTGCGGCGTACGTATATCCGCTCGCTTCCCTTGCTGGCCAGCACACTCACCAGCCGGCGGGTTCTTCCACATTCAAATTCTGATTGATCTGGTTCACCCGCTTGTCGCGGTACTTTTCCCAGAAGGGTTCTTTCTTGGCTGGTGCGTCCCCTGCCGAACTCTGCGCCGCGCCGCCCGCGTCCTGGCCTGACGAATCGCTCCATGCGCTCGTCCGGGATGATTCGCCGGAATTCATGAGCGAGCAGCCGCTGGCGCACAGCAGCAATGCCGCCAGCGGCAGAGCCAGGAACAAGTCTTGAAACGAGAAGCTAGAGCAGTCGCCGTTCATAATTCGTCGCTCGTAGGCCGGGCACATCGGTCGCACGCGCGGACTATCGCAAATCAATTTGAGCACGTCGAGCGGAAAACTGTCGCGCGGCTGCCGTTTGCTAGCAACGGTTCCCCTTGACGGTGGGCAAATGCAGTGTATTCTTGAACCATACAAAAGGTGCGAGACCGGCGGCTCGATGCAGTGCCGCTGTGTTCCTTGGCTTCGATTTCAGCGACCTGGGCAATTTGCCCTGGTATCTGGCCTGCGACCGCGATGGATTCTCTTGCCCCTTGGCATCCTGCCGAGGCCTGCCGCCGCCAGGTTCGAAATGGAACCGGTGTCTGCCGCAGGCGGCCCGGCGCGGGGTCAGACCCGTGCGGGGGCGAAACGTTCGCATTGGCCGCTGCTATTGGCAGCCTACGGATGCTGATTCGGGAGATGGTCTGCTCTCTCTCCCTCAGGGCCATCGCAGGTGACTTTCGTGCACTTTGCACGGACCGGCTGTGCTCCAATTGTTTTTGAGGAAAGTGTTTGTCATGAGTTTTGTGGAATTGGAATTGTCCGAGTCGCTCCTCCGTGCTGTGCGGCACGCCGGATACGAAGTTGCCACGCCGATCCAGACACAGGCGATCCCGCACCTTTTGGCCGGCCGCGACCTGGTCGGCTGCGCTCAAACGGGAACCGGCAAGACGGCGGCCTTCGCGCTGCCGACGCTGCAGCGGCTGTCGCGGAGCCATGCCGCGCCGCCACCGGGCCGCCGCCGGATTCGCTGCCTGGTGTTGGCGCCGACGCGCGAGCTGGCCTCCCAGATTGGCGAGAGCTTTCGCACCTACGGCCGCTACACGAACCTGCGCTCGACGGTTATCTACGGCGGCGTCGGTCAGAATCCGCAGGTGAAGGCCCTCCAGCATGGCGTCGATATCGTGGTGGCCACGCCGGGCCGGCTGCTCGATCTGATGAATCAGGGCTACGTCAACTTGAGCCACGTCGAGATCCTGATTCTCGACGAAGCCGACCAGATGTTCGACATGGGTTTCATCCACGACCTGCGGCGGATCGTCTCCCGCGTCCCGCGCGAGCGCCAGACGCTCCTGTTTTCCGCCACAATGCCGCCGCCGATTCGCGAGATGGCCCAGCAGTGGCTGCGCGATCCCGTTTCCGTACAAGTCGTCCCGCAAGCGACGACGGCCGACCGCGTCGAGCAGTCGGTCTATTTCGTCGAGCGACGGCACAAGCCGCAACTGTTGACCCATTGCCTCAAGGAGCAGGGAGTGTTCCGCACGCTCGTCTTCACCCGCACCAAGCACGGCGCGGACAAACTGGTCAAGCACTTGATCCAGGCCGGCATTCGGTCAGCGGCGATCCACGGCAACAAGAGCCAAAACGCCCGCCGGCGGGCCCTCGAGGACTTCAAGTCGAGCAAGCTGCCTGTGCTCGTGGCGACCGACATCGCGGCCCGCGGCCTGGACATCGATGACGTGTCGCACGTGTTCAACTACGATCTGCCGATCGTTCCCGAGATTTACGTCCATCGGATTGGCCGGACGGCCCGCGCCGGTGCTGCTGGCGTCGCGATCACTTTCTGCGACGGCGAGGAGCGGAGCATGCTCCGCGAAATCGAACGGATCACGCGGCAGCGAGTGCCCGTGGCCAAGAGCGACATGGTTCCGGCGGCAGTGGAATCGGTCAGCGAGCGGCCGCGGCACGACCAGGTACATCGGCCGCATGCGCAGGCAACTGCGGCACGCCAGCCACAGAACGGCGACGGACAGCGCCGATTTGGAAAGCAGTCGGGCGGCAAGAGGCGGCGCAGCGGGAGTACCGGACCCAACCCTTACGGCAACCGCCGGCCGAAGAAGTTCGGCGGCAGGCGATTCTCCGTGGCAAATTGATCGGGAAAGTCTTTCGTCCTACTTCTTTCGCTGCGCGAATAGCCACTCGTAGATTTGCGGATCGGCATACGTCCTGGTCCACGAATCGTGGCCAGTCTTCTCGTATTCGGTGTAGGTGGGATTGCCGCCGGCTTTCTTGAGGGCGTCGATCATTTCGCGGGAGCGCTTGGGCTTGACCGTCGGGTCGCTGTCGCCGTGGAACGCCCAGATCGGAACGTGCTTGATTTTCTCCGCGAAGGCCGGGTCTCCGCCGCCGCAAACGATGAGTGCCGCGGCAAACCGGTCGGGATGGCGCTGGATGGCGTCCCAGACGCCGAAGCCTCCCATCGAGAGGCCGGTGATGTAGAGCCGCTTGGTATCCACGGGCAGCGTTTTCGTCAGGGATTCGACCAGCTCCAGCGACTGCTGGAGCGGCTCGGTCGGCATTTCTTTCATCGTGTGCGAATCGGCCGTCCACGGCGTATCGACCCACTGCTGACCTTCCGGGCACTGCGGCGCGACGACGAAGGCCGGGTACCTGGCCATGATTTCATCGGAAGCAAAGTCGTTCATGGCGTGGACGAGCTGCTTCTCGTTGTCGGTGCCGCACTCGCCCGCGCCATGGAAGAACAGGACGAGCGGATATTTTTCACCGGGCTTGATCTCCTTGGGGGAGAGCAGCCGGCAGGGGAGCGTCTTGCCCTCCGCGTCCTTGTATATGCGGGCTTCGAACCGGTCGCGATGGTCGGCGGCTGCGGAGGTGAGAGACATGAGCGACGGATAGACGAGTAGGCAGACGATTGACGCGAGGCGGGGCTTCATTGGCGGATCTCCGGAGACTCCGCCACTATCGCGGCTGGCCAGTGCTGAGTCAACGAGCGAGCCGAAAGCCCGAATTAGACGTTTCGCTGTCGGATAGGGTCGCTACGAAACCGCATCCTTGCGTAGGCATTTCCGCCCTGTCGAAAACGCTCTCTATCAAACGCGACTTCGGCAATCGACAAGTTAGACAGCTCCTCGATCACGCGATTCTCAAGCTCGCTCCAAGACAAGGCGTCGAACTCTTCTGGCGACACCGAGTCCAGCAACCGCACACGATACTCCGGTGAATAGTCGTCGAGTTCGTCGTCGAACTGGCTATCCAAGAGCAGAGATCTACCTTGGTGCCTAACGACAAGACTTCGCGGAACATCCCAAAAGGCGAAATACCGACACGGAATCCATTCCGACCGGTCGCCTTGCCGAGCGTCGCTCATGGGTTGCCCAAATCAAGGGCCGGCACTCGGAGTCTGCCTGCAACTTATTGGACAGTTGAAAACCTGCCCCACGTTACCGCGCCCCCACAAGCTGCTTCTTCTTCTCGCCGATGATCTCTTCCTGGATGCTGGCGGGCACCTTCTTATAGCTGGCCAGCTCCATGGTGAATGTCGCCTGACCCTGCGACATGCTGCGGATGTCGGTCGAGTAGCCGAATACCTCGGCCAGCGGGATCTCGGCCGTGATGGCGGTAATGCCGTCGCGCATGTCGGTGTTGACGATCATGCCGCGGCGGCTGGTGATGTCGCCGACGATCGAGCCCTGGAACTGCTCCGGGCACTCGACTTCGACCTTCATGATCGGCTCGAGCAAAACCGGCCGCGTGTCCTTGAAGTGCTCGCGGAAGCAGTTCTCGGCCGCGGTCTGGAACGCGCGGTCGGAGCTGTCCACCTCGTGGTACGAGCCGTCGGTCAACGTGATCTTTAGCCCGACGACCGGATACTCCGCCAGCGGGCCCTTGTTGAGCAGGCTGCGGAAACCCTTCTCGACGGACGGTATGAAGTTTTTGGGGATCCGCCCCTGCACCACCTCTTCCTCGAAGATGAACGTCTCGGTCGTCTCTTCGGTGATCGGCTCCATCCGGCCGACGATATGGGCGTACTGGCCGGCGCCGCCGGTCTGCTTCTTGTGCTTGTAGTTGAACTCATAGGCCCGCGTCGGCGCTTCGCGGTAGCTGACCTTCGGCGCGCCGACCTCGACGTCCACCTTGTACTCCCGGCGGATCCGCTCGGTGTAAATCTCCAGGTGCAGCTCGCCCATGCCGGCGATGATCGTCTCGCTCGTCTCTTCGTCGTTGAACACCCGGAACGTCGGGTCCTCGCGGCGAAACCGCTGCAGCGCCTTGCTCAGCTTGTCGGCGTCCGCCCGGCTCACGGCGCTGATCGCCTGCTTGATCACCGGCTCGGGGACGAACATGTTTTCCAGCGAACAGTACTTCTGATCGGCGGCATACGTATCGCCGCTGGCGCAGTCGATCCCCATGATGGCCACAATGTCGCCGGCCTCGGCACTGTCCACTTCTTCCCGCTTGTCGGCGTGCATCTTCACGATGCGGCTGAAGCGGTCGGTGCGGCCAGTGCGCTGGTTGACGTACATCTGCCCCTTGGCGATTGAGCCCTGGTAAATCCGCATGAACGTGAGCTGGCCGAACGGATCGTCCACGATCTTGAAGGCCATGCCGACGAACGGCTTGGCCGGATCGGTGTCGAGCGGGAAGGTCTCGTCGGGGTTGTCCCACTTCTTGGCCTTTACCTGGTGCTCCAGCGGCGACGGCAGGTAGCGGACGATCGCGTCGAGAAGCGGCTGCACCCCTTTGTTCTTATAGGCGGTGCCAACGAACACGGGAGTGAACCCCTGCTCCTGGCACGCCTGTTTGGTGACTTTGTAGATCAGTTCTTCCGTGGTCGGCTCCTCGGAGAGGAGTTTTTCCATGAGCTCATCGCTGTACATGGCCAGCGCTTCGAGCATCTTGTGCCGGTATTCTTCCGCACCGGCCTTGTACTGCATTGGAATCTCATCGTAGCGCACCTTCTCCCCCTTGGCGCCGTCGAAGTAGATCGCCTGCATCGTCACCAGGTCAATCGAACCCTCGTACTTCTCCCCGAGGCCCATCGGATACTGCATCAAGGCGGCATCCGCGCCGAGCTTGGTCTTGAGGTCGTCGATGATGGCAAATGGCCGCGCGCCGGTCCGGTCCATCTTGTTGATGAACGCCAGCCGTGGTACGTGATATCGCTTCATCTGCCGATCGACGGTCATCGACTGCGACTGAACGCCGCCGACCGCGCAGAGCACGAGTACGGCGCCATCGAGGACGCGCAGCGAGCGCTCGACCTCGATCGTGAAATCGACGTGGCCCGGCGTGTCGATGAGGTTCATCGTGTGCCCTTCCCACTCCAGGTGGGTGGCGGCACTGGTGATCGTGATCCCGCGCTCCTTCTCCAGCTCCATGTAGTCCATGGTCGCGCCGTCGCCGTCCCCCTTGACCTCCTCCATCTTGTGGATGCGGCCGGAGTAATACAGGATCCGCTCCGAGAGGGTGGTCTTGCCCGAGTCGATATGGGCCGAGATGCCGAAGTTGCGAACTTTCGAAAGGTCCATAGATCACCTTGGGGAGTCGGTCTCACGAACCCGAGGCGTGAGCGAGGGCTTCGGCCCGGTCCCTCGCTCACGCTTCGGGTTGGTGTTTGCTGACTCGTCCTCTCTGCTGGCTCCTCGTGGGAAGCGCGAACGGGGAACAAAAACGACAATGCGCCCAAAATCCGACACTGCAAAATCGTCTTCCCTAGTCGTTGCCAGACAGGGCGACAAGGGCGGCCCCGGCGGCACTAGAGAGTCTCAGCCGGGGCGACTGGTAAAGCGGAATAGAACCCGCTTTCAGTGAGCGACCCGGTGACGATCAAAATGACAGTGGCATGGGGATTGGGCTCCCTTCTGCAAAGGCCCTGCCCAGGCAAACCGCCCAGGTGAGCAATTACCATTCCAGTTTGTAATGTTACTCGAAACGACTGTTTGGGGAAGGTCAACGGGGGCCGTCAGGGCCGTCCCAAGCCGTTTTTCACCAAGATTTTACGGCCGCGACCGAGCGTAGGGGAACGATTTTGCCGTTGAGCGGCAATTTGCGGTGGCTGTCACATGAACAAGCCCTGGACTGCTCCCATCATTTTGCCCGCTCAAGCCAGACCATGATGCCGTCGTAAGGCCCCTCTGGGACCTTTCCCTGTGCTTGGGCAGCGTCGAATTCGACTTTCGGGATGACTCGATAACGGAACAAGACGAGCGGCTGGCCCAGGTCGCTGGTCGTTACGCTCGCGGTCCGAAGTCGTGGATCACTGATGATGGTGATCGGCTGTGACGGCGCGAGCAGCATGTAATTATCGGGCAACTCGTGTTGCTTCTCACCCCACGGATAGCGCACGAACCATCGCCACCTGCCGTCCGCTCCCCGCCGCAGAAACACATCGACGTTGAACGTGGAAGATTCCAGCGGGCGTATCTGAAAATTCTGTCCCTCCCACTGGGTGGCCAGCCCTTCGCCAGGAATGTCATCGATCGCCCATTTCATCATGTACGGGCCCCCCGGCGGCAAATAGACCCGCCAGCGCCAGGACTTGTCCTCGTTCTGGCGCACGAAAATCACGTGTGCTTTGGCGGGATCGGTGACTTCGAAGACGCCGAGTTCGTCGCGGAGCAGTTTCAGTTCCGCCTGCCGACGGTTGATTTCGATCTGAGATTGCCGCAAATCAAGCGACGTCTTTACATGCGACACGAGCACGGCCAGGAAGGCCATCGCAACGATCAACCAGCGAAGCGAAAAACGGACCCACGGGCGGCGAGCGGAGGAAGCGCTGGCCTGAGACGCCGTTTCAAAAGGCGATGGTTCTGATTTCATCGGGCTGAGGCGCCGGGGACAGCGTCAGCCTACCATGCCATCGTGAGTCAGAGGAAAAGAACGATCCAAAGCTAGCGCGTCTGCGTTTCCCGATATGGCTTGCCGCTGACGTACAGATTGAGCCGCTGGCGGAGCGAGGCGGCAATGGTATCCGGCGCGATCTGGATCGCTTTGGAGAGCGTCTCGCGAGCTTCGTCAAAGTGCCCCGCGTTGGCCTGGGCCGCCGCCAGCGAGTCGAGGTAGAGCCAGTCGCCATCGCCGTCGAGCTGAATTGCCCGCTTGGCCGACTCCAGAGCCAGGTCGCTGTTTCGGTACTTCTCTTCCGGGCAGGTCGCCATCAGCCAGGCCGCGCCGCGGTACGCCCGGCCCAGGTGCTCGTTCTTCTCGACCGCCAGGCGATAATCCTCCGCCGCCTGCTCCCACTGACCCAATGCGGCATGGGCGTCGCCGCGGCCGGCCAGGGCGGCGGCATGGGTGGCGTCGATCTGTAGTGCGGCCTCGAAGTCGGCCAGCGAGTCGTCGTATTTCCTGAGTCGATAGCGGGCAGTGCCGCGGCCCACGAGCATGCCGATATCGCCGGGAGTCAGCTCCAGCCCCTTGCTGTAATCAGCGATGGCGTCCTCGTAGCGGCCAAGCGTGGCGCGGACCTCGGCCCGGTTGTACCAGACGCTGGCAAAGTCGGGCTTGAGCTCGATGACCTGGTCAAAGTCCGCCAGGGCCTTGTCGTATTTGCCGTGCAGCCCGAGGCTCACGCCGCGGTTGTGGAGCGATTTCCACTTTTTCGCGTCGTGTTTGAGCGACTCCTCGAAGTCGGCCAGGGCCATCGCGTCGAGCTCGTTGGCCTTGCGGTCTTCCCCTTTCTCGACGAGCGATGCCGCTTCTTCGGCAAACTTCTCCCCGCGGCGGTTGTACGCCCAGGCGACGAGCTGATGAGCATACGCGGCATTCGGCTCGGGCAATTTGCCGGCCAGCGCCCGCTCGCACATTTCAATGATCGCGGCAAAGTCGTCAATGGTCTCGGCGGACTTCGTCGCTTCGTAGGCCTCTGTAAGCAGCGCCTTGGAGTTGATCGGCCGGGCCTTGGTCTTCCCCTTCTCGGCCAGCTTTGGCTCGGCGGGGGTCTGCGCGGCCAGCGGCGCGACGAAGATGCCAATCGCGATGGTCGCTACGACCGTCCTGAATGCCGCCATGAACCACCTCCGTGTGGAATGCCAACCGATAGGCCGCGCGGAAGGGGTCGGGAGTCGTTTTCGGCCGACGACTTTTCACCGGTCAGACGCTATGTCCGAAAACGACTCCCGACCCCGTTGCCGTGGTGCGCCGAAGAGGCGGAACTATACCGCAGAAGGGCAGCTGCGTGCAGGCAGATTTTTACTGGCGATTAGATGGGGTGCTAGCAAGATCAGCGGCAAACTCGGCGCTACTTTTGGGATGTCGGCGAGCAGCGCCCGGCAGTTATGTTGATTCGGGATGGGCTTACACAGATTGCGGAGCCAGACCGTGTTTCGATTCTCAATCAGGGAGGTGCTATTGGTTACGGCGCTAGTCGCTGTTTCCCTTGGATGGTGGTTGGAACACCGTGACAACAAAAACCTGCGGTACGAAAACGACGCATTAGACCGAAGTCTCAAATTGACCACGTACTATTTGGAATCGGCTCTCGACTACGCCCGAGAAATCGCAATCAGAAATGGCGAACCGATGTTGGTGCCGATCTATGCTGATGAGGAAGAAGCCAAAGAGCTAAAGGTTCGGACACTCAGCTCAGATTGAGCCGTTGAGTGTGCCTGCTCCTTATTGATGCGGCTCAGTCATGCTCATCGGATCGAGCGCCTCGCGGAGCGTCGCCTCGGGCAGAATTCCTTCCTCGCGGCAGATTTCGCGGATTGTCTTGCCGGTGG
>Ga0075418_10006293_pt1 | contig 13384 bp, 15 predicted proteins | sample SoiMetdeltSBSDD2_FD_81776 | JGI IMG/M metagenome (GOLD analysis project Ga0075418, IMG submission 81776) | Bulk soil microbial communities from a Populus tree surrounding site in Tennessee, USA - Soil MetaG P. deltoides SBSDD2 | ecosystem: Environmental > Terrestrial > Soil > Tree plantation...
CTCAACGCGTTCGCGATGCCCGAGGCGGTGCGCATCGTGCTCGGCGTCCTGCTGCTCGACTACACGCTCTGGTGGTGGCACTGGCTCAACCACCGCGTGCCGTTTCTCTGGCGCTTTCACCTCGTGCATCACGTCGACCGCGATCTCGATGCGTCGACGGCATTGCGATTTCATTTCGGCGAGCACGCGCTCTCCGTTTTCTATCGCAGCGCGCAGATCGTGATCCTCGGCGTCTCGCCCGCGGCGCTCTTCACGTGGCAGACGATCCTCTTCGTCTCGATCCTCTTCCATCACAGCAACGTGCGACTGCCGTCGCGACTGGAAGCGATTCTCGTGCGGCTCATCGTCACGCCGCGCATGCACGGGATTCATCACGCCAATCGACGTGAGTGGACGGACAGCAACTGGTCGAGCATGCTCTCGTGCTGGGATCTGCTCCACGGCACGTTCGTCCGCGACGTTCCCGATCGCGCCATCGTCATCGGTGTTCCCGCGTACGACGATCCGCGCGACGTCACGATCTCGCGCGTGTTGCTGCTGCCATTCACGAAGCAGCGCGATGACTGGCGAGCCGGCGAGTGATCAGTTCCACGTCTCGCCGCACTCGTTGCACTTCCAGCGTCCGCGCATGAGAAGAATGAGCGCCCACGCGGCGATGGCGAGGAATGCCGCATCGATGCGAGCGGTGCCCCAGCCCACGCCGATGGCAGTGACCGCAACCATGGCGAACATCAGTGCGCGCGGAACCTTCGCGACATCGGACGAGTGGCACGCGCGGCACTCGGGCTCGAGCTCTTCTTCGTCGGCCTCGTCGATCTCCGCGAGCGTCGGAACCTGCGCGTTGAGCACGTCGCCGGCGCGAATTGCATCGACGTTGTGCACGCGCACCTTCGCCCGCGCGATCTGTTCCTCGACGACGGAGTCGATGCCGGCATCGTCGAGCGCGCCTTTCGCGACGCGCGCGTCGTCGGCGGCGGGATAGGCGGTAACGGTTACGCGATCAGCTTCCGGCATCGCCAATGAAGATAATTCACGAGCACCCAGAAATTCCTGAATGCCTTATTACGCGTCTGTTTGTGGTGGTAGCGGAAGTAGATCTGCTGGGCGATGCCGGACAGACGGAAGAGGCCGTAGACCTCGTAGAAGGTCCAGTTGTCGGGGCGGATGCCGGTCTTTTCGCAGTAATACTCGACGACTTCGCGGCGCGTGAGCATGCCCGGGAGGTGCGTCGGCTGGCGGCGCGTCGCGCGCGCGAGGAAGTCGTCATCTGCTTCGATCCAATAGGCGAGCGAGTTGCCGAGGTCCATGAGCGGATCGCCGAGGGTGGCGAGCTCCCAGTCGAGAACGCCGATGACGCGCGTCGGATCCGCGGGATCGAGCACGACGTTGTCGAAACGAAAATCGTTGTGCGTGACGCAGATTCGCTCGGTCGCCGGAATGTTTGCCTTCAACCACTCCATGATCTTCGTGCCGCGCGGCACGTTCCACGTGCGCGCGTTCGTGTAGCGATCGCACCATCCTTCGATCTGGCGGCGCGCGTAGCCGGCGCCTTTGCCGAGGTGCTCGAGGCCGGAGGCGACGTAGTCGACCTTGTGCAGCGCGATGAGGATATCGAGCACGTTGAGACAAAGTTGCCGCACGGTGTTAGGCGGAAGATCGAGACCCGGCGGAAAGTTCTTGCGCGGGATGATGCCGTCGAGCCGCTGCATGACGTAGAACTCCGCGCCGATCACCGACTCGTCCGCGCAGTGGGCGATCATGTGCGGCACGTACGGGAACACCGGCTCGAGCGCTTTCTGCAGCCGGTACTCGCGTCCCATGTCGTGCGCGGACTTCGCCTTCGTGCCTTCGGGCGGGCGGCGGAGGACGAGATCGTAATTCTCGTACTCGAGCCGATACGTCCAGTTCGATGCGCCGCCGGTGAATTGCGTGACCTTCGGCGTGCCGCGGAGATCGGGGATCTGTGTCTTGAGCCATGCGTCGGCACGGGCGAGCTCGGTAGGACCTATAGGACTCATAGGACGGATAGGACGCATAGGACCTATTTTTTGAGCTCGATTCGGGCGATGAGGCTCAAGTGAACTTCGTCAGGACCATCCGCGATGCGAAGCGCACGGGCGAGAGAGAAGAACGACGGGAGCGGAGTTTCATCGGACATGCCGGCTCCGCCGTGCAGTTGGATCGCAGCATCCGCAACGTCCTGCAGGACGTTCGGCGCGACGACTTTGATCGCGGAGATCTCCGTCATCGCGTTCAGCGCGCCGACGGTGTCGATCTTCCACGCCGCGTACAACGTGAGCAGACGCGCCTGATCGATGGCGATGCGCAGCCGCGCGATGCGCTCGCGATTTCCGTCGAGCTCGATGAGCGGTTTTCCGAACGCCGTGCGCTGTTTGCCGCGCGCGATCATCAACTCGAGTGCGCGCTCGGCCGCGCCGATCGCGCGCATGCAATGATGGATACGGCCCGGGCCGAGGCGGCCCTGGGCGATCTTGAAGCCCGATCCGAGTGCGGAGATCACGTTCGACTTCGGCACGCGCACGTTCTCGAACCAGACCTCGCCGTGTCCGGAGGGCTCGTCGTATTCGCCGAAGACGGGGAGCATGCGCGTGATGGTTACGCCGGGTGTGTCGAGCGGCACGAGCACCATGCTGTGCTGTCGATGGCGATCGTTCTCCGGATTGGAGCGGCCCATGAAGATCGCGATGCGCGCGTTCGGATGTCCGAGTCCGGTGGACCACCACTTCCGGCCGTTGAGCACGACGTCTTCACCCTCGACGCGAATCGTCGCGTCGATGTTCGTCGCATCGCTCGACGCGACCTCGGGCTCGGTCATGCAGAACACCGAGCGGATCTCGCCGGCGAGCAGCGGCATCAGCCATCGCTCCTTCTGTTCCGCGCTGCCGTAGTGGTAGAGCACCTCCATGTTGCCCGTGTCCGGCGCGTTGCAGTTGAAGATCTCCGGCGCGATCAGACTCCGTCCCATCGCCTCGGCGAGCGGCGCGTACTCGAGCGTCGTGAGGCCCGCGCCGAGCCTCGCGTCGGGGAGGAAGAGATTCCACAGACCTTCGCCGCGCGCCTTTGTCTTGAGTGCTTCGACGGCGGGGGAGACGGACCACTTCGTCCAGTCGGCGCCGTGATTCGCTTCGCGAATGTCGCGAATCAGTGACGCTTCGATCGGATCGATGTGCGTCGCGATGAACGTGCGGAGGCGAGTGACGAAATCGCGTGCGCGAGGAGAAAGCTCGAAATCCATGTTCCTATACACTACCGAAACCAGGAGGAAAGCCATGAAGAAACTGCTCTCTCTCGTACTCGCCCTACTCGTTACCGTTCCGGTTTTCGCCGCGACGTGGGAGAACGTCGCGATCGTCGACGCCGGCTGCGCGGATAAAGTCATGAACGATCCGGACAAACACCCGCGCGCGTGCATGCTCGACTGCGCCGACTCCGGATACGGCGTCGTCGCCGACGGCAAGTTCATCAAGTTCGACGAGAAGGGCAACGAGCTCGCGATCGAAGCGCTGAAGGGATCGGAGAAGAAGAACGGCATCCGCGCGGACATCACCGGCGAGATCAAGGACGACGTGCTGCACGTCGAGACGCTGACGCTGAAGTAAGTACTTCGCGATGGCGTTGATCGCATTCGTTGCGCTGGTGACTGCGGCGACGCTCGGATTTTTCGTCCTCGACCAACGGCGTCGCGGACGCTTCCGCCGCTCCGCGACGCCCGTCATCGATCGCGTCGCGTTCGAAACGAGCGTCGCGGCGTTTCCTGCAGAAGTCGTTGGCGCCGCGGTCGATGAAACCGTCGGCACGGATGAGGTCAAAGCGATTCTCGCGCGCCTCATGCTCGAGAAAAAGATCGCCGCGGAAATCGCCGATGGCGTGTTCTGGCTGCGCCTGCTCGTGCCGCGATCGTCGTTCGCGAATGGATACGAGGAGCAGCTCATTCGCCTCCTCTTCGTCGACGGCGACTCGATCGATCGCGTCGCGCTCGTGACGCACTGGACCGAGGAGCACAAGCTCGTCGCGGACGCGAGCTACGAGCTCAGCGATCTGCCCGAGATTCTCAGCACGAAGTACTTCGGTCTCGCCGAGGAGATCACCGATGCACTTCTTGAAGAGGGACATCGCTTCACAGCCGGTGTGTGGGATGCACCGAAAGAGGCGCCCTCGCGCGCGCTCTTCTCCGATCTCACAGAGGAGAAGGCGGAGCTCATTCCGCCTGGCGGCACGCGCAGTGTGATGGCCTGGGTCTATCTCGCGATTCTGTCCGTCGGTTACGGTACGCTCAGGGAGCGGAGAAATTACAAACTTCGCGACGAGCATTGGCTGACACCGGATCTGCAGATCGTGCTCTACGCGGGACTCGCGCTGTATCTGCTCGCGTTCTTTCTCGCAGATCGCGTACGACGCAAACCGTCGATCTCCATCGGCGACGTGTTGCTCTTCGGAACGCCGATGCTTTTCTTGCCCGCGATCGCCATCGTTCGCGACATGTCGGGCGGCGTGATGTTCGTGACGGCGATGCTGTTCGCGGGCTCGATGCTGAATGTGATGCTGCGCGCGCGATCGGGCTCCGTCGGTGGGCAGAATGAGATGCGCCACGTCCTTCTCGGTGCAAAGCGCTATCTCGAAACGGAGCTCGCATCGGCTGCGCCTAACATCCCGGTGGCGTGGCTCCCGCATCTGTTCGCGTTCGGACTCGGCGACCGAATCGATCCACGTGGTGCGGGGATGGAGGTCTTTCAGACGGTGGGCGGAGTCGCCGAATGGAACCGGCAGGTCAGCACGCTCGTCGCGCGGTTCGCGAGCCGGATCGTGAAGCGAAGTTAGTTCATATTCGTCTTGACAAATGTGATCGGCGGGCTTATCTTCTGCTCACATTCGCATCAGCGAATATGACAGGAGAATGCCATGAGCAACACAACGTCCACTGAAATCGTCGCCCTCAAGGCCCACATCGGGATCAATGTCCGCAACGTCGAGAAAAGCATCGAGTTCTACAAGAAGATGCTGGGCATCGAGCCGTCGAAAGTCCGCACCGGCTACGCGAAATTCGACGTCCAGAATCCACCGCTGAATCTCACGCTCAACGAGCATCCGGGCCTCGCCGGCTCGGGCGCGCTCTCGCACATGGGCATTCAGCTCTCGTCGACCGAAGATGTGCTCGGGTACCAGGAGCGCTGGTCGCAGGCCGGCCTCGCGACGCGCTCAGAGATGGGCACGGACTGTTGCTATGCAGTGCAGAACAAGACGTGGGTCGTCGATCCCGACGGCAACGAGTGGGAAGCGTTCGTGGTGCTGAAGGACAACCTTCCCGAGGTCAAAGGCGCGTCGTCGTGCTGCGTGAAGGCGGATTCGACGCAGACCGCGTGTGCAGTATAAGTTCCACAGAAGTTATTGCAGGTTGCACGGCGGGCGGTGACTCGATAGAGTCCCGCTCGCTGTAATGCAGAGGTTGTTAGTTATTTTGTTCGTGGTCGCCCTCGGTCTTCCCGCGCTCGCGCAGGAAGAGGAGAAGCCGAAAGGGATCATCGAGCGCGCGCGATCGTGGATCGGCGTGCGCTACCGATTCGGCGGTTCTGACGAAAAGAAGGGCTTCGACTGTGCAGGTTTCGTGCGCCGCGTGTTCTCGACCGTCGGCATCCAGCTCCCGCGCACGGCCGCGACGCAATACCACCTCGGCTGCATCGTCAAAGAGGATGAGCTCGAACCGGGCGACCTCGTGTTTTTCCGCAACACCTACAAGCGCGGCGTCTCGCACGTCGGGATCTATCTCGGCGACCGCCTGTTCATCCACGCGCCGAGCCGCGGAAAGAGCGTGTCCATCGATAGTCTCGACTCTGCGTATTTTCTGCACCATTTCGCAGGCGCGCGGCGCATCGCGCCCGTCTCGGACGTGCAGGAACCGTCGCTCTGAAACCCCGCCCGCCGGTTTTCGTAAACCGACCTGACAGGGAGGGCCATCCATGAGACTCGTAGCGATCGCAGCCGCAACCACACTCCTCGCGGTTCCCGTGTTCGGCGGGCTGTTCGATGACGATGACTGCCGGTACACCGCGGCGCGGCGTGTCGCCTCGCAGGCGAGCGGCGTGACGAAGGTGGTCATTCATGCGGAAGCGGGCTCGCTCAAAGTCGATGGAACCGCGGGTGCGACGCAGATCGTCGCCAGCGGTACGGCCTGCACGTCCGATGATGATTTCATCGACCGCATGACCCTGACCATGCGCCGCAGCGGATCGGAGCTGCACGTCGACGCGAACATCCCCGAAAAGAACGTGATCTTCGGATTCTTCTCCGCGCGTCTCGACTTCGCGGTCACGCTGCCGGCCGGTTTGCCGGTCGAGATCGACGATGACAGCGGATGGATGAAGGTCGCGAACACGGGCGCGACGTCGATCGACGACGACTCGGGATCGATCGAGGTGAAGAACGTCCGCGGTCCGCTCTCGATCAGCGATGACTCCGGCTCCATCGAAGTCGATACGGTGTTCGGCAACGTGAAGATCGAGGACGACTCGGGCGAGATCACCGTGAAGAATGTCAGCGGCAGCGTGGAGATCGAGGACGACTCCGGCGCGATCACCGTCGCGCACGTCGACTCGCTGCACATCCGCGACGACGACTCGGGATCGATCACCGCGTCGAACGTGAAGCGCGACGTCCTGATCGACAGCGACAGCTCCGGCGGCGTCGAAGTCGTCGACGTCGGCGGCAACTTCACCGTGCGCCGGAAGGGGAGCGGTCACATCGATCACACCCGCGTCGCGGGAAGAGTCGACATTCCGGATCGGCACAGGGACTGAACGTTTCGCACCGTCATCCTGCGCCGCGAAGACGGCGAAGGATCTCGGCGACGACGACCGAAACCACAGGCGAGAGGTCGTCGCATTTTGAGATCCTGAGCTGACGCTCAGGATGACGTTCGGCGCTAACCCAGAATCGCATCCATCATCGCGCCGAGGTCTTCGGCACTTTCGAAAAAGTGCCGGGGATTCTCGGCGCGAAGTGTTTCTGCGGGTGTCTTTCCCGATGCCACGGCGATCGTCGTCGCGTCGTACGGCACGCCGCAGCGGACGTCGTAGATCGAGTCGCCGATGATGACGACGTCCGCGCCGCTGATGTGGATGCCCGCATGCTCCGATGCGCGTCGCACGGCGATCGGCGGAAGTTGTGTGCGATCGGCGGAGTCGCTGCCGTACGCGCCGAACGGGAAGTACGCGTTGAGACCCACGCCGCCTAACTTGAGACGCGCGCCGCCTTCGATGTTTCCGGTGAGCAGCCCGAGGATTGCGTTCGCGTGCTCTTCGAGTGCGCGGACCAGCTGTGGGATGCCGGGCAATGCGCGGATGCGTTTCGGAGTCGCGTTGCGCTCGAGGCCGGAGAGGTAAATGTCCCAGAGCGCATCGAGCTTCGCGTCGACTGCACTCGCGGAGAAGCCGGCATCGCGCAGCACCATGTGCGTGATCTGCGGATCGGTGCGGCCGGAGAAGTCGTAGCGCGAGAGATCGCCTTCATAGCCGTAAACGGCGGCGAGCGCATCCCGGAATGCGGCGCGCGACGCCCCGCCGTCGGTGATCAGTGTGCCGTCGATGTCGAAAAGGACGAGTTTCACCAGAGATTCCGCACGATGAACCACACGTTCGCCGGGCGCTCCGCGAGGCGGCGCACGTACCACGGAAACCAGTTCGCGCCGTAGCTGATGAGCGTCCGCACGCCGACGCCGCGCGAGGCGAGGCGCGTTTGTTCGTCGCTCTTGATGCCGTACAGCATGTGCACTTCCCATCGCGGCGCCTTGACGCCTAACACGTCGGCGCGCTCGCGAATCTTTTCGATGAGCGCGAGATCGTGAGTGCCGGAGACGACGGTCGCATGACCTTCGAGAAGACGGACGGTCAGGTCGAAATAGGCGCGGTCGGTGTCCTGCTTTTTCGGGAACGCGACGTCGGGCGGCTCGCGATATGCGCCTTTGACGAGACGGATCGCAGGCGAGAGCGGCAGGAGCGACTCGACGTCCGCCGCGGTGCGGCGGAGATAGCTCTGCAGGCAGACGCCGACCTTCTCGGTCTGCGCGCGCACGGCGCGAAACACATCGAGCGTCGCATCGACGTACTGCGATTCCTCCATGTCGATCCACACGATCTCGCCTTCCGGAGCGCGGCGCGTCAGCGCGAGGACGCTGTCGATGCACGCGTTGCGATCGATGCTCATGCCGAGGTGCGTGAGCTTGACGGAGATCTGCGTCGGCAGCTTGCGCTCGGCGATCGTATCGAGCACCGACAGATAGTGATCGCGAACGGCGAAGGCTTCATCGAGACTGGTGATGCGCTCGCCGAGGCTGGTGAGTACGGTTCCCAGTCCGGATTGCGAGAGCTCTCCGCAGGCGCGGAACGCATCGCTCAGCTCTTCTCCGGGCATGAATCGCTTGACGGCACGGCGCGCGAAGCTTCTTCGCTTGAACTGACCTTCCAGCCATTTCGAGCGCGATGCGCGCAACAGGATCGAACGGGCGATCGACATGGCGCGCTTTCATAACACACTGGTAGATCGCGCTATGATGTTGCCATCATGATGGCTCGAACTCAGATTACCCTCGATTCAGAGCTTCACCGAAGAGCGCGCAAGCGTGCTGCGGAACTGGGGGTTTCTTTGGCTGCATACATTCGAAGCCTCGTCGAGCGCGATTTGAATCCACCCCGGAAGTCGACCGACCCCTCCTCGCTTTTCGCTCTCGGCCGCTCGGTGGGCAGCGATGTCGCTCGCTACAAAGATTCCATGATCTCGGAAGCATTCGGCGCCGGAGTACGTGACCGCCGTTCCGTCACGACCCGCCGGCGATGAGTCTCTTCGTCGACAGCTCCATCTGGTACGCGGCAGCTGACCGCGCCGACCGAAGTCACGAGCGAGCGAAATCGATTCTTTCGAAGGGCGATGCGTTTTTCACGACGGATCACATCCTGATCGAGACATGGATGCTGCTCCATCATCGCATTGGACGAAAAGTTGCCATGTTGTTCTGGGAGAGACTCGCGAGCGTGGCAGACGTGGAGTCGGTCACCAGCGCCGACTTGGAGGTTGCCCGGCGTATCGCGGATGGGTGGCGCGATCAGGACTTCTCCATCGTCGACTGCACCTCTTTTGCTGTCATGCAGCGGCTTGGCATTCGTCGGGCGGCGAGCCTCGACACCGATTTCAGTGTCTTTCGCTTTGGGCCAGGGCGTCGTCTGGCTTTCGAGGTCGTTCGCTAAACGCGCGACATCGGCGCTTGTGCGAGACTTCGCGTTCATGAAACGCCTCGCCGTCGTGTTGCTCCTCACATTCAGTGCGCTCGCGCAGCCCGCGGTGCTGCCCGAACGCGCGCGTCCCGCTGCCGTCAACGCGATGCTGAAGGACCGGCTCGACAACCTGCTGCCGGCGCTGATGCGCGAGGCCGGCATCGACATGTGGGTGGTGATCAATCGCGAGTACGTCGAGGATCCGGTGTACCTCACGCTCGTGCCGGAGCCGGTATTCGCCGCGCGGCGGACCACGATGCTGGTGTTCTTCGATCGCGGCGAGAAAGGCGTCGAGCGGCTGACGGTGAATCGCTATCCGATGCGCGGCTATTACGACGCCGCATGGGAAGGCGGAGACCTCGACGCGCAGTGGAAGCGCCTCGGCCAGATCGTTCGGGAGCGCAATCCGAAGAAGATCGGTGTCGACACGAGCCGCAACTGGCCGTTCGCGGATGGCCTCACGCACGCGCTGTACGAGCGATTGCTGTCCGTGCTCGACGAGCCGCTGCGTGCGCGCATCGTCAGCGCGGAGCCGCTGGTCGTGCGATGGCTCGAGACGCGCACCGCGCTCGAGCTGCAGACTTATCCGCACATCGTGGCCATCGCGCGATCGGTGATCGCGGAAGCCTTCTCGTCGAAGGTGATCACGCCCGGCGTCACGACGACCGACGACGTCGCGTGGTACATCCGCCAGCGTTACGCCGACCTCGGGCTGCCGATCTGGTTCATGCCCTACGTGAATCTGCAGCGTCCCGGCGTTGCGTGCGAAAGCAAGACCGATTTCTGCGGCATCGATGGAACGATTCAGCGCGGCGATGTGCTGCACACGGACGTGGGCATCACGTATCTGCGGCTCAACACCGACACGCAGGAGATGGGCTACGTGCTCGAGCTCGACGAGAGCGATGTGCCCGAAGGGTTGAAGAAGGCTCTGGCGACGGGAAATCGCTGGCAGGATCTCCTCACGCGCGAGTTCGTGACCGGGCAAAGCGGCAACGAGATCCTCGCGGCGGCGCGCGCGGCGTCGGAAAAAGAATCGATCGCCGCGACGATCTACACGCATCCGCTCGGCTTCTTCGGTCACGCCGCAGGTCCAACGATCGGCATGTGGGACAACCAGGGCCCGACGCCCGTGACCGGCGACTGGAAGCTTCACGCGAACACGGCTTACGCGATCGAAGGCAACGTGAAAGTGTCCGTGCCGGAGTGGAACAACCAACTCGTGCAGATCAAGTTGGAACAGTCGGCGGTATTCGATGGGAAGAGCGTGCACTACCTGGCCGGGCGCCAGACGCAGTGGCACGTGGTCAGGTGACGAGTCGACAAGTCGACGAGAAGTCGCAAAGTCGCAAAGTCGCAAAGTCGGAGAGCTGCTCGCTCCTCGACGACTCGACGACTCGACGACTCGACGACTCGTCGCCTCGTCTCGTCGCCTCGTCTCCTCTTTGAGACTTTGCGACGACTTTGCGACTTTGAGACTTTGCGACTCCGGTCGCGTAGACTCCCCGCGCTTGCGCAAGGCCTCGCTACTCGTCCTCTTCCTCACCGTCTTCATCGATCTGATCGGGTTCGGGATGGTGATCCCGTTCCTTTCGTTCTACGCGCGTGAATACGGCGCGAGTGGAATCGCGGTAGGCGCGGTGGTCGGGATCTATTCGATCATGCAGTTCTTCTTCGCGCCGGTGTGGGGACGCTTGTCGGATCGCGTCGGACGGCGGCCGGTGCTGCTGATCAGTCTCACCGCGAGCTGCACGGGCTATCTGCTCTTCGCGTTCTCGCGCAGTCTGGCCGTGCTGTTCGCGTCGCGCGTGATCGCGGGCATCGGCGGCGCGAACATCGGCACCGCGCAGGCGTACATCGCCGACTCGACGTCGCACGAGAATCGCGCGAAGGGGATGGGACTGATCGGCGCCGCGTTCGGCCTCGGCTTCATCCTCGGTCCGCCGATGAGCGGCGTGCTTTCCGCAGTCGGCACGAAGCAGGGGCTGCCGGGCAATCTTCTGCCGGGACTCGTCGCCGCGGGACTCTCGTTCACCGCGTTTCTCATCGCGTTAGGCGTGCTCGCCGAATCGAAGCCGCCCGATCTCGTTCCGCGCTCCGGTGTGCCACCGCAGTTCGATCGCCGGCTCTGGAATGAGATCGCCCACAACGGTCTGCTGCGCGCGCTGATGTCGGGACTCTTTCTCACACTGCTTGCCGTCGCGGGAATGGAAATCAGCGTCACGCTGCACGGGCGCGATCGCTTCGACTTCCGTCAGCTCGACATGGCCTACCTCTTTCTCTTCATGGGCATCATCGTCGCCGGCATTCAGGGAGGATTGATCGGCCGCATCGTGAAGCGATTTGGCGAGAAGGGCGTGATCATTCTCGGCGCCGCATCGTTCACGCTCGGTTTCGCGCTCGTGCCGTCGATCTGGCGCGTGCCGTTGCTCTACGTTGTCGCGTTTTTCATCGCCATCGGCCAGGGACTCTGCTATCCGGCGATCACTTCGCTGATCTCGAAAGTCGCGCCTGAAAACGAGCGCGGCAGCCTCCTCGGCGTCGCGACATCGGTCGGATCGCTGGCGCGTTTTCTCGGGCCGCTCCTCTCCGGTTTTCTCTACGACTTCGCGAAAGCTGCCGGCGCGTTTTATGGCGGCGCAGTGCTCATGATCGCGGCGCTCGCGATCGCGGTGAGCATGCGGCGGATGAGCTAGACTCCCGCGCATGGCAATTTTGAAAGTGTCGCGCCTTGGACATCCTGTTCTTCGGGAAAAGGCCTCCGACGTCGAAGTGAAGGACATCAAGGCCGGAAAGTTCCGCTCGCTGATCGACGACATGGTCGAGACGATGCACGCTTACGAAGGCGTCGGTCTGGCCGGCCCGCAGGTGCATCTGCCGCTGCGGATCTTCGTCTTCGAGGTGCACGAGCGTGTCGCGAAACGGCGCGGCGTGAAGCAGGTCAACGTCGGCGCGATCTTCAACGCGACGTACGAGCCCGCCGGCACCGACAAGATCACGGATTGGGAAGGCTGCCTCAGCGTGCCGTTCCTCGGCGGCGAGACTCCGCGATTCAAGCGCATCCGCCTGCGCGGCATCGACCATGACGGCGATCCGATGGACGTCGAAGTCGAAGACTTCACCGCGCGCATCTTCCAGCACGAGATCGATCACACCGACGGGCACGTCTATCTCGATCGCATGCCGGACCTCAAAACGCTCGGCTACACGATCATCCTGTGAGGGAGAGTATGCGACGACTGCTGGTCTGCCTCCTCTTCGCGGTTCCGCTGTTCGCCGGTGATGCGAAGCTCGAAGATCTTGCATGGATGAGCGGCCATTGGTCCGCGACCGTCGACGGAACGGAGATGGAAGAGGTGTGGCTCGCGCCGAAGGGCGGCGTCATGACCGGCATGCATCGCGACGTGCGGAAGAATGGCAAGACCTTCTTCGAGTTTCTGCGCATCGCGCAGACCAGCGAGGGCATCGTCTACCTGGCGCAACCGAAGGGGCAACCGCCCACGCCGTTCAAGCTCGTCGAGTCGTCGCAGGACCGCGTCGTCTTCGCCAATCCCGAGCACGACTTTCCGCAACGCATCATCTACGCCCTTCGCGACGGGCGTCTCTGCGCGCGGGTGGAAGGGCCGCAGAACGGAAAGGACGTCAACGAGGAGTGGTGCTGGGCGCGAGGAAACTGAGCGCTACTCCGGCAGCGATCCTCCGCCGAATTCGTAGTGGATCAGAGCGAAGGCATCCTCGCCGCTGAATCGCTCGTCGGGTTCGCGTCGCCAGTGGTCGAGAGGCCCGATGCGGCTCCAAACAAATAGTCCACGAGCTCGTCGACGTCATTCGCGGTGATCACGGTATCGCCGTCCACGTCGCCGCGCGTCTCGTGCGGCAGCCCGATGTGCGCCACCTCGGCCGCGTTCTGCGTGCCGACGATGAGCTCCGAGCGGCCGTCGCCAGTTACGTCCGCCGCGACGATATTCTGGATCGTCGCGCCGAAATCGCGCATATCCATCTCCGGGCAGGTCGCACCCCCGACGGGCATCGTGCGGACGGCGCCCGTTTCGTCACCTACGATGAGGCGGAAATGTCCGGCGATCGTTCCGAACGCGAGCGAG
>Ga0075418_10006295_pt1 | contig 13382 bp, 11 predicted proteins | sample SoiMetdeltSBSDD2_FD_81776 | JGI IMG/M metagenome (GOLD analysis project Ga0075418, IMG submission 81776) | Bulk soil microbial communities from a Populus tree surrounding site in Tennessee, USA - Soil MetaG P. deltoides SBSDD2 | ecosystem: Environmental > Terrestrial > Soil > Tree plantation...
GCGAAGGTTCGACAGTCTCAAACGAAGGCCGCTTCGAAATTGGGGTTGGACATTGGACATTCGACATTCAAATCCAATTAGTGTCCATACTTGCAATTTTGAGTGGCGCAACCATTGAATTCGACGGCACTGAATATATGGATCGAGCCTACGGCTCTCATGTTGAACCGCTACCGCCTTTCAACGGACTGAAGTCCGTCGTTACAACATCGGTCGAGGCTACGCCTCTGTTTCTCCTTAATTCTGTCGGAATCCCCGTCTGTTTCATCGCCACCTACTACTTCTAACGGTTATCGATTACCGTCTCCCCCGCTTCGAAGTACTCCGACGGAGTCTTACCAGTCTGCAGCTTGAAATACTTATTAAAGGTAGTTTTAGAGACGAACCCGCACTGAGAAGCCAATCCCTGGTATGTAAACTTTCGATTTTCAGGCATCGCCGATAGTTTCAGGAATTCATTAATCCTGTAATTATTGATATAATGGTAGAATGTTTTGCCACATAATGAATTGATCGCCTGAGACAGATTGTTGGGTGTTACCTTTATAGATTCTGCCAATTCGTTCAGCGTGAGGTCAGCATTTGTAAAAGGCTTTTGACTTGTCATCACCTTTTCAAGAAGGCTGATCACGTTGGAAGCTTCCTCATCTTTAAGCTTGCTCTTGGTGTATTTTTCAAGGTTGTCATCAGCTTCTTCTGAATCCTCTTTAGGAATCTCCTTCGTTAGTTCTGCAGGATTTGTGATCGAGCCGTCGATGGAATGGAACACGGGATATTGGTTGATCCCAAAGTATCCGATAAAGAGAACAAATAGGACAACCGCGCCGAAGACGACCTCATCGCCAAAGAAGCCCGAGACGAGCCAGATGATAGCCAAACCTATTGAGAGATACTCAAGCCATCGAAGCATCTTCTTGTCCACATTTGAAAACGTGTCAAGAAGCTGACGTCGGTATTTTCTTATTTCGATGATCGATGCAATTGAATAAGCAAATCCAAAGAACATGAAAACCGACGTTTGTATCGCCATGTACCACTCGAAACCCTTGCCGCCCTGTCGATACACTTCAATCTTTTCGGGTCCTGATAACTGATAAAAAGGAATAGCAAGTAAAATGAGTGCCAGGAAAGGGATCAAATGAAGGAGGATCATTTTGAAAGTGACATGCATGTCCTTTCTAATGAGCTCGATTGTATAAATATATAGAAACACTCCGTGGAGGGCGGGTATCGGCAAGGATAGTCCAAGGAGATGCGGATACTGGTAACTGATTTCGCGGTAGTCAAGATAAAACAGGAGAATGTGGATGACAATCACCGCTATCCAGGTCAAAAGAACATAGTCGGGACGCGTTTTATGCTTTTTAATCAGGATAAGCGCAAATAGAAAAACAGCGACCGAAAGTCCGAACAAATAGATCATATAAATGTTAGGCGCCGTGACGAAGAATAAATCCCTGTGGGCTATGCTCCATCTCCACACAAGCTACAAAGTGTACGGAAGTCCGAATGAACGTGTTGCACGAGCTCCCGGCAACTTTTTGGATGTTTTGTTTTCGCTCGGTGGTTTAAAAAATCGAGCCGATCAAATAAACCATGCAGGCAAAGACGAGCATCATGCCCCAAAACAGCAACTCACCTTTAAGGATCAACAGGAATATCTTTTTTAGCATATCTCAAATTTAGTCGTTTTTCTCCGTTGTGCCTATGTTTTTGGTGAGCCAGGTATAATCCTCATGTGCTCGCACACAACGTTTTGGTTTATTCTCAACATTGAAAAATCAGCCAGAATTAGGGATGGAAACCAATGGTTAAATAGAATATTTTGTGAGAAAAGCTTTCACTCATGAATACGAAACACTTGATATTAATTGGATTGATGCTTGTGTTGGCGGCATGCAACGACGAAGAAGAAACGCCGTCACGCAAGCTGGCAGAAATGATGAAGTTTACAGGTGAAGCGCACGGAACAGATGGGGAACTTACAATTGACTGCGTTTGTGATCTCAATGCCGAGCTACCGGAGTTCGAACTTGAATCGGATGGCAAACAAGTTTATACAGGAACACTTGGCGGAGAAATCGGCAGAGCCGTAACGGATAGCGACGGCGCCGGGATCGCGCTTGAACCGTTTTTATTCGGTGATATAGAAGTCCATGTAAAACCGAATGACAGTGTCTATCTCTACTGGCCTGGAAACCTCAACACGGAAATTGACTTTTACGACGAGATTGCACTGTTCAAAGGTGTGCTGAATTCAGATGGTGACGTGAAGGGTACCTGGTGGTGCGCTCCGTTTGAACTTGATGAAGGTGGCTATGTCGACCTGCAGGGTCGCATCGAGGGTACCTGGGAATTGACCGAAGTCGAATAGCGCGACGCCAGTACCACCATCGTCAACTCACATAAGAAATATCAAAGGCAAGAGTATCCCTTGCGGGAAAATTCTATTTTTAGTGCATGAATACACTAACCAGGATTATCCTACTAATGATTGCCGGTTTTTCCTTCGCTGCGTGGATATCAGCTCCGGTATATGATCAACAGGCTTCTCTAAAATCCGCCAAGTCAAAAAGATATCTCTATGTCGCTGTTCCGGGTATCCGCAATTACCTTGAGTATGGCGGACATGGAATTCTCGTTTATGATATAAGCGATGGATATAAACTTGTCAGACGAATACCGACTCGTGGATTGAAAACAGACGGTACTCCATCAAATGTCAAAGGTGTGGGTGTAAGCCTGGCGACAAACAGTATTTATGTCACCACGCTTGAGGCGTTACAGCGAATTGATCTGGCAACGGAAAGTATTGTTTGGGAAAAACAATATGAGGGAGGCTGTGACCGCCTTTCGATCTCTCCAGATGGGAAGATAATTTACCTTCCCACCCTCGAAAAGGAACATTGGAATGTTGTAGATGCCGAGACGGGCGAAGTGATAAAGCAGATCCAAACGAATTCCGGAGCGCATAATACGTTGTATGGTCCCGACGGTGCCAACGTCTATATGGCGGGACTTCGAACACCGACACTGGGCATAGCGGATACACGCACTCACACCATGATCAAACAAGTAGGACCATTTAGTCATGCGATAAGGCCCTTTACGATCAATGGATCACAGACATTGTGTTATGTCAATGTGAATGGATTGTTGGGATTTGAAATCGGAGATTTACGAACAGGAAACAAACTTTATAGCGTACAGGTTGAAGGGTTTCAACAAGGCACAGTCAAACGCCATGGATGCCCTAGTCACGGAATTGGATTGACGCCTGACGAGAAGGAAGTTTGGCTATGCGACGCTGCCAACCAACGTATGCACATTTTCAATAACACGGTGATGCCGCCCAAGCAGGTGGCGAGTGTTGAATTACGCGATCAGCCGGGATGGATTACGTTTAGTCTGGATGGAAAACATGCCTATCCATCAACCGGTGAAATTGTAGATATCAAGACCCGTAAAATCATTGCCACGCTGAAAGATGAGAAGGGAAATATGGTCATGAGTGAAAAGGTGGTGGAGATACACATGGATGGCAAGAAAGCCACAGCTATTGGAGATCAATTTGGAATTGGACGGGTTGTGAAGGTAATGAATTGAAGTATTCGACAACCCGTCCAACAACCATTTCGGTTTCCTTATTACTTATTTTCTTGCTCCCCTATACCCTATACCATATACCCTATACCTAGGTTATTGACCTGCTTCAGTTTCGACCAATAATCCTTTGTCCGCAAGAGCTCTTTGTTCGTCTCCGACGATGTATCCGAAGATCTTCACCTGATCACGGGTTGAGACGAAATAATAGTTCGTAAAATCGATGGTCCCCTCACGCTCGTCTTTTATATAGGAGTACCGCCAATAAACCTTTGCCAATGCATGCAAGTCGTCGATGAGCGTTATATCCTTTGAAACAATTGTCATTGAATTTGATCCAATGCCTTTGTAAAATTCAAATGCAGACTTGATCTTTTGCACGAACTTATCGTCGTTCTTTCCACAAACCACACCTTCCGGTCTCGATTCAATGAAGCAATCTTCAAAGAATTGGGCCATTTCTTCGGTGGTTACATTTTCCTCCGAAAGCGCTTTATTAAAAAGTGCTTCGTACGCTGAAAAAAACTCTTCGATATTCTTTTTTCTCTTGCTCATGGAATTTCTATTTAAGTTGTTTTTGTTTCTTTTTTGCATTTTCCTGAATTGTCCTAAGCGATGTGGACTTCCATAAGGCTTCGACATTCTTCAGCGCATTTATTGCATTCTCTTGCGCATTGCGAGCAATATTCCAGGTCGGAATTCTGCTCGCATTCTTTTGCGCAAACTTCACATATGGTCGCACACTCACCGCATAACATCATCGCATTATCGCCGCCAATAGCCAATAACTGTGCGTTGGCCGAGCATACTAAAGCACACTCCCGTGTGATGGCAATACAAAGCGATAACATCTTGATATCATCTTCCTTCAAACATTCTGTAGCGCAATGTTGACACGCCGTTACACTCGATAGGCATGCATTGATACAATCTTTGAAATTCTGACTTGTCATGTTAAGCTGATTTAGTTATGAAAAGAATAAGTTCAGAAACATCCTTGAGCGTGCAATTGCATTTGTAACACACTCGTCTTTTTTCCGGTACTCGTGAACCGGCCAAATAGATTTCCGCTTCGACTTTTCAGTAAAAAGCGAAGAGCGATTCATTATATCTTCTTACTTATAAAATGATGCCAAACAGGTTTGGTGCCTTGCTACCGCAATTCGCAAGGATCAAATGAAAATCAACGAGATTGCATGTGGAGATTCACCATTGCTGTGGCGCAAATTCCACTTCTATCCCCTCCCCTGTATTGCGTGAAATTTACTCGTAGAGTCAATTTCTATTTGCAGGTAATATCAGATCATTTTAATTTAACCTGCAAATAGAAAAATATGTCGAGATCAAATATCGGCGAGTTTGAAGAGGTCGTGATGTTGACCATCGGCATCCTTGGTGAAAATGCATATGGTCTTGCGATCAAACTTGAAATTGAAAAGCGTCTCAAGCGTGCAGTGAGCATGGGGGCACTTCACACGGGGTTGTATCGCCTCGAGGAAAAGGGCTACTTAAAGTCCAGACTCGGGGAAGTGACCAACGTCAGAGGAGGAAAGCCAAAGCGGTTCTTTAAGGTTACAGCGAGTGGCCAGAAAGTGCTGAAGGAAGCCATGGAAAGCCGCCAGAAATTATGGAAAAGTATCCCGGAAGGTGTATTTAAAATGTTTCCAGCAAAATGACTCAACCGCCGCGAATATTTTGTGCACTGCTTGATTCAATTTGCCCCGCCACCAGGCAGGACGTTAAGGGCGATTTCCTCGAACTATATCAGCATCGGTTAGCTATGTCGGGAAAGTTTAGTGCAAACATTGGATTTCTTTCCGATCTCGTTACTACTCTCCCGCTATTGTGGATCATAAAAGACAGGAGTACAAATCAACAACCCAAGAATATGCTTATCCCTAATCTAAAGATCGCACAACGCACTCTTCTTCGGAACAAGTTGTACACCGCTATTAATCTAGCGGGTCTTTCAATAAGTCTTGCTGCCTGCCTGCTGATCGCGATGTTTGTTCGCGATGAAACAAGCTTTGATCGCGAATTCAAAGATTATGAACAGATCTTTCGGCTGGGAGGCAATTACCGCCAAGGGGATTCTAAGATAGCTTCAGCTGCTACAACGTTTCTCCTGCATCCGCTTATTGAGGAAAAAGTCAGCGGGATTGAATCGATTAGCCGGCTGGAGCCAAATAGCAAAACCATTAAAATTGATGACAAAGAATATGTCGAAGACGTAGTGTATGCTGATTCTACCTTCTTTGATGTATTCGCCTTGCCCTTTGTTGATGGCGAGGTGGCTTCGGCCCTCGATCAGCCTTCGAATGTTGTCATTGACCGACAAACCTCGATTAAGTTTTTTGGCGGGATCAATGCTGTCGGCAAATCTCTCGTGATGAACGAAAAGACTTTCACCGTGTCAGCAGTAATTGAAGACATGCCGGAGAACACGCACTTCACAGCGCGAATCATCTTTCCGATATCTGGAATAAAAGAATGGTATCCTGAGTGGGTGACGACAAATATTACGGGGCGGAGTGTGTTCACGTACATAAAAACAAACAAGAATGTTCAATCCTTAGAAGTTGAAAAACAATGCAACGCTGTAATGAAAAGTGCGTGGCCCGGCGAAGATGGAGTTCCTGATCTGTTTCTTCAACCGGTGGCGGCGATCCATTTAGGTCCGGCAATGCAAGGCGAAATAAAGCCCAACGGTACAGAAACTGACGTGTACATCTTTTGCGTGACTGCTGTCATCATTCTGGTGCTTGCCTGTATCAATTATATCAACCTGGCGATGGCATCAGCTCTCCCTCGAAGCAGAGAGGCGGGTATTAAGCGCGTGCTGGGATCTTCCGTGCGGATGATCGTCAATCAATTTCAGACGGAATCATTTCTGGTTTTAGTAGTCAGCGGTCTATTGGCACTACTAATAGCGTTTCTATTTATGCCTATGCTCAACGAACTAAGTGGCAAGCAGCTGGCTTTTGAACCTTGGAGTGATCCATTAATTGGGTTGGGATTCGTGGGAGTAGTGGTGCTCATTGCATTGGTGGCTGGAGTAGTTCCAGCCATTACATTGTTAAGGTCAGGTACGATCCGAATGCTTTCAGGAAAGCTCGAGTTTAAGCCGGGAAGATATCGTATCAGCAATGTGTTGATAATTTTTCAATTCACTATTGCCGTGGGGTTGATCGCGTCGACGTTGATCGTAGTGGATCAGATTCGTTTCATACGCAATGCAAACATCGGGATTGACACCGAGCAGCTTCTTATGATCCCTCTTCAGACAGGTGAAATCTCAGCCAAATACGAAACGTTCAAATCGGAGCTAATGAAAAATCCGAATGTCGTTTCCGTTAGCGGATCGACCAATAAACTTACAGGAGGTGTATTTGGATGGCGCGGTTATAAAGTAGATCCTGCTAAAGATATAATGACCGTTCCCACTGTTACAGTGGCCCACGATTTCTTTGAGACAATTGGCGCCGAGCTGGTTGATGGCCGAACATTTTCGCGGGATTTTCCGGCCGATGCAACTTCTTCTTATGTGATCAACGAAGCGGCGGCCGAATTGCTGGAGCTTAAGAAACCGGTGGGTGCATATATGTTCGGTTTAGCTTTCAACAACGTAGATAAGTGGACAGAGGTAAATGCGCACATCATTGGGGTTGTTAAGAACTTTCACTTTGCTTCGCTACACAAAAACGTTGAGCCGGTTGTATTTTCTCTCGCTTCCGACATAACTCCTCCTGTTTCATGGTTAGAAGTTCGCATTAAAAGCGACGATCTGCAGGGAACGATTTCATCCATTGGAAAAGTCTGGTCGTCTCTCGACGCCTCCAGGCCATTTCAATTTGAATTCATGGATGATGCATTGAAGAACTATTACATTTCTGAAGATCAGTTCATGAAACTGTTTCTTTCCTTCTCTATCCTTTCTATTATGTTGGGTGCGTTGGGATTATTTGGATTGACCGCGTTCATGACAAAACGGAGAACAAAAGAAATTGGGATCAGGAAAGTGATTGGCGCTTCCACATCGCGGTTGATCAGTTTGTTGTCGGCGGATTTCCTTAAGCTGGTGCTGATCGCGAATTTCATTGGACTACCTATCGCATGGTATTACATGGACCGTTGGATGCAGAACTTTGTTGTTCAGGCAAATTTCAAATGGTGGATATTCGCGGGAACAATGACCGCAGCAATGATAATTGCGTTTGTGGCGATACTTTATCATTCATTGAAGGTTTCGAGAACTAATCCGGTGAATGCATTGAGGACAGAGTGAATGATTGAAGAATGACGAATGATGGATGAAGAATGATGAATAATGAATTAATGAGTGAAGAGTGGCGAATGGTAGAGGGTATTTAAGTTCCCCTTTAGGGGATTTAGGGGGTGATTTTTAACACGACTTTTCCTTTGAAAGTACCACTTGCAAAGTATTTGAACGCTTCACGGGTTTCGGCTAAAGGAAAAACTTTGTCGATCACGGGAATCACCTTTCCTTGTTGAAAGTATGTCGACATATCATCAAGGCCCTGGTTTGGTTTGTAGCCCATTATTGTTAGCCTTTTGTCGCCCGGTCTGTTTCCTTTCGATATGATAGGTGACATTACCATCATTTTTAGAATGGTTAATGTCGACCCACCTATCATCACAAAAATTCCACCCGGGGCGAGTGCTCTCTTGTAACTTGAAAGCGGCCGACTTGCTACGACGTCGACGATAATGTCGTACGCCTGTCCGATGTTGGTATAATCTTCCTTGTGATAGTCAATGACATGATGTGCTCCCAATGACTTCAGCATTTCAAGCTTGTCGGCACTGTCCACGACCGTTACTTCCCCACCCAGCATTTTTGCTATCTGCAACCCAAGGGTGCCCACACCTCCGCCAGCTCCGTTGAGAAGAATATGTTGACCTTTCTGAAGTTTTCCGCAGTCGCGAATTCCTTGAAGCGCAAGTAAACCTGCTTGTGGTATTGCTGCAGCTTGTTCATAAGACATAGAGGCGGGTTTAAGTACAAGTTGATTTTCCTTAGCGCAAGCGTATTCAGCGAAGCCTCCCCACCCATGTTCGACGATGTCACCATATACATCGTCTCCGGGCTTGAATTTTTTTGCGCGGCGACCCACGGACTCAATGCGTCCTGCAATATCGGAGCCGGGTATCTTGTGTTTGGGTTTAAACAGCCCCCACATGCGGACAAACGCCGGTTTTCCGCGAATCATGTCCCAGTCCCAGGAGTTGATCGATGCAGCGTAAACTCTGATCAGCACTTCATCATCTGACGGAACCGGTCTTTCAATTTCTCTCATCTGCAGCACGTCGGGCGGACCATATTGGTCGTAGTAGATTGCATTCATCGGATTGTACTATTTTTTGCGGCCAATTGTATCCTTTAAATTAAGGAGGACCGCATTTCGGTCAAAAGTTTTTTGCTTAAACTGTTACAAGAAGCCCACCAGCATTTTTTTCATCGGTCAAATCTATGGTGATTTTTTAAGGCCTAACTTAGAGGTGTTCTTCGAGGCTCTAAAAATCTAATATTATGAAAATAATTCTAACTACAGGGTTCTCCGTGTGGCTAAGCTTACTGGCATGCGCACAGCAGCTCGACGTTCCAGTATCCAGTCCGTTACAACAGATCAGGCAGGATATTTCATTGTCGTTCGTAGCAGTGGAGTACTCCAGACCGAGTGCAAGAAATCGCGTCGTCTTTGGGGATCTGGTGCCGTTTGATAAGGTATGGCGTACCGGCGCTAATCAATCGACAAAGATAACATTTGGCGAAGGTATATTCTTGGAGGGAAATCGCGTTCCGGCTGGCAAGTATGCGCTCTATACAATTCCTGGGAAAACGGAATGGACAATAATCCTCAGCAAAAATACTACATGGTGGGGAGCGTACGAATACACCGACGCTGAAGATGTGTTGAGATTTAAGGTAAGACCTGTGTCACTCTCATCACCAGTTGAAACGTTAACAGTTGCATTCGACAATGTTAACCAGAACAGCACAGTCATGACAATCTCCTGGGAAAGGACACGTGTTGCTATCAGCGTTAAGGCAGACAATGATGCGCAAGTGACGAAGAACATTCAGGATGCTATGGATCCGCGAGACAAGCGTCCTTATATCGCGGCGGCAAACTATTACTATGAAAATGACAAGGACCTTAACAAGGCCCTGGAATGGATAAATAAATCACTGGAAATTGATCCGAAGGCTTATTGGGCGGTATTGTTAAAAGGTAAGATCCAGTTAAAGCTCATGGATAAAGAAGGTGCTGCGGACTCAGCCACGAAAGTTATAGCGCTTGCAAAGGCGGATAAGAGTGATGAATACATTTCGCTGGGCGAAAAGCTGCTCATCGATGCAAAAACAAAGAAATAATTCGTGGCAGGTCGCCAAGCTAAATCTTACAACTTTTGAAGTTTGCGTCTTAACTAGTTTGTTTGAATTAACCAGTGCGTTGGTTCTTCCTTTAGTAACTGGTGATCAGAGTCTTAAGAATGGAGCTCGAATTATTCACCATTAGCGAGGATGATTTCTTGCGCTTTTTACAATCTATTGGAAATAAGTTTAAATCACTTCTACTTTTTACTTTTATTTTCGTCGTCGAAAAATGATTTTTAAAAAATTCTCGACGCAAAAGTTTATTCGACCCCGCATAGAATTCATTTAAAAAGAATGAGGTCGATTCGCAGAAATGTTTTATGAAAAAAAAATCTATATAACACCTTTGGGCTCGAGACAAGTGAAGGAGAAAAAATTTCTTTCGACGGAAAAAATTCCCTTTCATTTTTGGCACCAGTCCGTAGGTTCCCTGCTCATTCTGTGAGTAAAGGCTACGGTTGACTACAGCATTCCATTACAACTCAAACAATTAACTCTATTGCGAGCTATCTCTACTGCCCTGGCGTAGGTAATGACTTTCTTTGAGTCTGTATGGTCTGCGACCTGTTGAATTAATCTTTTTTTAAAAATCCTCCAAAAACATCATTGTCTTAAAAAACTCGACCTACAAAATCAATTCTCTGTAGAAGGCTTAAGTGGATCATATTATTTACAATAAATCACAAAATTTATGGTAAAGAAAAGAATTCTACTTAGTGCTGTAATCTGCAGCATTCTGTTGATGTCGTGTATCATGGCCAAAGCACAGCATCGCGATCCGGTTAAAGAAAGCTTGTTCTTCCAGTTACCTGAATCTGCTACAAGAACACCTGATGCGAGAGCATTGAACAACGAACCATTAAGAGACCTTTCTCGAACAGAATCGACTGTTTTGAATCCGCTACGGTCTCCCTACCGTACCTACAATGGAACTAACAACAATTTAGGGTTCAACAGAAAGGCCTGGGGTTCTGCAAACATTCCGTTGGTTAGAGAAATGCCTGCGGTGTACGGTCCCAACAATTCTCTTGCAGGTTCAAGCCGACCATCTCCGCGAGCAGTCTCAAACCTTGTAGTAGATGAGCCAGTTACTATTTTTAATGCGCGTAATCTAAGTACCGTTGTCTATTTGTGGGGGCAGTTTCTTGATCATGACATTACGCTTACCCCTACCGGTACGACCGAGCCCGTCCCTATCACTTTGCCAGCTGACGAGCCCCTGTTTACGGAGCCGATTCAATTCTTCCGAAGCGCTGTATATCCCGGCACAGGAGTGACGACGCCTCGGGAACAGGTAAATCTTAACACAGCGTTCATTGATGGCTCAACAGTATATGGATCGGATGAGCAACGCGCGAAATGGTTGAGGACAAGGAACGGTGGAAAAATGAAAACCTCGAGTGGTAATCTTTTGCCCTGGAACACGACAACCGGACAACACGAAGCGCCGATAGATCCGAATGCTCCCTCAATGGCTAACGATGGCAATAAGACTGTTAAGACATTCGTTGCCGGTGATGTACGGGCATCGGAGCATCCGGTGCTTGCATCATTTCACACTTTGTTTGTCAGGGAGCATAACCGCATCTGTGACATGCTTATTGCGCGCGGTCAACGCGATGATGAGAAAAACTATCAATTAGCACGGAAGATTGTAGGTGCGCTCATTCAGAACGTTACGTACAATGAGTTTCTTCCTTCACTGGGTGTAACACTGAGGCCTTATCGTGGATACAACAGTAATGTTCGTCCTGACCTTACGAACATATTCGCTACTGCGGCATTCCGTCTTGGGCATACAATGGTAGCCGATGAGGTGTTGTTGTTTGACAACAATTGTCAGCCAATGGATCCGGAGGCGTTAGAGTTGGATGAGCTTTTCTGGAATCCAGACCTTCTGGTTGAACTTAAGCCGGAAGCATTCCTAAAAGGTATCGCCGCCCATACACAGTATGAGACGAACATTAAAATCAATAGCGTGCTTCGGAATTTGCTTTTCGGCGACCCCGCAAGCCCAGTTCGTTTTGGTGTTGACCTTGCCAGTCTCAACATACAGCGCGGACGTGATCATGGTCTGCCCGACTATAATTCGGTGCGAAAGTTTTATACGGGCAACTCTGCAGACCGCTTTTCAGATATCAACCGCAACGATACTCTTGCCCGAAACCTGCGGTCGCTCTACAGGAGTATCAATAACGTAGATCTCTGGACCGGTGTCCTTGCGGAAGATTTGATTCCTGGAAAATCCATCGGCCGGCTTGCGCATGAGATTCAAAGGGTACAGTTCGAAAAACTTAGAGAGGGTGATTTCTATTATTTTGAAAACGATCCTTTTTTACCCAGTGAGTTGCGCAGCACGATACGGGCTACACGGCTGTCGGATATTATCAAACGGAACACTGCAATAACCAATCTGCAGGCTAACATGTTTTTTGTGCGAGCCTGCCCAGGTTTTTCTCCTACTCCTACCGACGAAGAAGAGGAGGAAGTTGCAGATCGGCAAGTTCAGGCGACCGACGTTGTTGATTTAATTGAGACTGAGCCGACTGTTTTTCCGAATCCATCCGTTGACGCGGTGACAGTGACGCTGATGAATACAGCCGAATCCTCGACGATCCAATTGTTTTCCGGAAGAGATGGATCGTTGGTGAAAACCATTTCTGCGGGCGCCGCAGAGCGGGAGATCAGAATTGACATAAGTGATCTTCCCAAGGGAGTCTACACCGTTAACATAAAAACCGGTGACACTACCAGATTTATAAAGCTGGTTAAATTGTGATTGGCAGAGTCATCTTTTGACCGTTAGCAGGATGTAAAAATAATGCCACGAAAGTACCATCACGACTTACTTTCGTGGCATTAGCTCCCCTTGAAAAAGGCACAGGAATTTCCAATTCTACGGATGAGGACAGATTATCCGGTCATTTCGTTACTATCAGTTTTCGGATTTCCCTGTTCAATCCATCGGTTATCGTAAGGATATAAGAACCCGATGCAAGCGACGAATCAAGACTAATGTCAATTCTGCTGTCGAGTGTTGGAGTAATTTCTTTATGAAACACAATCGCACCTTGAGTATTTGTTATCGTAACTATGAAGGTTCTCGTGCCGCGGTTTTCCGGGATCTGGAAATGTAAAGCCGAACCCTCAAATGGATTTGGATAAACACTCCATGAGCTTGAAGGTCTTCGTATTGCTATCACGTCCAGGTAAGTTTGTGTTCCGTCAAAGTCAACCTGGCTCAGACGGTAATATGATTGACCACCATAAGGTTTAGTATCTAAAGCTGAATAGTCCTTCTTAATTTTAGACGTACCGTTTCCAGGCACGTCAGCGAAAGCAAAGAAATCGAGGCCATTGTAAGACCTCTCCAGCGTAA
>Ga0075418_10006297_pt1 | contig 13381 bp, 9 predicted proteins | sample SoiMetdeltSBSDD2_FD_81776 | JGI IMG/M metagenome (GOLD analysis project Ga0075418, IMG submission 81776) | Bulk soil microbial communities from a Populus tree surrounding site in Tennessee, USA - Soil MetaG P. deltoides SBSDD2 | ecosystem: Environmental > Terrestrial > Soil > Tree plantation...
ACGCTCCGCGTGACGAGCCCGGGTGTTTGTGTAGCTGTCACGCTCCGCGTGACGAGCCCGGGCTCGTCACGCGGAGCGTGACGGCTACCAAGAGTCCCTGCCTTACCTCGTCGCTGAACTCCGCCTTGGCGCACAGGCCGTTTCGCGGTAAACGGGCGGGTTACGACTGCTTCGCGTGTGGAGAAAGGAATTGCCATGCGCAGCCCCGTCCTGATCGCGGAAACCCCGTTCGCCAACGGGCACGGCCCGCGATTCCTCGCCCCGCCCGGCCGCGGGGTCGAGATCGCCACCGCCGCCCTGTACATCGACCGCGTCCGGGAGGAAGAAGCCGACGTTGAAGAGGTCGAAGGCGACGACTACCTGGCCGTTCGCATGTCGCTGTCCGACGAGGCGACTGGGACGACCGCGCCGCAGATCCTGGTCCTGGCCGGTGTGGACACGAACCGGATGACCGGCGAGGAGCGCGACGAGGTCCTGGAGCAGCTCCGCGAGCGACTGGAAGTGCTTGGCGACGCGGTCGCCGCGATCGACTGGGTGATTCACGAGCACCACATGGTGATTGAAATCCCGGAGCTGGAGGAATGGCACGAGGCGGGTTGGGACGTATTGCCGCGAACGGGCCGGTGGGCCGAGGACTCGGCGAGTCCTTCGCCGCTGACGTTTCGCGTCGTGGACTCGGACCCGGCGGACGATCCCGAACACGAGCCCGACCCGCCGTCGCGGCAAACAGAGGAACCGAGTCGGTTCGACCCCGAACCCGAACCGGAACCGCGCGGTCAGGAACGACTCGAGGACGCCGGCGACCCGTTCGACTTCGGTCGCAAGGAAGAGCCGAAGCCCGAGTCGGTCGCGACACGCCCGCCGGAACCGGAGCCGCCGAAGCCGGAACCGATCAAACCCAGCACTGAGCTGTCGAAACCGGCCCCGGCGCCGAGGGTCGAACCACTGCCTGAACCCCCGCCCGCGGCTGCAAAGTCGATTGAGGCCCCTGCCCCGCCGGTCGCGCCGAGCCCGCCGATCAAACCCGTCGCTGCGTTGCTCGACCCACCGCCGCGTAGCATCGACCCGGTGCAGGTATCGGCGTCCGCGGACCGAAGCCCGTCGTTGGCCGAACCGCCGCTCAAGCCCGCGGACCCGCCGCGAATCCGACCGGTCGCGTTCCGCTGGTGGGTCTGGGGCCCGTGGGCCGCCGTTGTCGTTTTGCTCACCGCCAAGTACCTGTATCTGACCCAGATTGACAAGACCTGGAACCAGCGGATCAGCGAAACTCATTTTGCCGCCGGCCAGACCAAGGTGGTCGAGGTGCCGGTGGACAAACCGGCCCCAATCACAGATCCAACGCAGGTCGCGTTGGCCGGGTCCATTGCGGACTTCCGGGCCCGGCTGGAGCGGGGCGAGGTGGTGCAGGCGGCCGATCTGCTCCATGCATGGATGAGACAAGCGGTGAGCATTCAGCCCGACATGCGCGAGAAGCTGGCGGAATACCAAACCGAGTTCCGCGCGGCCGTGGCGTCGCGACTTCAAGAATGGGCAGCCGGTCGTTGCAAGGACCGGCGGTTTGCGGACGCCTACGCTGGGCTTCAAGCCTTTGCGACCGCCGAGTCGGTCAAAGCGATCGTCGACCCGGCAGGGATCGCAAAGACGGTGGCAGACGTGCGGTCACAGGTGCGGGCGGCCGAGGACGAGTATCACTACACACAGATCCGCACGCTGACCGCGGCCGACCCAGTTCCCGAGCAGCAGCTCAAGCTACACATCGACGCGTACCTCGCCCTCGTCGAGCCGCCCGGGCGAATGCTCGCCGACGTGCAGCAGCTTGCCGAATACCGGAAGTGGGTGAAAGACGGTCAGCCGGGCAAGGCGGTTGTGACGGTCAAGTGGGGCCCGCGGGTTTCCGCGCAGCGGCATACAATCGAATTGACGCTATGGGACAACAAGGGCGGTGTGCCGTTGGCCACCGCGACCCGCACGGCCGACGCCCGGGCCGGCCAGGAATGGAGCGAAGTGTTCCCCGTTTCCGGCATCACCACACCGCCGCGGCGGATCGGGTACGGGGTAAAGACGACGCGGCCAACCTCGGCGGTGGAGGAGTTGGTGGACGGAGCCCGCGAACGGACCGAATCGTTCAATGGCGGCAAGACCGGCAGAGCGCCGGACGTCGAAAGCGGGACCGTCGTTGGGTTCGAGTTGCAAGGCCTGGTCGAGCGGCCGGCCCTGCCGCCGTGGAAGGATAGCAAGGTACCCGTACTTCCCGTGTCGATGCCGAAGGTGGGCCCGTGAGAAAGCGGACAGAATTTGCGGTCATTTGTGCCTTCGTGGTACTCCTCGCCGGTGGAGCCGGGGCCACCTGGATGCTGCGCGACCGGCTGTCGCACAAGCCGCCGCCGCACCCGGCGCGCGGGGATTACGACGCGATGGTCGAACGCCTCGGCGGCAACGAGCCGGAGCTGCGCGTCGAGCTGAACCTGCTCGCGACGACCGCCTCGGCTCCGCGTGATCCTGCCGATCAGGCGCGGGCAAATGCGCTCACCCGCGAGTGCCTCGATCCGAATACCTTGCTCGAGATCGGTCAGGTTCGGGCATTCGTCGCCGCCGCAGCGCGGGGCGAAGGAAACGCGTTTCACTTCGTCAGTGAAGCCCATCACAATCGGTTGCAGGAAATCGGAGGAAAAAATCCCACCTCCGAGAAGGTGTTGGCTGTTCGGAAGTCCCTTGCAAGGCTGTCTGACGAGTTCGAGTTCATCCGCCACCCGCCGGACTGGACCGTGAAGATCGAGGGGGACAAGCCCCTGCTGCCATTCCTCGATCTGCTCAAGGAAGGACCGGAATTCCTGCCGCTCGGCGAGCATCCGACCTTGATGGCGGTCCCGCGGATTCCGGCGTTCGCGGGTGCCGACGGTGAACTGCTCGACCAACTCGATCGCTTCTTCAACGGTCCGCGGGCGCGGGCCGCGTTCCCGCCCGCAAAGTTCCCCAAGCTTTACCGCGACGGGCGCATCCCGCCCATTCCGACCGCGCTCGGGGATTACACTACCGAAGTCGAAAAGGGTGTGATTTCGGAGAAACGGGAACTCGTTCCGTTTGGCGACCCGGAGCACGCCGAAGCGGTCAACGATGTGTATGCGAAGCTGGACCGGTTCCTGTCCGCGATCATCCGCTTCGGCCAGGAGGACCGCCCGGCCAACCAATTGACGCACCCGGAAGAATAACTTGCGGATCGCCCAGCCCTTTCCCCGAGAACCCATGCGCCGCTCACTGTTCGCCTTCGTTTTCCTGAGCAGCCCCGCGCTCGCGCAGACCGATGTCACCGCGTACCTGCCCGCCGAGACGGACGCGGTTCTGACCGTCAACGCCCGGCGGATCTCCGACTCCGAGCTCGGGCAGAAAGTCGGCGCCGACCTGTTAAAGGAAGCGCTGCGCGCGATCAAGCCGGCCGCGCTCGCGGTCGAGGCCACCGGACTCGATCCGCTCAAAGACTTCGACGTCATCACCGTCGGCATGGACCTGGACAAGACCGATCCGCCGAAGCTGTTTGCCCTGTTTGAAGGCAAGTTCGACACGAAGAAAATGGAGGAGTCCATAGCCGCGTACATGAAAGCTCATCCCGACAAGTTGTCGGCGGCGACCGTCGGGGGCAAGGCTGCGTATTTCATGCCGGGTAAGAGCACGGATGAGTCGATGTTCGCGGCGATCATCGACGACACCAAACTGGTCGTCGCGAAGTCGGAAAAGGACCTGACCGGAGCGTTCGCGGCCGCGGCGGGAACGCGCAAGCCGGAGATCTCGAAGGAACTGGCCGGGTTGCTGTCACGGACCAGGTCGGACGCGCCGATCTTCGTGCGCGCGTGGGTGAAGGGCAAGTTCGACGACCTGAAGCTGCCGAACGACAAGTTGCAGGCGCGGGTCCGCAGCATCGACTGGGCGACCGCGGCCTTGAATGTGACGAAGGACGTGACGGTGACCGTCACGCTCAGCGCCCCGGACGAGGCGACTGCACAACAGTTAAGTGACCTGGTCGGTGGGGTTCTCGGATTATTTCGGCTGCAAATCCTGGCCGCGGCCGAGGATCAGCCGGAACTGAAGCCGGTGGCCGACCTGCTGCGCAGCACCAAGACGGCCCCGAGCGGAAAGACGGTCGTCGTCAGCGGGTCGGTGAAAGGCGAGGCGATCGAAAAGGCGCTGCATCCGCCGCCGCCGCAGCCAAAGCCGGCTTCCAAGAAGAAGTAGCACTTCCGTGGGATAGGATTCCGATCCTGTCCGGACAGGATCGGAATCCTATCCCACGGATGTCGGGGCTTGCTTTTGCGCCTGCAATTTCAACCACCTCGCCCGCCGGACCCAATAAAAGCGCACCGGCAGGAAGATGTCCACCACTTCGTCGGCGATCAAGAGCCCGCCGAGAACCGGCAGCGCCATGGGATAGAGCACCTCCGCCCCGACCCCCGTCGCCAAGACCATCGGAAAAATCGCGATGATCGCGACGCCCTCGGTCAAGAGCTTCGGCCGGAGGCGCTGGACCGCGCCCTCGATCACCGCCTGTTTCAACTCCTCTTCGGACTTGATGTTCTCCAATCCCCCACGCCGGGCGATCGCTTCGCGCAGGTAAACGAGCATGATCACCCCCGTTTCCGTGGCCATGCCGAAGCAGGCGATGAAGCCGACCCAGACCGCGACGCTAAAGTCGAGCGGCGGGCTGTCCCAGCCGTTCATGAGCTTCGGGAAGAAGAACAGGAAAAACGTCCCGCCGGCGAGTGCCTCCGGCACCGCGAGCATCATCAATCCCGCGTCGGCCAGGTCGTGGTAGGTCAGGTAGAGCAGGATGAACATGACGACCAGGACCGCGAGCGAGACCCACCAGAGCGTGCGAGACGCCCGCTCCTGGTGCTCGAACTCGCCGGCCCATTCGATGTGCACCCCCTCCGGGAGTGAGACCTTCTGATCAACGACGCGGCGGGCCTCATCGACGAAGCCGACCGCATCGCGGCCGCGAACGTTGAGCGTCACGTAATTGAGCAGCCGGCCGTTTTCGGCCTTCATGACGGACGGGCCCTCGGTGACACTCACGTCCGCCATCGCGGAGAGCGGAATCAGCCGCTTGCCACCGGCGGTGTGCTCGGGCACGGCCTCGTGCGGGCGAGTGCGGAAGGTCGCCTCGGTCATCGCGCGATCTTTCGCCGGCTCGGCGGTGCCGGCCGGAATGAGCAGCCGGCGGACGGACTCCTCATCTTCGCGGCTGGCCCGGGCGTAGCGGACGCGCACCGGGTACCGGTCGCGCTGCTCGACGGTGTAAGTGACGACGCGGCCACCCAGGGCCATCTCGATTTCCGTCTGCACATCCTCGACCGACACGCCATAGCGGGCCGCGCGCTCGCGATCGATGGTCACGTCCATGTAGCCTTTGCCGAAGACCTGGGCGGCGACGACGTCGCGGGCCCCGGGGATCGGCTTGACCGCCTGCTCGATTTGCCGACAGACGCGGTTGATCGTGTCCAGGTCGGGACCGAAGACCTTGATGCCGAGGTCGGTTCGCACGCCCGTCGAGAGCATGTCGATCCGGTTGATGATCGGCTGGGTGAAGATGTTGTTCCAGCCCGGCACTTGCAAGACCCGGCCTAGCTCATCGTCCACCAGGTCGCCCTTCGGCCCGCCGGTCCGCGGCCAGAGGAAGACCCGGTCGCGGAACGGCTGTTCCAACTCCTCGCGGAGCGGACCGAATGCGGCCAGCGCCGCGGGATCATGGGACTTGCCGAGGCGCACGGCCACCGCCGCTTCAGCGAAGCGCTCGGTCTCGGCCCCGCGCTCGGCCGCGTCGAGAATGCTCAGATTGCGGCCGCCATTCGCGAGTTCCTCGATGGCGTACCAGGTGAAGGCCTCGGTCCCGCGGTCGAATAGCTCGTAGTTGATTTGCTTGACTCGCTCGGCCCAGTGGCGGGCGCGCTCGGCCTCGACGGCCTTGAGCGTTTCGCCGGCCAGGGTGCGGTGCTCGCCGGTGATGGCCGATTCAACAGTGCGCAGAGTTTTGGCGATGGGACTGGCTCGAAGCTCGAGAATCAGTCCTGTCTGCTCGGCCGCCTGTCGCTGCAATCGGGAGACCTCCTCACGGTTCGGATGCAGTGCGAGCATCTGCAGTTGTGCCGGCGGTAACTTGTTCGCGATCGCGTCAATTTGGCGGTCGTCGGTTTCAGCCCCGGCCCGCCGCACAGTGTCCGCGATGGCGTAGCGCGCCAGCTTTGATCCAAGTTCGGTTTCGAATTCCTTGTACCGCCGCGTGGCCAGCTCACGCATGGTCTCGTCGAAACGCTCGATCGCCTTTTGTGTGGCCTCGTTCAGCAGGTTGTCGCGGTCGTCTCCCCCGATGGAGGGAAACAGTCCTCTCGCCTCCATCGTCGCGAGAATTGTCCGTGTCTGCCGTGCCGCGTCCTCGAACCGCAAGACTCGCTTTGGCCAGTACTCCCTTGGCCGGAAGTTGATGAAGGTCTCGACCATCTCCAGCGGCGCCGGGTCCGTGGCCGTGTCGGCGCGCCCGGCCTTGCCGATCACGGACTCGACCTCCGGGAACCCGCGGATCAAGGCGTCGCGGGCCTTCAGGTCGTCGGCGACTTGAGTGACGCTCGCCCGCGGGACAGTCACCGGCATGTCCATCGTGGTCCCCTCGTCGAGCATCGGCATGAACGACACTCCGATCTTCGGGAAGTGCCACGCCCACAGGGCGAGCAGCAGCAGGGAGACAAAGGAGACGGCTTGCCAGAGGAATCCACGAGTGAAGAGGACCGTCAAAAAAGTCACCCCGGCGGCGACCATGGCGAACGACATTTCCCACCAGTGCCGATCCGCCCCGAGGCCGACGAGCGCCTGGATCGGGAAGAGCCCGGCGGCCAGGACGATCAGCGCCGCGAACATCCACATCACCAGGTTGCGTCGCGGTAGCGTCCACGTGAGCATAGGCCGGTAGATCCGCGTGAAGCTACGGACGATCCAGTTCTCCTCCTCGCCGCGGAGCCGACCGCGAATGAAGCTCGGGATGAGGGCCGGCACCACCGTGACCGAGATCAGCGCCACGCCGAGCAGGGCAAAGCTCTTGGTGAACGCGAGCGGGTGGAACAGCTTCCCCTCGCGGCCGGAGAGCATGAACACCGGCAGGAACGAAAGGAGCATGATCAGGACGGAGAAGAAGATCGGCCGGCCGACGGTGCGCAGCGCCGCGATCACGATCTCGCGAGTGTCGCCCGTCACCTTCGCGTTGCCGAATCGAGCCTTGAGGCGGTGCGTGGCGTTCTCCACCATCACAATGGCCTGATCGACCAGCACGCCGATCGAAATCGTGATTCCGGCCAACGACATGATGTTCGCCTGGACGTCGATGATCCCGGCGTGTCGGAGCAGCCACATGAGGCCGAACGAGAAGAGCACACTCAGCGGCAGCGTGACGCAGATAACAAACGCGCTGCGGACATGGGCCAGGATTAGCAGAATCGCGAGCGAGGCAATCAGCATCTCGTGCCACATGACTTCAGTCACGGTGCCGATCGCCCCGCGAATGAGTCGCGTGCGGTCATACGCCGGGACAATGCGAACCCCCGGCGGCAGGCCGGCTTGCAACTCCTCGATCTTGGTCTGCACGTTTTTCGTGACGCGAAGCGGGTTCTCCCCGTGCCGCATCAGGACGACTCCGCCGGTCACTTCACTGCCGTTCTTCTCGAACACGCCGCGTCGGTATTGCGTGCCGAGCTGCACGGTGGCCACGTTCTTCACGTAGATCGGCGTCCCCTGCACTTCCTTGACCACCGTGTTCTCGATGTCGGACTGGTCCTTGAGCCAGCCGACGCCGCGGACGATGTACTCGGCGTTGTTTTTCTGGATGACCCCGCCGGCCGCGGGCATGTTGCTTCGGCTGACGGCCGCGAACAACTCGCCGACGGTGATCCCGTAGGACCGAAGGGCCTCCGGCTCGACGTCGACCTGGTATTCGAGCGGCATCCCGCCGACGACCGCGACCTCCGCCACGCCGGACGCTGCGTTGAGTTGTGGGGCGACATAGAACTTGTTGACCGCCCACAGCCGGCCGGGGTCGATCGGCTGCTTCGGGTCGGGCTCCAGCGTGTACCAGTAGATCTGGCCGAGGGCGGTCGCGTCCGGGGCCATATACGGCGTGACCCCCGGCGGCAGGAAGGACCCGGCCTGGGCGAGGCGCTCGCTGACGCGCTGGCGGGCGAAATAGAAATCGACCCCGTCGTCGAAGATCACGGTGATCATTGAGAAGTTGAATTCGCTCGATGACCGCACCGTCCTCACGCCCGCGAGACCTTGCAGCTTGCGCGAAAGCGGATAAGAGATCTGGTCCTCGATTTCACGCGGCGAGCGACCGGGCCAGTCGGTGAAGACGATCACCTGGTTTTCACCGAGGTCGGGCACCGCGTCCACCGGTGTGTCGAGCATCGCGTACACGCCGAACACGGCCAGCGTCGCTGCCAGCAGCAGCACGACGAACCGGTTGCGAACGGAGGATTCGATCAGGCGCTCGATCATTGTCTGCCTTTACCCCAAAGGGGTTGCATCTCACAGCCGGGGGTTCGCGGCGCAAGCCGCGTACCCCCGGAAACGACGCCCATCACCTTTCGTCTAACCCTGAAAGGGTTGCATCGCCCAGGCTGGGCGGCGTGATAGAACCCTTTCAGGGTTCGCAGCGGCCCTTTTTGGGTCTCTGGTCCGGGGGTTGGACGCTGCGCGTCCAACCCCCGGCTTCGAGATGCAACCCCTTCGGGGTAAAGACACCTCATCCGTACAGCTCGACGGTCATTTCTTCGGAGCCTTCTTGAACTCCTCCACCTTGCGCAGTATCTCGTCCGGCTTCTCCAGAGCCTCGGAGTCGCAGCCGGGGCAGCACACGAACACCGTCTGCCCCGAAATTTCGACCTTGATTGGCACGCCCATTGATCCGAGCGGCTGGTCCGTAACTGGGCAGATGCGCTGGGCCTCGGCCAAGGCGCGATCGGCGGGCGAGAGCCCGGCCAGCCCGCGGCGAATCCGCTCCTGGACCTTCGCGTCCACCGGTGGGACGGGGGTGGAACTGCCCTTGGACTTCAACTCGGCGACGCGCTTCAGCGTCTTCGCCGGGTCCGCCTCTGCTTCCTTCACGCAGCTCTTGCAGCAGACAAAGACCGGCTGACCTTCAAGCATGAGTTTCACCGGCTTGCCCATCGAACCGAGTCGGCTTCCTTCGATGATGGGGCAAAACCTTTGCTTCTCGGCCAGGGCTCGATCCGCGGGTGATAACTCCCGCAGGCCGGCGACCACCTTGGCATCCACATCTTCCGGCGTGCTCGGGCGAACGGCCGAAGATCGTCCACCGCCGCTGCCGCCGAGATAAATCGATCCGGCGGCCGGATTGAGCCGGGTTTCGGCGTCGAGCAGAAAGGAGCCGGAGGTCGCGACGCGGTCGCCGGGCTCGAGCCCCTTCAAGACCGGGAAGTACGTCTCCCCAGCGGGGCCGATCAGCCGCGGACCGAGGTCCACCTCCACACCGTCGAACGTATTCGGCTGAGACTCGCGATAGACGACTTTCTGAGCGCCCGTATCGATGACACTCGAGCCGGGCACGGCGAGCACCTTGTCCCCTTCGATCCGGAGTCGGCCGCCGACCGCATCCTTCAAGTCTGCCGGGCCGATCCGCAGGTTGACCGTCGCGGTCATCCCCGGTCTCAGCTCGTGGTCCGGGTTGTTTACCTCAAACCGGATGGTCAGCGTGCGCGACTCGGGGTCCACATGCGGGAACACGAACGACAACTTGCCCTGAAACGTCTCCCCCGGCCGGCCGCGAACCGTCGCCGACACCGGGAGCGGCTTGGACGGCGCTCCTGTCTTCGGATCGTGGCCCTTTGGCAGGAAGGCCAGGTCGTCCTCATATAGCCGGGCCTGCACCCAGACGGTGGTGAGGTCCGCCACGTCATAGAGCGGAGCGCCCTCGTCTACGTACTGGCCCTCGCGCGGGTACTTCTTGAGCACGTGCCCGTCGATTGGCGACCGGGTCGTCAGATGCGTGATTGGCTTGCCGGTCTTCAGGATTTCCGCTACCTGGTCGGGCTCGATCCCCAACAGGTCGAGCTTGTCGCGATTGATCTTCTCCATGTCGGCGTTTTTCGCCTGCCGTGCGGCGAGCAGGTTCTGGACGGTAACGACCAGTTCCGGACTGTAAAGCGACGCGAGCGGGTCGCCCGCACGCACCCACTGACCGGTCTGGTTGACGAAGAGCTTGTCGATTCGTCCCTTGAACCGGGCGGGGACGATCCGCAGGCCGCGCTCGTCGAACTCGACGGTGCCGACCGTCGTGATGTCCTTGCGCAAATCGTGATAACCGACCGGCACGGTCTGCACCCCCGCGACCACGACGCGATACGGCGAAAGCTGTACCCGGGCGACCGTTCCGGGCGGCAACGGTTCGTCGGTCATTTCGCCCTTCATGCGCTTTGAGAGCGGCATGAAGCAGATGGGGCACTTTTCCTTGTTGTTGTTGCGCACCACGTTCGGATGCATCGGGCAGTAGTACTCGAAGTGCCCGTCCGCCGCGTGTTCGTGGTCTGCCGGGCGCGCCCACTTCTCGTAATTGGCGACCAGCCAATCCCACTTGGCGATGACCAGGCCGATCGCGCCGAGGATGAGCAGGAAGCGCAGACGGGCCAGCGGTACGAGTATCGCGAGCCAACCGGTCCGCGGCGAATTGGTCGTCGGTACAGTCGGGGCCATGTCAGCCCTTTCTGAATGAGAGATCGAGGTATTCGAGGGGCAATTGCCGAGGAGCGCAGGCTTTGGTGCGTCGAGAGTGTCTCCGCAGCCGCGCAGGGTCAGGCCGAGGCGGAGCGGGGGCTAGCAGGTGAGACGGGAGAGCGAAATGACGAGGTCTGGTGGCACCCCCGGCGGGGTGAGGGCGTCCACCCGGCATTGACCGATCGACGCGGGAACCGGCTCGACGGCGAAACTTGGAATGGCGGGCGGCCCGGCTTCATCGACCGTTGGAATGGGACATTCTGCCGGGGCTTGATCGGCGGGGGCGGTGTGGCACTCGCACTGAGTCTGGTCGGCCGACGGTGATTTGTGCGGTTGTGTCCGGCAACACGTGCACGGCGAATCCGCGGACGTGTGATTGACGCAACAGCAGCTTGGGACTGCGGATTGTCGTGCGGACTCGCAGGCGCAGGCCGGCAACGTCCGCCAACCGGCGGAGAGCGCCGCCGCGGCCGTGACCAGGCACAGGATGATGCGAGTCGAAACTCTCATATCGATACCGTATCCCCGGATCATTCGTTACGTCAAGGGGATTTGCACTCCGACCCGGTCTATGGATAGGCAAAACCCATTGGAGACTGTGATGCCGAAGTTGACTGTCGAAGGCGCCGGGACGTTCGACGTGCCGACCGATAAGCGGCTGGTCCTGGCTCTCGAAGACGAAGCCAAAATCGACCAACTGCACGCTTGCGGCGGCAATGCCCGGTGCACCACGTGTCGGGTGGAGTTCATTTCCGGGGAGCCGCCGACCATGACGGAGGCGGAGCGACAAGTGCTCGCGGCCCGCGGGCTGACGGGGGTGCGCCTGAGCTGTCAAATCCTGACCGACCACGACATGACGGTGCGGGCGATTAGCCGCCTGGCCGGCAGCGGTCGTCAAGACGTTGGGCCAAGGCCGGCCGACAAGATTCCTTCGTGACGGCGACCAACCGTGATCCCCGGCGCATCGGCACCAGCCGGGCGACTCAAAGTGTCAACGGCATTTCGCTTGACACCCTTTCGAACCCGGCGATGATGGGCTCTCGCGCCGCGGCCGGCGTGGCCTCCTTACTACCGGCCGCTTCCGTCAATCGGAGTACGTCCCATGTCCCGACTCGTCTTGCGCGCTGCCGCATTCATGCTGGTGTTGGGTTTGACGGGCTGCCCGTCGAGCAAGCCCGCCAAGGCGCCGGCACCGACTGAGCCGGCCATGACCGTGAAGGCCGGCGACCTGTTGCAGGAATATGGTACGAACGCGGTCGCGGCGGACGGCAAGTACAAGGGGAAGGTCCTGCGCGTCACGGGCAAATTTGGCTCGGCGCAAAAGGTGCCGTTCGGGGCCTATGCCGTGCAACTGTTGCCGGAGGACGCGAGCGACTTGAACCTCAGTGGGGTGCAGTGCTTTCTGGTCGAGTCGGCGGAAGCGGACGTGGCGACGTTTCAGCCGGGTCAGATGATCACGCTGCAAGGGACCTGCGACGGAGGGGCGCTCGGGCAGGTGAAGTTGGGGCGGTGTACGGTGGTGAAGTGATGGGCGAGAGTTGCTCCGAGTGATAACCGGACGCGAACTTGATGTGACAAACGGGATTGCGTCGAAACTGCTTTCGTCGGAAAATGACGTTGCAGGTGAAACCGTTGAGGGCGTTATGAATTCCGGTTTGCAATCCCTCGAGCAGCGAGTGGCTGTGCTGGAGAAACTGGTCAACGATCTTCGCGCCGAGCTGACGGCGCGACCAGGCAATTGGCTTGACCGGCTCACCGGATCCGTAAAGGACCAGGAGGCCTTTGAAGAGGCGATGCGCCTTGGTCGGGAATTCCGCCGGACCGGACGCGTTCCGGACCAACTGGACGATTCGGACGAGGCGTTGTGAAGTACCTTCTCGACACAAATCATATTAGCATTCGTCAGACCGCAGTCGGACCGGCATTCGCCCGACTGTCGGTGCGCATGGCCAGCCATTCGGGTGCGGATTTCGGACTTCCGATCGTGAGCTTTCACGAACAGGTTCTTGGGGCGCACGCGTTCATTAACCGCGTCCGAAAGCCGGCGGAGGTAATCCGCGGCTACGCAATTTTGAAGGACATTTTCGACGGATACGTGATGGCGCAAGTCGTACCATTTGACTCCGCCGCGGCCGCGGCCTTCGACCGGCTGAAGCCTCTTCGTCTCGGTACGGCTACGATGGACTTGCGAATTGCAGCGATTGCCCTGTCTCTGGGCCTGACTCTGTTAACGCAGAACCTTTCCGACTTCTCCGGCATCCCCGGCCTCGTAGTCGAAGATTGGACCGTCTAGTCGGGTTCACTCCGTCAACGGCGCCACCGGGAACGAGCCGAGCACGTAGAGTTTCTCCGACCTCGACTCCACCGCCGCGAGCGTCTTTTTCACCTTCGCGTCGTCCTGGTGACCCTCGCACTCGAGAAAGAACACGTATTCGCCAACTCCGGACGAGTACGGAAACGACTCGATCCAGGTCAGGTTCACCTTGTTCTGCTTGAACAGGTTCAGGATATCCGCGAGCGACCCCGGACTGTGCGGGATCATGAACATGATGGCTGTCTTGTCGTTGCCGGTCTTACCCGCGTCGTGCGGGCCGATGACCGCGAACCGCGTCTCGTTGTG
>Ga0075418_10006300_pt1 | contig 13377 bp, 6 predicted proteins | sample SoiMetdeltSBSDD2_FD_81776 | JGI IMG/M metagenome (GOLD analysis project Ga0075418, IMG submission 81776) | Bulk soil microbial communities from a Populus tree surrounding site in Tennessee, USA - Soil MetaG P. deltoides SBSDD2 | ecosystem: Environmental > Terrestrial > Soil > Tree plantation...
GAGCTGCGCGGCGCGCCGATCCTCGAGCTCGGATGGCGTGCAATAGCAGGGATAGGCGCGGCCGGAGGCGATGAGCGGGGCGGCGTCGGCCTGGTAGAGCTCGCGACGCTCCGACTGGAAGTAGGGCCCGTGTGCTCCACCCACCTCGGGCCCCTCGTCCCAGACGAGGCCGAGCCAGCGCATGCTGTCGAAGATGGCCGCGAGCGACTCGGGGGTCGAGCGCGCGGCGTCGGTGTCCTCGATGCGCAGGATGAAGACGCCGGCCGTCCGCCGGGCGTGAAGGTAATTGTAGAGGGCGGTACGAGCGCCACCCACGTGCAGATGGCCGGTCGGGCTTGGGGCGAAACGGACGCGGACGCTCAGGGCATCACGACCAGCTTGCGTGACGTCGTCGTGGCCCCGAGGCGGAAGCGCAGGAAGTAGATTCCGCTCCCGACCCGGCCCTGACCCTCGGCGCGGAGGTCCCAGTCCAGAGCGAACCGGCCCTCCTTGGCGCGACCAGACGTCAGCGTGGTGAGACGACGCCCGGCCAGGTCATAGACCGAGAGATCGAGATCGGCCCCGGCGTGACTGGCGGGCACGGTCCAATGGATGCGCGTGCTGGCCCGCGCCGGATTCGGCTCGGGGCGCGACAGCTCGACCGAGACGGCCGGCCCCGGGAGCACCGAGGGGGACACGTCCAGGAAGACCGGGCTGAGGGTGAGGCCGGTGCGCCGCGCATCGTGGTGGAACTGGGGCCACGGTGGATCGACCCCGGGGGAGAACTGGAAGTCGTAATCCCACAGGTAGGTCTTCTTGTCCCACGCCGAGACCGCGATCTCGCTCAAGCCGTCCCCGTCGCAGTCGCACACCACAGGCGTCCCGCGCAGTTCGCCGCCAAGCTGGATCGGGAAGCCGGGAAGCAGCTGCCCGGTCCCCGAAATCCCGTTCAGCACGCCGTTCTCATCGCCCATCACCACGTCGGGCAGCCCGTCGCCGCTGATGTCCGCCACCACCGGGCTGCTCTCGGTGGCATTCCCGTCGGTGATCGCGCTGTAGCGCACGTTGACGAAGTTGGGATTCCCCACCCCGTTGCGGTTGTAGACGTAGATCTTCCCGTCGGTGCCGGCCACGACGATGTCGACGTAGCCGTCGAGGTCCATGTCGGCCAGGGCCGGCGAGGGGTTCTTGCTCGTGCCTGCGAGGCGGATGCCGATGGGGAACCCCGGGCGCCGGCCGCCATCGGACTTGAACACGTAGAGCGAGTCGTTGGCGGACGTGGCGACGATCTCGAGCTGTGTGTCGCCGGGCCCGTCCAGATAGCCGATCGCGACCGAGCCCGTGGTCCCGAGGCCGATATTGCCCGGGAAGCCGGGAAGGCTGGTCCCGTTGGGTCGCCAGGCGAACAGCTTGCCCTCGAAGCCGGCGTAGACGATGTCGAGCTCGCCATTGCCGTCGAGATCGGCGAGCGCCGGGGTGCCGTAGTTGTAGGAGCTGCCGAGCACCTTGAAGACACCCGCGGTTCCGGGGTCGTTGTCCCCGTTGATCCACTCGGTGCCGTTCGAGCGCAGGACGTAGAAGTGATTGCCGTTGGAGGCGAACACCAACTCCTCCAGACCGTCGTTGTCCAGATCACCCACCGCCACGCCGGACCACACCGGCGCATCGGTGACGAAAGGCCAGCCGGTGCGCACGTTACCCAGCTTGTCGAACACGGTCACCGTCTCGGAGTTCCACGCAGGGCCGATGATGCTCCAGTTGACCCCATCGAGCCTCGCGAGCGAGGCGCCGGCCGCGTAGTAGCTGCCCTCCTCGGGAATGTTGAAGTCGCCGTGGCTCACCGCGGCGCCGTCGGCGTCGATCGGGGCCGTTCCATCGGCGTGCCAGGCCCACAGCACGTCCGCGCCGGCGACGAGATCCAGCATTGAAGATTGGTACACGTGGTCGATCGCGACCGGGGCCGGGGTCTCGCGACGCATCTCGACCGGGAACAGGTCGTGGTGGGGCGGATTGGTGCTGGTATCGGTGGTCCCCGACTGGGGGGATTCGTTGCCCGAGCTGTCCACCGACGCCACCTTGTAGTAATAGCGCGTGAGCGGGGCCAGGCCTTCGTCCCTGTAGTACGAGGTCCGGTCGGTCGGCACCGACGTGATCTTCGCGTAGGGGCCACCGAGCGCAAGGCTCCGGTAGAGGTTGTAGCCCGCGAGATCCGGGGCGGTGGCGTGTGTCCATGTGAGCGACACCGAGCTCTGGCTTCCGTACGCCACGAGCCCTATGGGGGTGAGCGGCCGCACGAGGTCGATGATCTGAGTGGAGAGGAGCCCGTAATTGTTCGAGATCCTCAGCTCGAGCTTCGCAGACGTGTTCCCGACCGAATAGACCAGGGCATCGCCCTGCGTTTCCTGACCAGGAGAGAGAGTGCCAAAGCTCGCCGTGCTGTCGGACACGGTGGCCAGTCCGTCGTAGTTGCGCAGCTTCGCGGTCACGCCCGTCGCCGTCCCGGTGCCCAGGTTGCGCAGCTTGACCAGCATCGTGACGGTCTCACCCGCCTCCGGCACCCCATCCCCGTCCCCGGGGGAATCAGTGATGGTGTGCGCGAGGTGGCGGGGATCGGGTGACCGGACAGTGAGCTCCAGACGCACGACGTCGTGAAGGCCCCCACCGGCGACGAGGTCGATCTTGATCGGGATCTCGCGCTGGTCGACGAACAGGTACGGTAGGCTGATGCGAAACGCGCCGGTCCCATTCGACGAGGCCCCGGGCGCCAACGTCCCGTAGGTGACGTCGGCGTCGAGGATCGTGACCAGGCCATCGCTCGTCGAGAGGGCCCCGTTGACCGCGGTGGCGGTCGTCCCGCCGCGGTTGATGATCGGGATCTGGAGGTCTACGACCTCCCCCGCGTCCAGTTGGCCGTTCGCGTTGCCCAACGCGTCGTTGATGATCGGCGCCAGGTCGGCCAGCGCGGCCGCTGCCGCCGGTCCGACCGTGAGCGTTTCCTGGCTCGGCCGGCAGTCGAAGCTGGTCACGGTGAGATAGAACGTTCCAGTGGTGCCGGGCCGGAACTCCAAGAGCGCGTTGCCCGCGCCATTGGTGGTCACGCTCCGGTAGTCGTCGCCGGGCTTGTAGAGCGTCACCTTCGCCCCGGCCAACGGGAGCCCGCCCGTCTGGACGTTGACCAGCATGCTGGTGTCGCTGAGCGCGTAGCTTGGCGGATGCGTCACGGCCAGCGTGCGCGGTGTCGCGGTCCACTGGCGCAGCTCGGGGTCACCCAGCATCACGAGCGTGGTCGTGGTCCAACGCCAGATGTTGTCGCCCGCCGAGCTCGCCACGAACGGGAGCTTCTGCTTCGCCTGGGCTTCGCCCACCGCCGTCACGCTGTCTTCGAACATCAGGCGGAAATACTCCGCCTGAAAGAGGCGCCCGTAGTCCGGGAAGTCCACCCGCGTGGACCCGATGCTGGTCACGCAGCCGCCGTTGGGGGCGTTGATGAATGCCTCGGCGAGGCAGGGGAAATCGATGGCACTCGAGGTGCAGTCGATCGCGTAGATGTTCGAAAGGCGGTTGCCGTTCGTGAGCGCAATCGCATCCGCGTTCTCGATCGTGTCGTCGCCGACCGACATCACGTTGCGGTAGCCGTGGCCGATGTGGATCGCCATGTTGTACCCGGCGTCGAGGGAGTCGAGCACGACCGCCTTCATCTCCTCCAGCGAGCCCGGCCTCCAGCGCGGGTCGAGATAGTTCTGGTAGAGCCTGAGAAAGCGGAGGTGCGGGTTCGGGTCGAGCGAGGGCAGCACCTCTTCGGCGAACTCGGCTCCATCGCGCTGGATCGCCTGGCCCGGCTGCCAGGACTGGGGGAACAGCACTTCGGCGAAGAACATCAGCTGGTGCTCGTAATCGCCGACCGGCGTGCGTGTGTACTGGAAGTTCTTGTCGACGAACCGCTGGGCATCCGTCACGTTCGCGACCGGGGCCCGACCGACGTAGACCTCAGGCAGCAGGTCGCACGCGTCCCCGGGAGTGAACGCGTTGAAGTAACCCTCGCCGTATATCTCGTCGCCGTCCGCATTCCAGTTCCCGTCGAGGCACGAGAAATACAGCTCGCATGGGATCGTCTCACCATTGTAGAACGTGGTGAAGATGTTCCGGTGCGGGACGACCTCGGTGTCGCCGCCGAGCAGCACCCACTTGGTGCCCCAGCGTCCATAGGCGTCCCGGATGAACTGACGGATTCGGTCGGCGTCGTCGGTGCCGAAGGGATATTCCTGACGCACGAAGCTGAGCGTTCGCACGACCGCCGGCACGCCGCTCCGGGTCTTCCAGTCCGCCAGCCGCTGGAACTCCGCGGCCAGGGCGTCGGTGGTGACGATGACGTAGGCGACCGGGCTGCCCAGCACCGAGGGGACCTGCGTGGGCTTGAACGGCTGGGCGAAGCGATCCGAGGCCGGTCCCGCGTCCGGCCGTGCCGCGAGCGGCGAGCCGACGTCCTCCCATTCCGGCACGATCCGCTCACGGGGGACGACATCCGTGTCCACGTGGGGCTCGAGATGGAGGCGCACGGTCAGCCGCTCGATCCGCTCGAGACGGCCCGAAGCCGCGTCCCAGCGCACCGGGTTCACCCGGAGCGAGGCGAGATGCCGGCCGCGCATCCATCCCTGGTACCCCAGTTCCACCTGGGCCGATGGCGGCGGGAACCCGGCCCGGCCGTAGATGGCTGGATCGGGCTCGGTCCGTTCGATCGGGCCCAGTCCGGGCTTCGCCCTGGCCGCGGTCGGGACGCGTGCCACCGGGCTCAGGACGGCGGTGGCCAGCGAGACGACCTCGACGCTGACGACGCGCTCACCGGCCGGCAGCTCGACCATCTCGGACAGCATCGGCAGATCCGGGTGCCCGGGAATGATTTCGGGCGCTGCGCCCGTCATCTCGACCTGCGTCTCCACGCCCTTCTGGACCAGCGAGAATCGTCTCGCGTCGTACTGGAACTCGCGCTCCAGGGTGGCAGGGGTGGCGGGGCTTGCACCGCTGATGAGGAGGAGCGACGCAAATGCGACCGCCTGCAGATGGGCTCTCATGCGCGGGGTTCCACTAGGTGCGGGTCACGTGAATGCGGTCGCGAACAAGGTGAACCAGAGCATGCGAGCGCGAGCGACTGGTCGACGGTACGCTCGGTCTTGGGGGATGGCGACGGGCCCGGAACTTTCGTGATAGCGCAACGATACGGGACCGCCGCCGCTCGGGTCAACGGGTTTGATGCACGACCGAGATCGCCGGCCGGGGTGGCAGGAGATCAGGGCCGTAGCGGGGGTGGCCCCCGATCCCGCCTCCGCCATCCCGGGCGACCCACACCCAAGGCGCCTGGGCGAGCGGGACCGCGATCAGCTCCTCTCCCAGCCGTCGCTCCGCCAGCTCCAGGTCGAGGGGAGTCTCGGGCGGCTGGGGCCCGATCCAGCGATCGAAATCACGGGTGGACCACCCGGTGCGGAACGTGCCGACAGGGGGCGCGTTGCGTGGCTCCACCAGCCCGGCCAGCTCGGCGATCGGGTCCTCGGAGGTCGGCTGGGCTTCCAGCAAAAGGAGTTGGGCCCCGCCCCGGCGAAATGCCTCGGCCCTCATGGACCCGGCTCGCAGGGGCCTGAGCTCGACATCGAGTGCGGTTCCCGCCCACTCGGTCTGCATCCCACGGGCGATCTCCGCCCCCAACCCGTCGACCGCGTACGCCATCACGACGTGCATCGAGCGACCGAAACGTCCGCGTTCGAGCCACTCGCGCACGGCTCCTGGATCATGGCGCGGCAAGTCGATCGCGTGCCCGCCCGGCAGCCAGGCGTCCGATTCCTTCGCCCGCAGGCCGAGCGCCGACAGGATGGCGGGGCGGTTGAGCCCGTGGGCAAGCGCACGGCGCGCTTCGATCCTCCGGGTCGGCGGAAGGTCGGGACGCATGACGAGCCACACTCGGCGCTGGGGACGGGACGGTTGGACCACCGGCCGGTATCCCTCTGGAAGCGGCTGGGCCAGCATCCCGGGCGGGACCGGCCAGAATAGATCTGCACGCCCGTGACGAAGCAGCCCGCGTCCCTTCGCCGCCGAGACCGAGAACTCCACGCGCACCGTGTCCGGGCCCACGACCTCGGACCGACGGGCGAGCAGAAGCCGACGGCCGGGTTCTCGGGCCACCACGCGGTAGGCTCCGATTCCCCCGCCCCAACCACCGTGACCCGCCCCCCGCAGCCATGGCGACGATACGCCCGGAAGGGCGAGCTTGTGCAGCAGCGTGGGATCGGGGCGCGCGAGTCGCAACACCAGCGTATGCTCATCGGGTGTGGCGATGCCGAGCGCCGGCAGCGGTCGGCCGGCCCGGACCCGGTCGACTCCGACGATCGGCGACAACATCCACGCGTTGGTCGAGTGATCCACGCGGTTGAGCCCCGCCTCGATTGCCGCCCGGAAGTCGGCGCTCTTGCATTCCCGACCGTTCCCGAAGCTCAGGCCGGGTTTCAGCTGGAACGTGTAGGCGAGCCCGTCGGGCGTGACGTCCCAGCGCCGCGCGGCGGCCTGCACGATGCGACCGCTGCTGTCGATGGCGACCAAACCGTCGCCGACGAGCCGCTCGAGCGACCATCGCACGGGATCGGCCGGCCCCGCCGGATCGAACGGGGGCTCCGCCGGCCCGATCAGCCAGGTGACGGTCGTGCGGCGCGTCGGCGGCGTCCCGCAGCCGGCCGCAAGGACGAGCAGAAGCGCGGCGATTCCCAGCGACGCGAAGGGGCGGTGGTCGGTGCGTGAACGATCGGGCATGAGGGGCGGCAGTCTAGTGACCGCCTCGGCCGCGGGCAACAGTCCCGGTCGACCTCGGGCGCGGGGCGCGCCGGTGGGCTCGACCCGATGGACCCGCATGCGTTGTGGGCTCGAGTGGCGCATGCTAGCGTGCCACGCATGAGCATGCGGCCTCCCGAGGAACGACTCGCGCGCGTGCGCGAAGCGGTCGCCCGAGCGGCCGCGGATTGGTTGCTCGTCCCCGCTTCGGCCGACTTCCGCTGGCTGACCGGGGGTCGCGCCCGCGCGACCGAGCGCCTGCTCCTCCTCGCCCTCCCACCGAGCGGGAAACCCTGGTGCCTGGTCCCGCGCCTCGAGGCTGAAGCCCTCGCCGCCGAGTGCCCGTGGCTGGATCTCGAGATCTGGGACGAGCACGAGGATCCGCTGGCCCGACTCGCAGGCCGCATCCGGCTGGACCGCGGCCTGTCGCTGCTGCTGGGAGAGGGCTTCCGGACCGGCCCGCTGCTGTCCCTGGCGGGCCGCGCCACGTGCCTCCCCGCCGCGGGCGTGCTCGCGCCGCTGCGGGCGAGCAAGGACGCGGACGAGCTGAGCGCGTTGGGCAAGGCGGCGGCGAACGCCGATCGCGTCATGGCCGAGACGGCCGCCACCCTCCGCCCCGGGATGAGCGAGCGCGAAGCCGCACGTTTCATCCTGGAACGGTTCGAAGCGATGGGTGACCACGATGCCTGGGCGATCGTCGCGGCGGGTCCGAACACGGCATTCCCGCACCACATGACCTCCGACCGCCGGCTTGCCGAGGGCGAGCCCGTGATGCTGGACCTGGGCGCATTCCACCAGGGCTACGGCTCCGACATCACGCGCACCTTCTGGCTCGGCACGCCTCCGTCCGAGTTCGAGCGCGTTTACGAGATCGTGAACGCGGCCCGTGCGGCCGGCATCGCCGCTGTGCGCGTGGGCGTCCCTGCCGCCGCGGTGGATGCGGCGGCTCGGGGGGTCATCGAGCGGACCGGCTACGGCCCGAGGTTCGTCCACCGCACCGGTCACGGCGTCGGGCTCGAGATCCACGAGCCCCCCTACTTGGTGGCCGGCAACGAGGCGCCGCTTTCGGCGGGCATGGTGCACAGCGTCGAGCCCGGCATCTACCTGCCCGGCCGCTTCGGCGTGCGGCTCGAGGACCTGGTCGTGGTGGAAGCGGGTGGCGCGCGCCGGCTCAACGATGCGCCCTTCGAGCCAGTGCTCCCCGGCGTCCCGGCGGGCGGCAGGGGCTCGGCGGGATGAGCGCCACCGCCGCCGCGGGCGCCCAGCAGTCCCTGCTCGCCAGCGACACCGACACGATCCTCGCCAACCTCAACGATGAGCAGCGAGCGGCCGTCACGCACGGCGAGGGCGCGCTGCTGATCGTGGCGGGTGCCGGCACCGGCAAGACCGCCGTCATCACGCGTCGCATCGCCTGGCTGATCGCGACCAAGCGCGCGCGGCCTGAAGAGATCCTCGCCCTCACCTTCACCGACAAGGCGGCGGCCGAGATGGAGACGCGCGTCGACATGCTCGTCCCCTACGGCATGGTGGGCGCGACCATCGCCACGTTCCACGCCTTCGGCGACCGGCTGGTGCGCGACCACGCGATCGAGCTCGCCATCACGTCGCAGCTCAAGGTCGGCACGCGCGCCGACATGCTCGTGTTCCTGCGCGAGCGCGTGTTCGAGCTGGGTCTCTCCCGCTACCTTCCCCTCGGCGCTCCCGATACCCACTTGAGCGCACTGCTCAGCGTGTTCGATCGCGCGCGCGACGAGGACGTCACGCCGGATCAGTACATCCACTTCGCCGAGGGGCTGCTCGCCGAGGCGGGGAAGGACGACGCCCTGCGGGACCGAGCCGAGGCGGAGCGGGAGAAGTCGCGCGCGTACGCGGCCTACCAGAGGCTGCTGCTCGAGAGCGGGCGCGTCGACTTCGGATCGCAGATCAGCCTCGCGCTCCGACTGCTGCGCGAGCGCCCGCACCTGCGCCGGCGCTATCAGGACACCTACCGGTGGATCCTGGTGGACGAGTTCCAGGACACGAACCACGTCCAGTTCGAGCTGGTGAAGCTGCTCGCGGGCGAGCGCGGCAACCTCACCGTGGTCGGGGACGACGACCAGAGCATCTACCGGTTTCGGGGCGCCAAGGTCGAGAACCTGCTCCACTTCCTCGAGGTCTACCCGAAGGCCGGCACGGCCCTGCTCCGCCGCAATTATCGCTCGGGGCAGCGCGTGCTCGACCTGGCGCACCGGATGGTGAAATTCAACGACCCCGAACGGCTCGAAGCGGAGGATCCAGTGCGCTTCGACAAGCGCTTGATCGCCGACCGCGAGGTCGAGGGGATCGTCGACCACTGGGCGTTCGAGGGCATGAGCGACGAGGCCGACGCGGTCGCGGGCGACATCGAGAAGGTGCTGGCGGCCGGCGAGCGCAGCCTGCGCGAGCTCGCGGTGTTGGCGCGGACCCATGCCCACCTGGATCCGGTGGCGCTCGCGCTCCAGCGTCGCGGGATACGCTTTCAGCGTGCGAATCAGCGCGGACTCTATCGGCGACCCGAGGTCACCTTGTGCCTCAACGTCCTGCGCCTGGTCGCCGATCCCGACGACGGCGAGGCGGCGTTCGGCCTGTTCGGGGACCCCTTCCTCGAGGTCGACCCGGTCGAGCTCGCGCGGATCTCGGCCGATGCCCGCCGGCGCAATCGCGGCCTCCTCGAGGTCGCCTCGGCCGCGGCGAAGGATCCGACGTCACGCCTGGGCGATTCCAGCCGGACCGGCATCGCGCGATTCGTCGATCTGTACGCCCGCCTGGCCGCGAGTGCCACGCGCCGGCCGACCTCCGAGGTCCTGTTCGAGTTCGTGAGCGAGAGCGGGATGCTGGCCCGATTGTCGCGCGAGGACTCGATGGAATCGGTCGAGCAGGTTCAGAACCTGAACCGGCTGTTCGGGATCGTGAAGCGCGTGGGCCCGCTGTTGAAGAGCGACCGTGTGCCGTCCTTCATCGCGCATCTCGATCTGCTGATCGAGGCCGGCGATGATCCTCAGGCGGCGGTCGTGGACCAGGACGAGGATGCGGTCCAGCTGCTCACCGCGCACAACGCCAAGGGCCTCGAGTTCCCGGTGGTCTACATGGTGCAGCTCGCGGAGGGACGGTTCCCGCAATGGCAGCGCAACGATGCACTCGAGCTGCCGCTGGAGCTGCGTCACGGGGGCGATCCCAAGCTCGAGCAGGAGCGCGAGGAGCGACGGCTCTTCTACGTGGCGATGACGCGGGCCCGCGACCGCCTCGTCCTGTCGCATGCCGAGGACTACGGCGGTGTCCGAAAGTGGAAGCCGAGCCGATTCGTGATCGACGCCCTGGCGTTGCCGGCCCTGCCCAAGTCGCAGAAGCGGGCCACGACGCTCGAATCGATCGCGCGCCACGCCCCCGCGGCCGAAGCGCCCGCGGCACCGGCCGGTCCGGTGCCTGCCGATCGACTGCTCCAGCTTTCGAACAACCAGATCGACGACTGGATCACCTGCCCGCTCAAGTACCGGTTCGCCCATGTCGTCCAGGTGCCGCTCGCCACCGACCCTCGGATCATGTACGGGAACGCCATGCACCACGCGATCCGCGTGTTCCTCCAGCATCGCATCCACGGGCATCCGGTCACGGTCGAGGACGTGCAGCAGGCGTTCGAGAGCGCGTGGTCGAGCGAAGGGTTCTTCTCGCGCGAGCACGAGGAGCGCCGGCTCGCGGAGGGCAAGGAGGTCCTGCGACGCTTCATCCAGCGCGAGCTCGCGTCGGGACGGGTACCGCTCGCGAGCGAGATGGAGTTCAAGTTCCGGATCGGCAACGACGTGGTCGTCGGCCGCTGGGATCGGATCGACGAAGTGGACGGCGAGGTCGTGCTCGTGGACTACAAGACGTCCGAGATCGACGACCGCGAAAAGGCCAGCGAGCGCGCGGACAAGAGTCTCAAGGAGGATCAGCTGGGTCTCTACGCACTGGCGTACGCGGAGACCCGGAAGACCGTTCCGGCGCGCGTCCGGCTCGACTTCGTCGACGTCGGCATGACCGGCGAGGCCCGGGTCGCCCGCGATCACCTCGAGCGCGCGCGTGCGCGGGTGCGCACCGCGGCCCTCGGCATCCGCGCCGCCCAGTTTCCCGCCCGTCCCGACCAGCGAAAGTGCGGCGACTGCCCCTACTCCCGCTTCTGCCCCCACAGCGCCGCGCGCGGAGCGGCATGAGCGCCGCGCCCTCGCCCGCCCAGCTGCGGGCGGACGCGGAGGCGCTCGCGCGCGACGCCGGCGCGGTCCTGCGCGAAGGCCATGGCAGGACTCACCGGCCCGAGCGCAAGGGACGTATCGACCTCGTGACCGAGTACGACCGGCGCGCGGAGCGCGTCGTGATCGAGGGGCTCGCGCGTCGCTACCCCGGCCACGCGGTGCTGGCCGAGGAATCGGGCGCCTCGGCTCCGAAGCCCGGAGGGGACACCGGATCCCCATCGGTCCGCTGGATCGTGGACCCGCTCGACGGGACCACGAACTACGCCCACAACTACCCCTTCTTCTGTGTCTCGATCGCCGCCGAGGTCGAGGGCGTTCTGGCCGCCGGCGCGGTCTACGACCCGGTGCGCGACGAGATGTTCTCCGCCGCCGCCGGGGCAGGCGCCACGCTGAACGGAGCCGCGCTCGAGGTCTCGGACATCGATCGGGTCGAGGACGCGCTGCTCGTGACCGGGTTTCCGTACGAGCATCCCGAGCGGAGCCTGCCGCTGTTCGAGGCGTTCCTGGTGCGCGCCCAGGCGGTCCGCCGCGACGGATCGGCGGCGCTCAACCTCTGCTACCTCGCCGCCGGCCGGTTCGACGGATTCTGGGAGGACGACCTCTCCCCCTGGGACATGGCGGCCGGCGTGCTGATCGTGCGCGAGGCGGGCGGCCGGGTGACGAGCTACGAGGGGGGCGAGTTCCGGCTCGAGCGCCCGGAGATCCTCGCCAGCAACGGCAGGATCCACGAGGAGATGAAGGGGCTGCTCGCCGGCGTGCTGGGGCGGCGGTGAGCCCGCACGGCCGTTCCCGCGCTGCGGCTCGCTCGGTGCGGTCGGCCCTCAGGCCGCCGTGGCCTTCCTTCCGGCCGCCAGCCGCGCGTGGATCTCCTCGACCAGCCGCGCCATGTCGTAGGGTTTGGCGATGAACGCGTCGGCACCGGCGGCGAGCGCGCGCAGGCGTTCGGCTTCCTGGATCCGCGCGCTCACGACCACGATCGGCAGCGCCTGCGTGCGGGGGTCGGCGCGCAGCTCCTGACACACGCGCTCGCCCGAGAGGCGCGGCAGCATGAGGTCGAGCACCATGAGGTCGGGATGGCCGTCGCGCGCCTGTTCGAGCGCCTCGACTCCGTCGCGCGCGGTGATGACCGAGAACCCTTCGGCCTCGAGCCGGAGGCGCAGCACGGCGAGCCCCAGCGGAACGTCTTCCACGACCAGGATGCGCGGCGGGTTCTCAGGCATGACGGTCCTCCCTTCGGTGGGGGCAACAGGTGTCTCCGCCTGTTATCGGCCGGTGATGCCGTGCGCTGGAGGGTCCGGAAGGGCGGGACGGCGGCAGCCGGCACCGCCCTTCAGCTGCCGACGCCCGGCCGCGTGCGCTTGACGAAGCTCACGTTGGTGGTGGCATCGGTCCCGGCGTTCAGGTCGCGCACGCGGATGTCGAGGCGATAGCGGCCGTCCGCCAGCTCGCGGACCGGAATGCTCACGACCTGCCGGCGCAGGCTGCCGGGCTGCTCCTCGCGCCGGCCGGCGGAGATCGCCGGGATCCGCGGCCGCGGGGCGAGCAGCCGCTGGATCCAGATGCGCGAGTCCTTCTCGGCCGAGCGCACGGTGGCCTCGTACTCGAAGCGCGAGGTGCCGGTCTCGTCGGGCCTGAGGTCGTACATCTCGAAGTAGACCGTGAGCGGGCCCGCACCGCTCACCTCGGCTCCCGGGAGGACCTCGATCCTCACCGCGGGCGCGCCGCCCGGAGCCGGCACCGTGACCTCGGGCCGCCCGCAGGTCGCCACCGCGTCGCTGAGGGTGAGCGTGGCGAGCGGAGCGCTCAAATCCACCTCCGAACGGAACACGCCGCGCCGGCCGGAGGCGTCCCGGAGCGTGAGGCCCACCTGGTATCGGCCCGGCGGCAGCTCGGCGGCGAAATCGGCCGAGCGCACCGCCGCCGGGTTGCAGGGGGACGCCCCCGGATCGCGGCGAGCGCGCGCCACCTCGGCCATGGCCGTGTCGAGCACCACCCACTCGGCCACCAGGGCTTCGTCCGGAGCGCCCTCGGTCTGGATCTGGCCGAACAGACGCGGCCCCCGCTCCCCGCTGAAGCGCGCGAGCACGGCGTCCACCTTGCGCGGCTGGGCGCCGGGCGGCAGCATCGGGAACACCCCTCGCCCTCCGCGCGAGACGAGCAGGTCGTCTCGGCGCGCGAGCACCGCGGGATCGGGACGCGGATCGAGTTCGGCGTCCATCGACGTCGGCCGCATGTAGTGCTCGGAGAGCAGCCGGTCCTGCATCTGGACCTCCATCCCGAGCCCCGGGTAGCTCCACACGAGGACGTTGATCGGGTAGCCGGGCCCGGTCGCGAAGAGCTGCAC
>Ga0075418_10006301_pt1 | contig 13376 bp, 13 predicted proteins | sample SoiMetdeltSBSDD2_FD_81776 | JGI IMG/M metagenome (GOLD analysis project Ga0075418, IMG submission 81776) | Bulk soil microbial communities from a Populus tree surrounding site in Tennessee, USA - Soil MetaG P. deltoides SBSDD2 | ecosystem: Environmental > Terrestrial > Soil > Tree plantation...
ACCCCGTCAGCGGAGCCGCGAGCAGGAGCAACCAGGCGACGAGCCTCTTCATGCCGTCTTGCCCGCGCTCGCGCCGGCCTTGCCGCGCTGCGCCATGCCGGCGAGGGCATAGAGCGCCTTGGTCTCCGCGGGCAACAACGGCCGGCTCGCGCCGCGATAGAGATCGCCGAGCGCTACCTCGCCGTACCGCACACGAATGACGCGGCTCACCGCGAGCCCGACGGCCGCGAGCATCGGCCGCAAGTCCCGGTGGCGAGCTTCACGCAGCGCGATGTGGTGCCACGCATTGCTGCCGCTGCCTTTGCCCGCCTCGATCTTCTCGACCTTGGCGATGCCGGTATCGAGCTCGATGCCGCTCTCGAGCTGCTGAATCTGCGAAGCGGACGGCGTGCCGAGCAGGCGGACCGCGTATTCGCGCTCAACCACCGTGCTCGGGTGCATGAGACGGCTCGCCAGCTCTCCGTCGGTCGTGAGTACCGCAAGCCCCGAAGTGTTGCGATCGAGTGGGCTAACGTCGATCCAGCGGCCACGGCGCGGCCGGGGCAGCTCGAGCGCGGCCTTGTCTTCGGCCGCTCCGCGCGTGGCACCGGGCTTGTAGTAAGCGAGGAAGTCGTCGTGCGGCGGCCGCGCAAGCTTCGCCGCCGTTAGCCGGATCGGCTTGCCGTCGAAGCAGATGCGCTCTCGACCCTGCAATTGCTCGCCGAGCTTCGCGACGCGGCCGTCCACGGTAATACGGCCCTCCGCGACCCAGCGCTCGATCGAGCGGCGCGAGCCTAGCCCCACGTTGGCGAGAACCTTGTGGATTCGCTCCGGCACGGTGATGGCCCGCAGGCAGGACTACTGATCGTCCTCGGTCGCGCGCAGCGGAATGATGTCGGCCGACTGCACGTCCGCGGCGTCGTCCGGCTCCTCGCCGCTGTCGCTGGCCGCGGGTGCGGGCTCGTCGTCGGAGTCTTCGCCACTCAGCAAGTCGGCGCCGGCGAGATCCGAATCGTCGTCCGCAGCCGCGTCCGCTTCAGGCTCGTCGATCGGACCAACAGCGGCCTCGAGCACCGTAACCGACGCGACAGCGTCGCCTTCTCCTTCGGCAAGCACAGCCTCGACGGCGACTGCGCCCTCCTCGAGCGGCTCGAGGAAATCCGCTTGCGGGCTGAGCTCCGGCAAGCCGTCCTTGAGCTCGGCGAGCGTCGGTAGATCCTCGAGCTTCTTCAATCCGAAGTAGTCGAGAAAATCCTTCGTCGTTCCGAACATCGCAGGCTTGCCGGGAACGTCGCGGTGCCCGACGACACGAATCCAATTGCGCTCGAGCAGCGTGCGAACGATGTTCGTGCTGACGACGACGCCACGTACCTCTTCGATCTCCGCGCGCGTGATCGGCTGGCGGTAGGCGACGAGCGCAAGCGTCTCGAGCAGCGCTCGCGTATACCGCGGCGCGCGCTCCTCCCAGAGAGGCTGCAACCAGTCGGTCATCGTGGTCCGCACCTGTACGCGGTAACCCGTCGCGACCTCTCTGAGCTCGATGCCGCGGCCCTCGTAATCTTTGGCGAGCGCATCGACAGCCTGCTTCAGCGCGGCGCGATCGGGACCGTCGCCCTTCGCGGCAAAAATCTCCACGAGCCGGTCCAACGTCAGAGGCCGGCCCGCTGCGAGCAGGGCTGCTTCTACGACGTGCTTGATCTCAATCTCATCCATTGTATTGCTCGTCCGTGGCACTCAAGTGAATGGGGTCTACGCTGATCTCGTCGGGATTCGGGGCCACTTGCGATGCGCGAATGTGGATCGGTCCGAACGCCTCCGCTTGCACGATGTCGATCAGGGACTCTTTGACGAGCTCGAGAATCGCGAGAAACGTGACCGTGACGCCGATACGCCCTTCGTTCGGGTCGAACAACCGCTGGAAGTCGACGTAACGCTCCGACTGCAGCGTCACGAGAATGGCCGACATGCGTTCGCGCACGGACAGCGGCTCTCGGCGCACGTGGTGGTGCGCGAACATCGTCGAACGCTCGAGCGCGTCCTTGAAGACGATCAACAGCTCTTTGAGCGTGATGTCGGGCAGCTTCGTCACGACCGGACGCTCGCCGACCTCGGCGCTCGCTTGCAGCACGTCGCGCTCGAGCCGCTCGAGGGCGTCGATATCGACCGCGGCCTTCTTGAAGCGCTCGTATTCCTGGAGCCGGCGCACGAGCTCCGCGCGCGGATCGTCTTCTTCCTCGTCACCCTCCGCGGAGCGCGGCAACAGCATCCGCGACTTGATCTCGGCCAGCGTCGCGGCCATGACGAGATACTCGCCGGCGAGCTCGAATTGGATCTCCTTCATGAGCTCGATGTATTGCACGTACTGCCGCGAGATCTCGGCGATCGGGATGTCGAGGATGTCGAGATTCTGCCGGCGGATCAGATAGAGCAGCAGATCGAGCGGGCCCTCGAAGGCCTCGAGGAATACCTCGAGCGCATACGGCGGAATGTAGAGGTCGCGCGGCAGCTCGGTGATCGGCTCGCCCTCGACGACGGCAAACGGCATTTCCGTCTGCGTCGGGGCGCCGGTCTCGGCAACGAGCGGTGGCGGCACGGCGGGCACCAAGCGCAGGTTCGGCTTGGTCTGTTTTGTAGCTTCTTCGGTCAAGTCAGGTCCCGGATGGCTCCGAAAAAGAAATCCAAGAAGAAACGCATGAGCGGCTCCATCACGGTCCACAAGATCGCGATCGGAGGGAGCATCAAGAGGAGCACGATGATAAGGCCAAAAGGCTCGATGCGGTGGATGACTTCCGCGCCCCGCGGTGGCAACAGCCCCGCGAGCACTTTGCTGCCATCGAGCGGCGGAACGGGAAGCAGATTAAAAACCATCAGCAAGCAATTGAAATATATGCCGGCCGTGCAGACCCTGATGATCCAGTCGTCGTCGGGCGCACCGGCCACGACCGCGGCTGCACCTAGCAGAACGGACACGATGTACGCGAGCGTCCAGCCCGTTGCCATGACGAGGTTCGCCCCCGGGCCGGCGGCCGCGACGAGCACCAAGTCGCGCCGCTGATTGCGCAAATTGCTGTATTGCACCGGGACGGGTTTCGCCCAGCCGAAGTACCACTGCCCTCCCGTCATGAACGCCAGTCCAAGCGGCACGATGACGGTTCCGATCGGGTCGACGTGCCTCAGCGGGTTCAGGGACAAGCGGCCGAGCTTGTATGCGGTTGGGTCGCCGAGCTGTTTCGCGGCCCAGCCGTGCGCCACTTCGTGCAGCGTGATCGCAAACACGACCGGGATGGCCAGAATGGAAACGATTTGGAGGATCGCGTTGATGTCGATGCCGGACATCGCCGCATTATACGTAGTCGCCGGCCCCGGTCAGCCTCCGAACGCGGAGACGTCGCCCTTGCCTTTTCGCACGACCGCGACCTCGTCGCCGCTCAAGTCGAGCACCGACGTGGGGTCGAGGCCGCAGGCACCGCCGTCGATGATGGCGTCGACGTGCCGCTCGAGCCGATCACGAATTTCCTCGGGGTCGGTCAGCGGTAACGGATCGGTCGGCAGCAACAACGTCGAGCTCATCAGCGGCTCGCCGAGCGCCGCGAGCAGAGCCTGCGCGATGGTGTGATCGGGCACGCGAATGCCGATCGAGCGCTTCTTCGGATCTTGCAGGCGCTTCGGTAGCTGCTGCGTCGCGCGCAGCACAAAAGTGTACGGCCCCGGCGTCAGCGCTTTGAGCTGGCGATAGGCCCAGTTCTCGACGCGCGCGTACGTCGCAATGTCCGACAGGTCGCGACAGGCGAGCGTGAAGTCGTGGTCGCGCTCGATGCCGCGCAATCGCCGCACGCGGTCGAGCGCCGCCTTGTCGCCGAGGTGCCAGCCAAAGGCGTAGCTCGAGTCCGTCGGATACACGATTAGACCGCCCGCGCGCACGATCTCGGCGGCGCGGTTCAGGAGCCGCAGCTGCGGGTTGATCGGATGAACCTTGAAGTACTGGCTCACAGCGCCATTCTAGGCCGGCTTTGGTGACCGCGGCTAAGGGACGCTAAGATGGCTCTCCGGCATAGGGATAGCCAACCATGCAACTCCTGCTCGATTTCTTCCCTCTGATCGCGTTTTTCGTCGCCTTTGTCACGTTCGATCTATACGTGGCGACGGCCACGATCATCGTGGCGATGGCGTTGCAGATCGCGTACCTGTGGTTTCGCCATGGGAAGGTCAACAAGATGCTGTTGATCTCCGGCGCGCTCGTCGCCGTGTTCGGCGGTTTTACGCTCGCGCTGCGGAATCCCTTGTTCATTCAGTGGAAAGTCACCGTCGTCAACTGGCTATTCGCCGCGGGCTTCTTGGGCAGTCAACTCTTCGGCTCGACGACGTTCACCGAGCGGATCATGGGACACGCCGTCGAGCTCGACAAAGCTTCGTGGCGGCAACTAAACACGCTCTGGATCGTGAACTTCGCGGTCATCGGCGCACTGAACCTCTACATCATGTACAACTTCGACCTCCAGGTTTGGGCGTACTTCAAGACCTGGGGAATGATCGGATTGTCACTGTTGATGGTGGTCGGCCAGGCGATTTGGATCTCCAACCGCGCGACCGATCGAAGCGCCGACAGCAGCAGCGGCAGTAGCGGCAGCTGATGTTGGTGCTGCAGGTGGCGCCGTGACTGCCGAACGCGTCGCGCTGATTCGAAGTCGCCTCGAAACAGCCTTCGAACCCCAAGAGCTCGACGTGGTGGACGACAGCCACCGCCATGCGGGGCACGCGGGCGCACGCGACGGGCGCGGCCATTTCCAAGTGCGCATCCTCTCGCGTCGCTTTGCGGGCAAGCGGACCGTCGAGCGTCATCGAATGGTCTATGCTGCGCTCGGTTCGCTGATGCAGACCGACATTCACGCGTTGGGACTCGTGGTGCTGAGTCCCGACGATTCCGAGATCTCGAAGGGAACGTCATGAAGATTGCTCGATTAGCTGCCGCGTTGATGGTTATCACGGCATGCGCTTGCTCACGCGAAAGTGCCGACACCAGCGATGCCACGCTGGGCTCCGCCCGCGTTGCCGTCGTCAATGGCGAGGCCATCCCCGAATCCATTTTGCGCATCTACGTGTTGGCCGCCGAGCGCCAAAATTTCGACGAGATGAGCCCGGAGGATCGCGCGCGCGTTCTGAACGACGTGATCGGTTTGAAGTTGCTTGCGCAACAAGCCGAGAAGGAAGGCCTCACGGCCTCGCGCACGCTCGCGGCGCAGCTCGAGCTACAGCGCTTGCAGACGCTCGCGCGCGCCATGGCCGCGGAGCACATCAAGAACAATCCGCCGACCGACGCTGATCTCCAAGCGATCTACGACGAGAACTTGCCTCGCTTAGCGGCCGAGCAATACAAGCTGCGCCACATCTTGGTCACGACGAAGGAAGAGGCCGACAGCGTAATTGCTCAGCTGCGCGAGGGATCCGATTTCGCCGCCCTCGCGAAAGCCCGAGCGGACGGCCCGACTGGCCCGAATGGCGGCGAGCTCGGCTGGTTAACCGCGGATTCGATGCCGCCGTCCTTCGCCGACGCCGTTCGCGCGTTGAAGGTCGGCTCGTTCTCGCCCGAGCCGGTGCAAACCGATGCCGGATTTCACGTGATCCTGCTCGACGAGATACAGCGGCAGGAGCCACCGTCGCTAGAGGATCTGCGTGCCGATCTTTCCAGCGCCGCCGAGCGGAAGCGCCTTGATGACTACATCAAGACCTTGAGAGAAGGAGCAACGGTCAGCACACAACAGTAGGCGCGTTACTCGTCAGAGATGAAGTGATAGACACCGACGCCAGTCTTGAGTCGCCGGCTTGGTTTCCTCGACGCGCTGACGTTGACGTTCTCTTGGGCATTGATCCAGTTGTTCAGCTCAAGCAGGAATTTGTACCCCTTAGCTCGCAACAGAGCGTCGAACGCGGGCATCAGCTCCTCTCGAAGGCCATGGTCGGCGAAGACGATTCGCTCAAACCGGCCCTTCCCAGGGAGCTTGTCCATATTGAACTCGTACGTGTTGACGAAATCGCGGACAACCTCGCCAAATCTGTGCAGCGCATCTGGGTGAAATTCCCTGGGGATGTACACGCGCACTAGGACCTTAAATGCACCTGCCGCGGTTTGTTCGACTGCGCCCACTCGAATCAGCTCGTCCAACATCGCGCGGGGGGCCATGTCGCCACTATGCTGGCGCACGAGGGTCACGAAACTTGGTGCGGTCGGTGAATCGAAGGGCAGCTCCATTGGCAATCCGTAAGGGCCTGTGAATGTCGGATCACCGTGCCAACCTTCTAGCACGCGTATTACCCGGTTGAGGTTGCTGTCAAAGTCGAGTTCTCCGCTTCGGAGGATCTCGGTTTGCTTGGCCACTTCCTTTCGACTCAACCCGGTCAAGATCGCGACACGAGACAGCGATGTCTTCTTCTCGGGAAGGTCGAAGTCACGGGCAGCGACTTCTACAAAAACGCTCTTCAGCACCTCGGCTATTTCGCCGAAGGAGATGCCGCTACGGATCAGAATCCTGACCAGCGGTTGTAGGAGCTTGCGATAGGCCGCGAGGAGCCCGAGTCGCACCGAATCTGTCATTCGCACTCAACGCGGTTGCCGGATCGTCCCAAGCAGTATGACACGACGAGCGTCGTCGCCTGCGCAAGAGGACAGTGACCCAGAGGCCGTGGGCCCCTATTGCCGATCCGCGACGGCTTGCCCGGCGATTAGAACGCCTCTTGGTGCAGGCTGAATACCACGGACTTCTATGGTGTCGCCCACCGCAGGCGCAAAGGTCGGCTCAACAGAGAGCTGATAGGTATGGTCGACTACAAGTGCGCCAACGGCTAGCTGACCAGTCGCCATGTCCACGGACTGGATTGCGCCTCTGAGCCGCACCAATGAGAGGCCGGGGACGTATGGCAAACCGACGTAATAAACGAGGGCGGCCTTGTCGGAGCGAACGGCGCCCGCCACAACGTAGTCTCCAACGGCAAAGTTAGACGCCTGCTCTGCCGACACGGAAAAGCTTTGGCCCGCTACCTCGAACGTAGCAGCGCTCCCCTTGTTGGACACCGCGTCCAATCTGCCCATTGCCGCAAGGGCGAAGCCATCACCGAATCTTGCTGGGGACGCGGTGCCGCCGCTGAGACCCCGGCCGTTGTTACCGCGGCTGCGCTGAAGGTTGCTGCCGCTCAAGCCCCTGACGTTGCTGCGATCCAGGCCCGCGACGTTGCTGCCACTCAGACCGGCGACATTGCTGCCACTCAGCCCCGCGAGATTGCTGCCGCTCAGGCCCGCGACGTTGCTGCCACTCAGGCCGGCCTCATTGCTGCCGCTCAGGCCCGCGACGTTGCTGCCGCTCAACCCGGCGACGTTGCTGCCACTCAAGCCCGCGACGTTGCTGCCACTCAGGCCGGCCTCATTGCTGCCGCTCAGGCCGGCGACGTTGCTGCCGCTCAAGCCCGCGACGTTGCTGCCGCTCAGGCCCTGCAAAGCGTTGTCTGATTTCGACCCAGCCGATGCCGCACCGCTAAGGGCGATCCCAACCGCCACGCTTAGCAAGGCAAGGTTGCGAGATGCGAAGCGCGGACAACGCGGCATCGAAAACCTCATTACGTCTAGTTGGCGGCTTGAAACCACGGTGTGTTCTGTGTTTGGGCGCGCTTGAAACAGTCGATGAATCAAATCAACGACTTAATCAGCTGCGTTGTTGGTCAAGACTCTTGGTACGCGGGTCAAATTCAACAAAACGCTTATTTTCAGAACATAATCATGCGTCTCGGGGATTCTGTTCCCAAATAGAAGGTTGGTCAAGGAGTTGCTGGCGAGCCGAACTAGTTGCAGAAGCGAACTAAGCGTGGCGGGGACACCCGCCTCGCTCTCGGAACGGCTACCAAATCAGGAGCTTACGTGTTGAGTCCTGCGCGGACGCGTCACGTCGATTCTGCCTTCAGTCTTCTTCGTAGTAGAAAACGCTCACCCCGATCGCACGCGGTGCCGTGGTCGGCCACGCGCTCTCTGGGAGCTCATTTTCGCCAATGAGTTGATTGGCTTCCTCTAGGAATCTCGGCCCGGCCACTTCAACCCATTTCTTGAATCTCACTGCCCCTTCCTTGCTGAAGTGCTCGCTCCAGACGCCTCTTTCGAGGCGCGCGAGTTCCTGTTTCTTTTCGTTGGATAACTCGGGTCGTCTATGGACTCTCGCATTGAAGACAAGAGTTGATCCCAGGTTACCCAAGGAAAACGCCAGATTTCGAATCAGGTCTTCGTCGTATGTCCGTGAGTAAAAGTAGGGCTGAGTAACGCACACTCCCCCATCCGTCGCGTTTACAAGAATGCCCGCCTTCTGGAGTGTCGAACGCACTGCTCCGGGCGGGATATCGCCTGCATATCGAGCCACAAGCGTCGAGAAGCTCACTGGGCCTTCAAGGGGCAGAGTCTTCGGCGTGCCGGCACCGTCGGAAAAGTCCGGATCGAAATGCCATTCGTGAAGGATCGTGTTGACGGGACTGGCCTCCAAGTTTGGAGTCCAACGGGTTCCGGACTTCTTCTTGCGGATTCTCGCAACTTCCTTGCGCGATATCCCCGTCACAGCCGAGACCTGCGAGAAGTTCGCCGGACGGCCGCGTTTCTTGTGGTCGTCCGTAGCAACGCGGACGAAAGCTGTTTTCGCCACCGAGGCAAACTCTGAGTAGCTGGTCCCGGACTGCATTAGCAACTTCACGATCGGACGCAGCATGGTTTCGAGCGCAGAGAGCTGCGCGTCCTGCATAGTTGATGACACCTACGTTCCTCCTAGCGAAGTTCGGAGCTGCTCCTCTGACCATACTTCGACGTTCAGAGATTGTGCGTCTTGCAGTTTCGATCCGGGGTCTGCTCCGACGATCAGCGCGGTTGTTTTCTTCGACACACTGCCCGCAACCTTTGCTCCGAGTGCCTGCAGGCGTGCTTTTGCTTCATCGCGCGTCATGCTCTGCAAGGATCCGGTGATGACGAACGTCTTTCCGAGCAGCGGCAGCTCGCGCGACTTCGGAGGTGCTGCCGGCCAACTAATCCCCGCGCGAACCAGCGCTTGGATCACGTCGACGTTGTGAGACTCGTGAAAGAAGGCGTGGATCGCGGTCGCAACGATGGGACCAATGTCCTGCACTTGTTGCAGCCGCTCCTCGTCCGCCACCAGCAGCTCATCGAGCGTACCGAACTCATTGGTCAATGCGAGCGCCGTCGCTTCACCGACATTCCCTATCCCGAGTCCGTAGAGAAACCGTGCGTAGGTCGTCTGCTTGCTCTTTTCTATGGCCGCGACGAGCTTCTGTGCCGACTTCTCGCCAAGCCGCTCGAGCTCCGCAAGCTGCTCGGCTGTTAGGCCGTAGAGATCAGCCGGAGTCTTGACGAGGTCCTTCTCGACGAGCTGGTCGACGAGCTTCTCGCCAAGCCCGTCGATGTTTAGCGCAAGCCGAGAAGCGAAGTGCCGGATCGCTTCCTTGCGCTGAGCGGGGCAAACCAAGCCGCCGATGCAACGAGCGACCGCTTCGCCCTCGCCTCTCTCGACATCGGAGCCGCAGATCGGGCACTTGGGCGGCAGTGTGACGGGCCGCGCGTCAGCGGGGCGGCGGTCTGCGACGACGGCGACGATCTCGGGGATTACGTCGCCGGCGCGGCGCACGATGACGGTGTCGCCGATCCGCACGTCCTTGCGCTCGACCTCGTCCATGTTGTGCAGCGTCGCGTTACTCACGGTGACGCCGCCGACGAACACGGGCTCCAAACGGGCGACTGGCGTTAACGCCCCGGTCCGCCCAACTTGAAACTCGACGCCGCGCACGACCGTCATCTCTTCCTGCGCTGGAAACTTGTGCGCGATGGCCCACCTGGGAGCCCGCGATACGAATCCGAGCTCGCGCTGCCACTCGAGCTTGTTGAGCTTATAGACGACACCGTCGATGTCGTACGGCAACGCGGCGCGTTGATGGCCGATCCTGCCGTAGTAATCGAGACAGCCGACGACGCCGTCGACGAGCGATGCTTCAGGGCACGTGCGAAGGCCGAGATCGCGCAGCAAATCGATGATCGCGCTTTGCTCTTTGATGCTGCGCAACACGTCGTCGCTGACTTCTCCGAGCGAATAGAAGAACGCATCGAGCGGCCGCGAGGCGGCGAGCCTCGGGTCGAGCTGACGCAAGCTCCCAGCCGCCGCGTTGCGCGGGTTGACGAAGGTCTTTTCGCCGCGCTCGAGCGCACGCTTGTTGAGCTCGGTGAAGCCGGCTCGCGGCATGAACACTTCGCCGCGCACTTCGAAGACGGCAGGCAGCTTCGCCCCGCGCAACCGCAATGGAATCGAGCGGATGGTGCGAATGTTGTGCGTGACGTCCTCGCCGGTGGTGCCATCGCCTCGCGTGGCGCCGAACACGAGCTCGCCCTGCTCGTAACGCAAGCTAATGGCCGCGCCATCGAGCTTGGGCTCAGCCCAGTAGGTCACGCGCTCGATGGAGGTATCACCCGCGCCGAGGCGATCGCGCAAGCGTTTGTCGAACGCTTCGAGCTCCGCATCGTTAAACACGTTGTCGAGCGACAGCATCGGCCGCGCGTGGCGAACCTCGCGGAAGGCCTCGAGCTTGGCGGCGCCGACTCGCTGCGTCGGCGAATCGGCTGTCACGAGCTCGGGATGCTCGCGTTCGATCTCTTGCAACCGCCGCATGAGGCGGTCGTACTCGACATCCGGCACCGTCGGACTGTCGAGCACGTGATACGAGTAGTTGTGCGCCTCGAGCTCGCGTCGCAGCGCGTCGAGCTCGGATTTCAGTTTCGGCGTGCTAGAGAGCGAGCGTTCCATGCCCCGCGCCTCAACGCCGCTCGGACTGATGCCGATACTCGATCAGCTCTTCCCTCAGGTATCGCTCGCGCTGGCTGCTCCACGAGCTGCCGCGTTCATCGAATAGATCGGCGGCGAGCTCGACGGACAATGCCCGCGCCGTCTCGACCATCGCATCGAACCGAGCGACGGGATCGCCTTGGCCGGGCAGCACGAGAAAGAAGCTGAGGCCGGCGATCGTGGCGTCGCCGAGATGCTCCACATCGAACGACCCGGGCTCCGTGAGGCTCGCGACGCTGAAGCCTTCCCGGTTGGTGCCGAGCTGCCGATGAAAGATCGCATAGCGCCCGTGCTCGAGCCCGGCGCCGCGAAGTGCGGCCACGGCGCGTTCGGTCGGGAGCTCGGCGCCGCGGGGAATCAAACGCAGGGCAACGACCCGGTCCGGCCCTGGCCGCGCCTTCTCCTCTTCGGAAACGGTCTCGACCAGCGACGCCGGCTGCGGGGCTGCTTCAACGGGCGGTGGCTCGCCGATGCTGGGCTCGGTACGCTCTTTGCGGCGCGGCAGCGCCGGAAGCATGTCGCGCGAGACGATTCCGCGGCTCCACAGGTACACCGCGATCAGTACGAGGGCACCGAGCCCTAACAGTACCCAGCGTAAGTCCCACATGGCGAGCTGCGACTACATCGCTGCGAGTCTGACTGCTTCGTCGATATCGACCGCTACCATGCGCGACACACCCGGTTCCTGCATCGTCACTCCGGAGAGCTGATGCATGGTCTCCATCGTCGTCTTGTTGTGCGTGATGATGACGAACTGCACGCGTTCGGACATCTCCTTGACGATCTGGGAGAAGCGACCCACGTTCGCGTCGTCGAGCGGTGCATCGACCTCGTCGAGCAGGCAGAACGGCGCTGGGTTCAACTCGAAGATCGAGAACACGAGCGCAACAGCGGTAAGCGCCTTCTCGCCGCCCGACAGCAAGTGAATCGTGCTGTTCTTCTTGCCGGGTGGGCGCGCCATGATCGTGACGCCTGCGGCCAAGATGTCCTCGCCGTCCAGCTCGAGATAGGCGTGGCCGCCACCGAACAAGCGCGGGAACAACTGCGCCAGACCTTGGTTCGCCTTGTCGAAGGTGTCCTGGAAGCGGGCGCGCGTCTCGCGGTCGATCTTGCGAATGGCGTTCTCGAGCGTCTCGAGCGCTTCGGTGAGATCCGTGAACTGAGCGTCGAGATACTTCTTACGCTCCGATTGCTCCTGGAACTCGTCGATGGCCGCGAGATTGATCGCGCCGAGCCGCTGGATCTTGCGCTCGAGCGACTCGAACGTTTCGTTCCAAACTGCAGCAGTCGCGTCGGCCGGCAGCCCGAGCGTGATCTCGTCGAGGATGAACTCGGTCGCCGCGAATTGCTCGGCGACCGTTTCGGCTCGAACCTGCGACTCGCGAACGGCGAGCCGGACGTTATCGACAAGCTCGCGAATCTCGTTGACGCCACGCTGGCGCTCGTTGCGCTGGGACTCCGTTTCGCGCAACTGCCCGTCGATTTCATCCATCGCTTGGCGCGCCTTGGTGAGATCCGCCTCGACGACCAGCCGCTCGTCGAGTTTGGTCACGAGCGTCTGCTCATCGATGCGCATCGGCTCGGCGGCCGCCTGCACTTCGCTGTTTAGCTCCTGCTGCCGCTTCGTAAGATGCGCGAGCTGACTCTGCACTCTCAGGAGCGCCGCGCTCGCGGAATCCTTGGAGCTTCGGCGCGTCTCGACCTTGATGGCAATGGCTTGAGCTTCTTCGCGATGCTTTTCTGCGGTGGCGCGGGCAACGGCCAGACGCTCAGCGAGCTCGCGCCGCCCTTGTTCGATGCCCTCGCGCGTAGCCGCGAGCTCAGCGCGCCGAGCGGCCGCGGCTGCACGCCGTGCCTTGCTCTCGTCGCTGGCCGTGATTAGCGCCTGCAGCTCGGTCGCGAGATCCGCGATTGCCCGATCGAGCGCCGCGGCACGCTGCCGCGCCTGATCGAGCTCCGCACGGCTCGCACCCAGCCTCGCCTTCGTATCGGCGAGCGCCTCTTGCCGGTGAGTCGCCTCCACCTGCACGCGTGCGCGTGCTTCCTCGAGCCGCTCCCGCTGGTACCGCGTGTCGGCCAACGCTTTCGTGATCTCGTCGACGCGACGGGCCGTCGACTGCGTAGCTTCCGTCAGCCGCTTGATCTCCTCGCCGCGGGCGATGACGCCCACCTGAGGATCATCGCTGCGATTCTTGCGCAGCCAATGGCGCCCGACCCACACGCCGTCGCGCGTGACGAACGATTCGCCGTCCGCAAGCTCGCCGCGCCGCGCGATCGCGACCTCCGTCGATTCGGCGACTCGAACGCCCACGAGCAGCGACCCGACGGCTGCAGGAGCCTGCATGTGATTCAGCAAGGCGTCGGCGGCTACCCGCACTTCGCCGCCCGCCTGGGTTTCGATGAGCGTCAACCCGCCTTCGGTCAGATCGGAGAGCGAGCCCGCAACGCGATCGATGTTCTCGATGCCGACGGCCTGTAGATACGGACCGAGCACGGTCTCGACTGCACGCTCCCAGCCGTTCTCGACGACCA
>Ga0075418_10006302_pt1 | contig 13376 bp, 11 predicted proteins | sample SoiMetdeltSBSDD2_FD_81776 | JGI IMG/M metagenome (GOLD analysis project Ga0075418, IMG submission 81776) | Bulk soil microbial communities from a Populus tree surrounding site in Tennessee, USA - Soil MetaG P. deltoides SBSDD2 | ecosystem: Environmental > Terrestrial > Soil > Tree plantation...
CCACCAGTAGGCGCCGAGCTTTCGATACGAGACGCGATGTTGACAGTGTCACCGACGATCGTGTGCGTACGCCCTCCCTGAGCTCCCAGCAGACTGACCGACACCTGCCCGGGGTTGATCCCTACTCGGAAGCGCGGCCAATCCGGATGATGCTCCGCCAGGCCGGAGGTCGCTTGCTGCAGCGCCAACCCAGCCCCGGCGGCGCGTTCAGCATGATCATGTTGATCACCGCGCTTGTTGAAGGTCACCATCAAGGCGTCACCGATGATCCGATCAACGTCACCCCCGTACGAGGTGACGACTGCCGGGACCGCCACCGCGAAGTACTCATTGAGCATGCTCGCCACATCGTCTGGCTTGTGGGTCTCCGAGAAAGAGGTGAAACCCTCCAGATCGGCAAACAGCACACTGATCTCACGGTGCCCGGCACTGGTTTGCGGAAGGTAAAGCTCAGCGAATCTTTCCTCCCGCCACGAGGCCCGCGCGCTCAAGGCCACCACACCAAACGCAGCGAGCAGCAGCACGTGCCACTCCCACCACGAAAGATGCCAGTTGCGGGCGAAAGCAATCGCCACCATCGACTCCGCAAGCAGAATGAACGCCGATGGCACCGCCAACAACATCAGGGAGGGATGACGACGCCAAAGCTGGACATACCGCACCGCGCTCGCGGCGTAGAGCAGCACCGCCGGTACCGCGAGCCACAAAGGGAAGCTCTCCGCGAATTGCGGCGGCCGGTTGAGTGGCGGCAGTGATGTAAGAGACCAGACCGCCCACAGCACCATCAGACCGAGCAGTGCCCATCGAAGACGCTTGCCGATGCGTACATGTCGAACGGCGCTGTCGCCAGAGAAGTCCGCAGTCGAGAGCGCCGCAAAGATCGAGCCGATGGCAACGCCGACCGGGGTGGCGATCAGAAACCCTGTGTTGCTCTTATCGAGCAGTACGCCGGGCGTCGCGAGCGCATGCAGCGCGAGAAAGCCAGCCGAGGACACGAAGGCGAGAGAGACATAGAGCAGCCGGGCGTCTCCCCGGCGTACCGCGGCATCACCTGTGGCATAGGCCAGAACGGCCGCGATCAGTGCCGTAGCCAACACCAACCAGAAGTGGGCCGGGTGATGCTCCCAGCGAAGGTCCAGATCGGGTCGCCGAAGCAACAGCAGAAGGCCAAGCAGTGGCACCGTCAAGATGACGGCGGTAAGGACAACACGCGTACCGCGCGTGGACTTAGTCACCCAAGTCCTGCGGCGTCGCGAGGAACTGGTGGATTTCCGAAACCGCTACCGACCCTTCGCCAACCGCCGATGCGACCCGTTTGACCGACCCGGAACGTACGTCTCCAACGGCAAAGAGCCCAGGGACGGACGTTTCGTGAGGATGCGGCGAGCGTGCGAGCTTCCACGAAACGCACTCCCCTGCCTTGGCTCCCGTGTACAGAAAGCCGTGTTGGTCGCGATCGACCTCCGCCGGAAGCCAATCTGTCCGTGGCCTTGCTCCGATCATCACGAACAGGCTCTCCAGAGGTAGGTGCTCCTCCTCTCCGCTGAGGCGGTTGCGCGCAGTTACCGATTCCAGCTGCCCGTCCCCATCTCCGCCGACTACCTCGGTGTTCAAGTGGACATTGATCATCGGCAGGGCAGCAATGGCATCGACCAAGTACGCCGACATACTGTCCGCCAGATTGCGCCCTCGGACGATCAGGTGGACGGATGTGCAATACCTTGCCAGGTGGAGCGCTGCCTGGCCCGCAGAATTGCCAGCACCCACTACGGCAGCACGCAGACCCGTCAGAGCCTGGGCAGCGGAGACGCTCGCTCCGTAATACACGCCGCGACCACTGAGGTCCTCCAGGGTCGGGACCCCAAGGCGTCGGTACGAGACTCCCGTCGAGATCACAACGGCCCGCGCGGAGATTTCTCCGACGTTCCCGATTTGTGCCGTGAATCCACCGCCGTCTTGGGGCGAAAGCCGTTCCACCTCCCTTGTGACGACGAAACGGGCACCGAACACCCACGCCTGCTGATACCCGCGTTGCACGAGCTCCGCACCACTTAGTCCTCGGGAGAAACCGAGGTAGTTCCGTATCAGCGAACTGGTTCCTGCTTGGCCGCCGATGGCCTCCCGCTCCACGACGATGGTGCGCACGCCTTCCGACGAGGCGTAAACGGCCGCTGCCAGGCCGGCCGGACCTGCGCCGACGACGAGCAGATCAAAGTCGCGGTCAGTATCCCTCAAAGTGGTGGGAATGCCCCAGGCCTCCAAGATCTCGGCGTCTGTGGGATCAACCAGAGTCGTGCCGCCGATGGCTGGCATCCAGACCACGACCTCACCCTCAGGTTGACCGATCTCGTCCAGCACACTCTGACCCATCTCCGAGGCACGGGAGCGAAAAGCATGTGGAATGCCATTGCGGCTCAGCAGGTCGCTCACCGCGTACGCACGTCCACTCTGCTGCGGCGCAACGACGATAACCTCGCGAAAGTTCGTCGGCTCGCTGCGTGACCACTCCTGAACGAACTCCGCAACGACCCGATGAAACAATTCGTCGGGGGTTATCCACGGTTTGAGCACGTAGTAGCTGATGTCGCCAACAGCCATGCTCCGCAAAATCTTCTCCGCCGACTCGGGATGGGCCCACGCACCCCAGGCGACGAGAAGGGCTCGCTTAGCGTTTGGGTGAAGAGCCCTTGCCGTGCTGAGAATCTCCGATCGAGCTTGATCGGGAAACGTGTCGTCCACCAGGACAACAGCAACTCTCTCCTGGCGGGACTTGGCCCCCCGGAGAGTCCTCACGGCGTCTTCGGGAGCCAGCTCACCACGGACCCGGAAATCAGCACCGAACGCGCGCTGCAGCTCGCCCTCGATCCTTCCCAGCTGACGCGCATCCGCGTCGACCGCCAATAACAGCGGTCGGTCACCCCACTCCCCCACGGCCATGACACAAGGCTAGGCACATGGGCGTTGAGAGTACGCGTGCGCCCCATGGTCGACGAGGAATGATCAAGACCCGTGGATCGGTGCGTCAGGGCCTGATCTGGACCAGGCGGAGCTCTCACGACCGAAGTCGCGTTCACTACTCTCAGTGCTCGACAAAGGCGCCCACAACAGACCAGGCCACGTTGGCTACGCAGTTGAGAATCGCGATGCAAAGGCCAATGATTGCCAAGACCCGGGCCGCTCCTTGGACGGGAGTTCGACCGCGGGTGAGACCTCCCAGCCAGGCGGCGACGGCACCGAGGATGCCGGGCGCCCCGGACCAGAAGAACACGATCGTCAAGAGGGATAGGACACCGTAGACGATCGCGCCGATACGCGATGCGGAGTCGGACTTCGCAAGGTAGAGCCCCGGGAGCACGCCGCTCACCAGGGCGGTGGTTCCGACGAGGCCGATGGCGATCATTTCCTGCCGCGCGGTGTCGGGCCCGCTCGGGTCCAGCCCGAGTATCACCACCAGCGTCAAGTAGGCGAGTGGCACGAGAACGCACAGCGCGTAGACGGCGCTGATGACAACCTGAGCGGACGGGACTCGACTGCTGGGAGTTGCCGACCGAGGCGTTGCTTTGTCGTAGTTGATCACGCTACTGGCCGACGCGTCCGTCAATGCGCTCGCGCAGCAGATCCGCATGACCGTTGTGGCGGGCATACTCCTCGATCATGTGGACCAGAAGCTCCCGCAAAGAGACAGGTTCGCCGGCGCCATCTCGGCCAACAAAGCTGAGATCTGTGTCACGGGCGAATTGCTCGGCGAAGCCGACCTCGTCTCGCCACGCGGCCCACGCCTCATCGACCACTGCCTGATCAGCCACGGCACCGTCGAAGTCGCCATCGGGCTCAGCCTCAGACTGGTAGCGATTGGGTACGTCAAGACCCGCGAACCGCTGCCGGAACCACTTGCGCTCGACCTCGGCCAGGTGTCGCACGAGGCCGAGCAGCGAGAGGGTCGACGGATCAATCGGACGACTGGCGAGCTGTTCGGCGTCCAGGCCCTCACACTTGAGCTGCATGGTAAGGCGTTGGCCACGCAGGAACTCGATCAGTGTTTCGCGCTCGTCGCCGAGCGACGTACCTCCCTCACGAGGGTCGGTCTCTGGATCAACAAACATGTCGGCGCGGTGCTGTGGCTTCGTCACGCCACCATGTTTGCGACCAGTCCTCGCAACGGCAACTCAGTTCATCGATACCGGGCAGGACTGGCCTTTGTTATTCAGTGGGTAGTTGACAGGTCGGCGTCATTTTTCGGCATGGTGGCCGCGAGGCCCACGATGCCGGCGCAGAGAACCGCCGGGACGGCCATCGCATGGTGCAGCCCGAGATGGCTGACGAGGAAGCCGACCACAGCCGGCCCCAAGAGGAAGGCGGCATAACCGAAGGTGACGACGACAGCGAGCACTCGGCCGCCGCCGATGTGGCCGGCAACTGCGTATACCTGGGGCGCGATCATGCCGACTCCCAATCCGACCAATGCCCAACCCACGAGCAGCAGTGGCAGGCCGCTGACCAAGGTCACGGTGCTGTAGCCCACTGCTGCGCAGATACCGCCGAACCGGACGACGGCGCGGCGGCCGAAGCGAGCGACGAGACGGTCGCCGAGGAGGCGGATAAGGACCATGAAACCGCTTACTGCGACAAGGCCGATGGACCCCGTGGTGGAGTCGACCTGGGCGACTTCGGTGACGTGTAGCGCGGACCAGTCGGTGGCGGTTCCCTCGGACAGCCCGAAGGCGAGCGCCATGATCGCGAGCAGCCAGGCCAATGAAGGGATCTTCGTACGGACGCCGTCAATGCTGTGCTGAATGACCGCTGTTGGTGGGGTGATCTTGTATGCGACAACGAACGCGACCGCAGCCAGCGAAGTCAAGAACAGCATCAGCGGCATGACGATTGCCGCACCGCTGAGATTGAGCAGCGTCGCCATCAGGAACACGCTCCCGGCGCCGACAAGTCCACCGAGTGACCAGAGTGCGTGAAACGAGCTCATGATTGGACGCCTACGGGCACCCTCGACCTGAACACCCACTGCGTTCATCGCGACGTCCATGGTGCCGTTGCCGAGACCGAGCAACACCGCTCCGACGACGGCAACGGGGAAGGTCGCAGCGAACGCGAACGTGGTTGCCGCGGCGATGAGAAGCGGCATGCCGGCCAGGGCGACTTGGCGGGCACCGATCGCGTCGGACAGTCGGCCGCCGACCTGCATCGCCACAATGGCGGCTAGACCGGCGGTGAACAGCATGATCGCGATGTCGGTGGCGTTGATGGCCAGCCTCTCGCGGATCGAGGGGAGAACGCCGCCGTATCCGCCAATGATGAGCCCGTTCACCGCGAAGAGGAGGCCCACGGCGACGACGGATTGCGTGCGGGCGAGGCGGACGGTGAGATCGCGCGGCGTCGTGATGGTAAGGGAGGAGGTCATGGGTGTCAGGAGTCGATGGTGAAGCTGACGGTTTGCGCTGCGGTCGAGTCGCCGCCGATGAATACGTCGATGGCTGTGCTCTCGATGACCCAATCCCTCGTGGCCGCGTTCCAGTAGCGGAGCTCGCCGGGGCCGAGTGGGAAGCGCAGCGTCGCTGACTCGCCGGCGGCGAGAGTGAGGCGCTGAAACCCCTTAAGCTCCCGGACTGGGCGCGATGCAGACCCGTACCTCTGGTGGATGTAAAGCTGGGCGACCTCGTCACCGGCACGCTGGCCCACGTTGGTGACGGTGACCGATACGGTGACGGTCTCGCCGGCCTGGATGCTGCTGCGGTCCAGAGTCAGGTCGCTGTACTCGAACCGGCCGTACGAAAGGCCGTACCCGAACGGAAACAGCGGGGTGCTTTGCTCATCCCAATAGCGGCGGCCTTGGTTGTCGGGCTCGTGAGAGATCGTGTGGCTGTAGATCATCGGAACCTGGCCGACGGTGCGCGGCCAGCTGAACGGCAGCTTGCCGCCGGGGGCGACGTCACCGAAAAGCAAGTCGGCGACCGCGGCGCCGCCCTGGGTTCCGGGATACCAGATGTCGAGGATCGCCGGGATGTTCTCGGCGGCCCACCGAAGGTCGAGCGGGCGGCCGTTCATGATCAGCAGCACGATCGGCGTGGCGGTGGCCGCCACGGCCTGCAGCAGTGCGAGTTGCTCACCCGGCAGCTCCAGACTCGACCGCGACGCTGCCTCACCGATCATGTTCTGCCACTCGCCGAGGACAACCACCGCGACGTCGGCATCTGCTGCCAAGGTGACGGCGCGTTCGAGTTCGGCAGGGTCGTCGAAATCGACCGGGTCGACGGGGGCGTTATCGCCCCACATGTCGAACATGGACGGATAGGTGCGCTGGGCGGGTCGGATGCCTGGCGCGTAACTGACCTGGATGTCCTGGCCGACCCGTTCCTGGATGCCCTGGAGCACCGTCACCGTCTCGGTCAGCTTGTAGTCGAAGACCCAGGGCCCGAGCGTGTCGCGGCGCGAGTCAGCCAGCGGCCCGATCACCGCGATAGAGCCTCGGGCGGGCGCCGGCGCGCCGTCCCCCGCGTGATCAGCAGAGCCAGGGCTGGTCAGGGGCAGCAGATCGCCCTCGTTGCGCAGTAACACCGCCGACCGCTGCGCAGCCGTACGCGCCACCTCCCGATGGGCGGGGTCTGAGAGGACCTCCCGCGACCGGTCCTCATCGACGTAGGGCTGGTCGAGCAGTCCCATTCTGACCTTCGCGGTCAGGACACGACGGACCGAGGCGTCGAGCGTCTGCTCATCAACCAGACCGGCCTCGACCGCCTCGGGCAGGTGCGCGTACGCGGGGTCGGTGATCGCCATCTCTAGATCGAGCCCGACTTTGATCGCTCGCGCTGCGGCGTCGGTCAGGTCGGCGGCGAAGCCGTGGGTGCGCAGGTTACGCACGGCCTGCGCATCACTCACCACGAAGCCCTCGAAGTCCCACATCTGTCGCAGTACGTCGTGCAGCAGCCAGTGGTTGCCAGTGGCTGGGATGCCGTTGAGATCCATGTAGGCGGTCATGATGTTCCCCGCGCCGGCATCCACGACGGCCTTGAACGGGGGCAGATAGACGTTCCACAGCTCGGAGTCGGAGAGATTGACCTCGTCATAGTCGCGACCACCCAGAGCGGCGCCGTATCCGACGAAGTGCTTCGGACCGGCGATGATCCGATCCGGGGTGCCGAGAACCTCACCCTGGAAGCCGCGGACCTGGGCGACAGCGACCGCAGCTCCAAGGTAGGGGTCCTCACCGGCGCCCTCGATGATGCGTCCCCACCGGGGATCACGCGCGATGTCGACCATCGGCGCGAACGCCCAATGGATTCCGACCGCTCGCGACTCACGAGCGGCGACGGCCTGCCCCTGCTCGATCACCGCCGGGTCCCAGGACGCCGCCATCGCGATCGGCACCGGCAGGATCGTCCGTAGACCGTGGATCACATCGAACCCGAACAGAGCGGGGATTCCGTGCCGGTTACCTTCGACCGCCAGCCGCTGCAGGCGGTTGACCTCGCCAGGATCGGTGACGAACAGCAGCGAGCCGACCTTCCCCTCGCTCAACGCCGCCTCGACCATCGCCGGCTGCCGCGAGAAGTCGGCATCCAGCGTTTCCTCGATCTCTTCCGAGGGCGGGAGGTTGAAGTAGAAGTACTGAGTCAACTGCCCCGCCTTTTCCGCAACAGTCATCTTTGCGATCAGCGCGTCGACCCGCTCCGCAACCTCCGCGTCGGTAAGGGCCGACCCCGACGAACCGGGGACGAGATGGTCCGCCGCCGCGGACTCCGGCGTCGAGTTGTAGGACATCCATGCTCCTTAGGTTGAGGTTGGTCGAGTAACTGCTCGGATTAGCATCACGCAAACTGACACCCATCCGTTACGTACGATCGTACACTGCGCAGTGTACGATTGTCCACATGGCCTTCTCGACCGACTACTTCGTCCTCCGCGAGATTTGAAAACCAGCGTGTCTACTACACCTTCAGCCACGGCACAGCGCCGCTACGACCCCGGAAGACGCGACCGAATCATCGACGCCTGCCTCGACGTCATCGCCCGGAACGGCGTCGCCGGGACCTCACACCGCAAGGTCGCCGAGGCAGCAGACGTCCCACTCGGGTCTATGACCTACCACTTCACCGGGATGCACGAGCTGCTCCACGAAGCCTTTTCCCGATTCGCCCGCACCGCCAGCGAGCAGTTCGAGGAACGAATGGCCACCGCCCACGATGCCGACACTGCCAAGGAGGCGATCGCGGACGCCATCACCCATAACGTCCTCAGCAACCAGCGCGACCTCGTTCTCACCCACGAGCTGTACACCCTGGCCGCCCGGGAACCCGCCTACCGAGACATCACCCACGCCTGGATGGCCCGCAGCCGACGAACGCTCGAGCAATACTTCGACCCAACCACGGCCCGGATCTTGGACGCACTTGTCGAGGGCCTCTCCATCCACCGAGCCCTCGACAACGCCCCGCACGACCAGGCCGTCGTTACAGCAGCGGTCGAGATGATCACGGCAAATCCTTCACGAGCTGTGGGTAAGCCGGCGGTCTAACCGAGCCGCGGTACCGGGCTGGTCTTTATGTGCGCGGGATGCGAAGCGGCCTCGCCTCGGTCAGGACTATGCCGCAATCGGGTCAGTTCTACGGCACGTCGATCAATACTTTTCCGACTGCGCCGTCTTGGACGGCCTGGTGGGCATCTGCTGTTCTTGCGAGCGGGAACCGGTGCAGCGGCAGGCCGGCCTCCTCGCCCACTGGTAGCGCCTCGTCGACCAGCGCGAGTGTGATGTCTTCCACTGCCGCCGTCAGGGCCGCGTTCCCCACGGTGTAGAGCAGAACAAACTGGTAGCGCGAGTTCTTGATCATGTTCTGCCTGACGTCCAGGCTGACCTCGCCTCCGCCGTCGTTGGCATAGCTGGCAATCGACGCGCGTGGCTTGATCACGTTCATGTTGACTTGTGCGTTCGCGGCGATCGCAACCTCGACGACCAGATCGACACCGTCAGGCGCCACTTTCTTGACGGCGGTGGCGACATCCTCCTCGCGGTAGTTGATGACATGGCGGGCGCCAGCTGCCGCCGCGAGCGCCGCCTTGGTAGAGCTGGAGATCGTTGTGATAACCGTGGCACCAGCCCAAAGCGCCAGCTGGATCGCGGCGTGACCCACTGCACCCGCGCCTCCGGCTACCAGCACAACCTTGCCGGCGAGCGCACCCGGATGCAGCCGCTCCGGTCCATCCTCCGACACGGTCAGCGCGCGGTGCGCAGTCATCGCTGGCACACCCATGCTGGCGCCAATCTCAAAGCTCGTGCCTGAAGGAAGTCGCACCACCCGGCTCGCCGGCAAGTTCGTGTACTCCTGCGCGGTACCCGTCGGCCGCTGGTGGCCGGCCAGATACACCCAGACGCGATCCCCCACGGCAAGATCAACGACACCCTCCCCAAGTGCGTCGACAACACCCGCACCGTCCTGGTTCGGAGTTACCTCCGGGAACGCCGGCGCAGCACCATCGCCTGCGCCAAGCCGCGACTTCCAGTCGGTTGGGTTAACGCCGGAGACGACAATGCGGACACGGACCTCGCCAGGCTTCGGTTCGGTCACGTCGCGCTCCACGAGCCGTAGGACCGACGAGTCACCGGTTCGCGAGTAAATGACGGACTTCATGGGCGGCCACCTCATCACCTTTTCGATCGTTTCGAGCTTGGTCAGTCTTGACCCGCATCAAGAACTGGGACTCTATCGATGGGGTGATCTTGTGTACGCCAGGGGCGACCAGGCAGTTTGAAACGATGCCACACCCTCGACACGTTTTTTTCTGACTAAAGTCAGAGGTATGACCGCTACGGCGACGCTACGCCACTTCAACCGCACCTACACGCAACGCATCGGCGTTCTCGAAGAGTCGTTTCTCGGACTGGGCATGCCGCTGGCGGCGGCGCGACTGATCTTCGAGATCGGGCCCAAGGGGACGACCGTACGGGAGCTTCGGGATCGCCTCGGACTGGACTCGGGTTATCTCAGTCGGCTGTTGCGGACCCTGCAGGATCGCGGGATAACGCTGGTCGAACCCGATCCCGACGATAGGCGCCGACGCAGGGCGGCCCTGACCCTGAACGGGCAGTCGATCTATCGCCGTTTGGACAATCGCTCGGAGCGGCTGGCCGAGGGCATCCTCCAACCCTTGTCGGAGCGGCAGCGAGACCGGCTCACCGCCGCGTTGGCGACCGCCGACCTGCTGGTCCGCGCCGCGACGGTCCAACTGCGGCGGGTCGACCCTCGATCTGCCTCGGCCGCGCAGGCGGTTGAACAGTACTTCGCCGAACTGCACAGTCGGTTTCCTGGCGGATTCGATGCCGCCGCTGCTCGCGCTGCTGACGCTGTCGCGGCGACCGATGGAGCGTCGATGTTCGCGGTCGCAAACAGCGACGGCATGCCGGTTGCTTGCGGAGGTGTCCAACAGCTGACCGCCACGTGCGGTGAGATCAAGCGCATGTGGGTCCATCCCGCGTGGCGGGGAGCTGGGCTCGGCTCAAGGCTGCTGCGCTACCTCGAGGCCGCTGCTGTCGAGCTCGGCTACCAGACAATTCGGCTCGATACGAACGCAACCCTCACTGATGCGATCGCGATGTACGAACGGGCCGGCTACCACCACATCGCGCGCTACAACGACAACCCGTACGCCGAGGTCTGGCTCGAGAAGAGCCTGACTGACCTGTCGGCTTAGCCGGTCCTGTCTGGGTCTGGGTCGTCAACCTGCGAGCGCCGACATGCTCGCAGCCGCGGTCGCGGTGATCGGTCAGAGAGAGCACCGCGGCCCAGCAAGATATGACAGCTTTTGTCTTTCGAGGCGAAGATGTTTTGCCGCATGTCCTGCGAGGGCGGCCGACGCCCACGAGTAGATTCCCGGTCATGAAGGCAGTGGTCCTGACGCGTACCGGCGGGCCGGACGTGCTCCAGGTCCAGGACTGGCCCGATCCGGCGGTCGGACCGGGTGAGGTACGGATCGCCGTGCGGGCGGCCGGCGTCAACTTCGCCGACACCATAGCGAGAGTCGGCCTATATCCCGCCACGCCGAAGCGGCCGTGCGTCCTGGGCTACGAGGTCGCCGGCGAGGTCGAGACCATCGGCCCGGGTGTCAGCGGACTGGTCGTCGGGCAGCGAGTGATGGCAGGGACACAGTTTGGCGGTCAAGCGGAAGTCGCGACCGCCCGGGCAAGGGATGTCCTGCCGATGCCGGACCATCTCAGTTTCGAGGAAGGTGCGGCGTTTTGTGTCAGCTACGGCACCGCGTATGCGGCGCTGATGATCATGGGCGGCCTTCGCGAACGGGACCGGGTCTTGATTCATTCGGCCGCTGGTGGCGTGGGGATTGCTGCGACGCAGGTCGCCCGCAACGCCGGCGCGGAGATCTTCGGCACCGCATCGGCGACCAAGCACAGTGCCATTTCGGCGCAAGGTGTGCATCATCCGATCGACTATCGCAGCCAAGACTTCAAGGCCGAGATCCGGAGGCTCACCGACGGGGAAGGGGTAGACGTCGTGATGGACGCGATGGGCCCCGCCTCGTTTCGCAAGGACTACCGGATCTTGCGACCCGGCGGCCGACTGATCATTTACGGCCTTTCCGACGCGGTCAACGAAGACGGCCGCAACCTTCGCTCCGCTGTGACCAGCTTGCTTCGGCTGCCAACTTCGACCATGCCCTGGTGGAACTCAGGCCGCCTGCTGAACCAGAACCGCGGAGTATTCACTCTCCATCTGCTCAGCTGGTGGCGCCGGGAGGGTGACATGCACCGGATCACCGCGCCGCTGCTGACCGACCTGGAGGCCGGAAAGTTGGCGCCCGTTGTTGCCAAGGTCTTTCCCTTCAGCAGGGCGGGTGACGCCCACCGCTTCCTCGCCGAACGACGCAACATCGGCAAGGTGGTTCTCACTCCAGACTGACGCCGGGCAGTGGCGTCAGAGGGCGCGGCGTTGCGCGACGAGCGGGCAGAGGACCCGCGCGAGCGCCGAACCTTGCAGGCGCGGCTACGACTTATGTTTGGGCACGGGGGTTAGTACGGGCCGCTTCGCGGTAAGTCCGGAGCCCTGCTGGACTCGTCGGATGCCCCTGCCGAGCCAGTGGGCGAAGTATCGTCGAGCCCATTCGACGTCCGCGGCGAGCTGTTCGCGAGTCCGCAACCTGGGCGCCGCCTCAGGAAATGGGTCGGCCCACGACCCCTCGGCGCCCTCGATGCCGAGCCGCCAGGCCATGGCGGCCGCCACGCGTTCGTGGCCAAGTTCGTTGCCGTGCAACCGGTCCTCGGAGAAAAGGCGGGGGTCCTGGATGATCGGGTAGTGCTGGAAGTCCATGACTAGCACGCCGTACCGCTCCGCCTCCTCTCGGACGATGTCGTTGAAATGGAGCATCCGACCGTGGAGTCGCCGGCCGAAGGGGTTTATCGAGAACGGATCGGGCATGGTGAAGATCACCACCGTGCTGTCCCGCGACCGCGCCTCGCCGAACATCGCGGCCAGGTCGGCTCTGATCCCGGCAAAGTCGCAAGTAACCGACAGCAGGTCGTTGGCTCCGCCGAAGATCGACAATAGATCGGGCTGCATCGCCATCGCCGCGTCGAACTGTGTGGCGCGGATCTCGCTTAGATGCAGGCTGCGCACGCCCAGGTTGGCGTAGTCAAGCGGCTCGGCCTGGGCGTTAGCGATGATCTCGGCCAGCCGGTCCGCCCAGCCGCGGTATCCGTCCTCGCCGTCGGGATCCTCGAGCCCTTCGGTGCTCGAGTCGCCGATCGCCACGTAATGCCGGAAACTCCTCACCCAGTAGCCGCCTGCAGGGTTCCGGTGCACGCTAGGAACTGCGATTCGTTCCGCCATCATCATCCCAATGCGCCAGCAGCCCGGCCGGATCTCGATCTTCGGGCGCGTCCCAATCGGGGGTGGAGTACACGACGCGGCGAATCCGGTCGAACGACGCTGGGAAATGGTCCACTATGTCCAACACCTCAGCGCTCAAGTCACGGCTAAAGGGCCACCAGGCCCCATCCAGGACACCCTGCCCGATCGAAGGGGAGAGCCGGAGACGCAAACGCCGGTTCACGAACAACGACGGCGACCACACTTGGGAACTGAGCAACTCAGTCGATGACGTCTCGATCTGCTCCGGGGATTGAACAACCACCTGCGCGATGGACATGATTTCCGCGTTTCCACCTGGTCCTCGGAAGGATCCCGGGTGGAGGCTCTGGGAACAAGTCACTCACAAGGTTACTCCGGTCGCCGCCTCCACTGACCAGCCAACAGGAACGCCTGGCATCGCAGCAACGCCGACTTCAGCAGATCCCAGCTGGCATTGAGTTGGCGTGCGTGTGCAGGACTCGTAGCGGAGTCCAATGGATGATCCTCGGCTGC
>Ga0075418_10006304_pt1 | contig 13374 bp, 11 predicted proteins | sample SoiMetdeltSBSDD2_FD_81776 | JGI IMG/M metagenome (GOLD analysis project Ga0075418, IMG submission 81776) | Bulk soil microbial communities from a Populus tree surrounding site in Tennessee, USA - Soil MetaG P. deltoides SBSDD2 | ecosystem: Environmental > Terrestrial > Soil > Tree plantation...
ACTGCGAGCGTGGCGCTGACGACGAGAACGCCAACGAGTAGACCGGCTTGACCGCGATCGCTGCCGAGCGTGGCGGCCGACCAATGAAACAGAGCGTAGACCGCGAACAGTCCCAGCAGCAGCCCGGTCCATTGCGGACCGGTCGAAACCGCGGTGGGCGAGCGAGCAGCGCTTGTCGTGTCGGCGAGCATCAGGCGTCACGGAGCAATCCCAGTATTATTGGCGGATCTCTCCAATTGACCGACGAGGCGCGCCGGTCTACAGTTTGCGCATTGTCCGAGGTGTGAAATGAAGGCTCCTGGACTCCTCGTTCTCCTGCTCGCCCTCCTTGCACAAGCACAGCCAACGGACCGGTCGTCAGAGCTGACCGAGCGTGTCACGCGCATGGCGCGCATCGGATCCGTGACCGCGCCCAGCTTTTCCCCCGACGGCCGATCGCTCAGCGTGATCTCGAATGTCAGCGGCATTCCGCAGGCGTACGCGATCCCAGCTTCCGGTGGCTGGCCACGCATGATCACCGACGGCTCCGATCCCGTTGTCAGCGCCGTCTGGTCGCCGGCGTCTGGCAGCGAGTGGATGGCGATCACGGTCGCGCCCGGCGGCGGCCTGAACACCCAGATCTACGTCGTCCGTTCGGATGGCACCGGATTGCGGCGCCTGACCGATGGCGGTCAGGACAACAACGCTTTCGATGCGTGGAGCGACGATGGCACCAAGATCTATTTCAATTCGAACCGGCGCGATCCTGCGTCGCGTGATTCGTTCGTGGTGGACGTCAAGAGCGGCCGAATCGATCTCGTCGCCGAGAATCCGGGCATCGGCAGCATCGCCGGCGTGACCAGGGACGGTACCCGCGCGCTTCTTTCGCGCCTGCGGAGCCGTGGAAACAACAATCTCTATCTCCTGGATCTCGCCAACCGGAAGGAGACACTGCTGACGCCGCATGAGGGGCCCGCTCAGTACTTCGGCGAGATCGCCCGCGACGGCAGTACGATCTATCTCGGAACCAATGAGGGCAGGGATACGCTGGCCTTCGCACGGATCCGACTCGATGCGGCCGGGAAGGGCGGCAAGATCGAAATGCTTCGCGAGCGCGCGGATGCTGAGCTCGACGGCCTCCGCCTGAACGAGCAGGGCACGCGAGCAGCGTTGGTCTGGAATGCCGGCGGACGTTCCGAGCTCGAGCTCTTTGATCTGGTGGCGAACCAGACCGAACCTGCGCCAAAGCTGCCAGGCGAGATCGCCGGCACGCCTCTCTTTTCGCGGGACGGCACGCACATGGTCGTCACCGTTTCAGGCGCTGCGCAACCGCCTGACGTGTGGATCGCGGAAATGGGGCAGCCATTTCGGCAGGTCACGTTCGCGCAGCGAGCTGGCGTGGACGTCTCGGCGTTCGTCCGGCCCGAACTCGTAAAGTACCGCGCCCACGACGGGCTGGACTTGAGCGGCTGGCTGTACCGGCCGAAGAACGTGACCGGGCCAGCGCCTTACGTACTGAGCTTTCATGGCGGTCCCGAGGGTCAGGAGCGACCGGGCTTTCGCACCGATTATCAGGCGCTCGTGTCGCACGGGATCGGCGTCTTCGCGCCGAACGTCCGCGGATCCTCGGGCTTCGGTAAGACATTCGTGAACCTCGATAACGGCGCGCTTCGGTTCAACGGGATCAAGGACATCAAGAGCTCGGTTGAGTATCTCGTGACGAACCGCATCGCGGACCCGAAGCGCATCGGCATCACGGGCGGCTCGTACGGCGGCTACATGACGATGGTGGGCCTGACCGAGTATCCGGAGCTCTTTGCGGCGGGAGTCAACTTGTTCGGGATGGTGAATTTCTTCACGTTCTTCAAGCACACGCAGCCCTGGATGGCGGCGATCAGCACGATCGAGTACGGAGATCCCGCGACGCAGAAGGATCTGCTCGAACAGCTTTCGCCGCTCGGGAAGCTCGCTCGGATTCGCGCCGCCACTATGGTGCAGCACGGAGCGAACGACACGAACGTGCCGGTCGTCGAAGCCGAGCAGATAGTGGCCCACCTGAAGTCGCGCGGTGTACCGGTTGAGTACATCCTCTTTCCGGACGAGGGCCATGGCTGGCGAAAGATTTCGAACCGGATCCGGTCAACCGTCGAGTTGGTTAAGTTCTTCGATAAACACTTGAATCAGCCAGGTCTGTCGTCCAATGCCCGGTGATCGGACGCCGGGGCCTTCTCAGGCGTATACTGCTCGCGCGTTTTAAACGTCTCCCGTTCGCGGGACACTCGGAGGACATCATGAAGATAGCCAGTGCAGTGTTCGTGGCGCTCGCCGTACTCTCGGTTTCGGCCTCGGCACAGAAGGGCCCGGAGCAGACGTTGAAAGGGAAGATCAGCGACAGCAACTGCAATGCGAAGCACCCGGCGGGCGAGCATGAGGGCAAGAAAATGACGGACACCGACTGCACCAACGTGTGCACCAAGAAAGGTGCGAAGTTCGTCTTCGTTTCTGACGGTAAGGTGTACCAGCTCGCCAACCAGAGCTCAAAGCAGATTGCCGCCCACGCCGGCCATGAGGTCGAGCTGACGGGGAGCCTCAAGGGCGACACGATCACGGCAACGGAGCTGAAGATGCCGGCCGCCGTGAAGAAGTAGAAGCAGATTCGTTAAAAGGTTGGATCGATTCTCGCCGCACTGATCGCCGGCGCCAGATTAGCGGCGCCGGCGACACCTACTAACAGCATGTACGCTGCGCCATACGCCGCTGGATCGAACGGGCTGATTCCATAGAGAGACAGGAATCCAGAAACCCGTGATTAGCGCATTCGATTGAAATCTTGGCTGACAGCCGACCCATTCAGCAGGGCCTCGAGCAGATCCGTGTGCACGGGCTTGGTCAGGTGTCGATCGAAGCCGGCTTCGAGCGCGCGTCGCTGATCGGCCTGCCTTGCCCAACCGGTCACGGCGACCAGGTTGACACTTTCACCCCAGGGCCTCGATCGCATCTCGCGTGCGGTGTCATAACCACTGAGTCCTGGCAAGCCGATATCCATCAGTACTATTTGGGGTTGAAACTGCTCGCCCACCTGAAGCGCCTCTTCGCCGCTGTAAGCAACGCAAATGTCATGTCCGAACGAGCGGACCAGTCTGACGAGCGATCGGACGACGTCCCGGTCGTCGTCGACGAGTAACACGCGTTGGCGCCGATGCTGCTGCACCGAGTGTCGCTCTTCGGGTAATCGTTGCCGGGCGGACGAACCATCAGTTGCCGGCTGGAGCGGCAGCGTGAAGAAGAATGTGCTGCCCGCGCCAACCTGACTCGTGACATCGATCCGCCCACCGTGCGCCTCCACAATGCCCTTGGCCACAGACAGGCCCAGCCCGGCGCCTGCGCCGCGATCCGCGCGCCAGAAGCGATCGAAGATCCGATCAAGCTGCTCGGGACTGATGCCGGCACCCGTGTCCTGCACCCAGAACCGAACCGCGTCCTCCTTCCGCTCGACGCCGACCGTCACGAGGCCGCCCGCGGCTCCAAACTTCAGCGAGTTGCCGATGAGATTCAGCAGCACTTCGAGGATTCGATGTCGATCGATCGACACGCGTGGCGAGTCGGCGGCGAGCCTGGTCTCGAGCCGTGCATTCTTGGCCTTGATCTGGGGGAACACGAGCGTCTGCAACTCCAACATCAGATCCGGCAGATCGACCTCTTCCCGATCGATCAGCAGACGGCCCGCCTCGATCAATGAGATGTCGAGCAGATCCTGGACCAGCCGCTGCATCTGCGTACTGGCGCGCTCAATGCTCTTGAGGCTTTCTGCATTCTCTTCGGTCTGCGGCTCGCGCCGGAGCGTGGCTGTCGCGGCCGAGATTGACTGTAGAGGATCTCGCAAATCGTGCGAGACGAAGGCGACCATCTCGTCGCGCGAACGGACCGCCGTGCGAGCCTCGGCGTAAAGCCGCGCATTGTCGACGAGGAGCGCCGCTCGGTTTGCGAGCTCCATCGCGATCTTGAGATCCGCGTCGTCGAAGCGGCGACCTGAATCGCAGCTCATCCCGTACATGATTGCACCGAGGGTTCGGCCGCGAGCGTTCAAGGGCGCCGTCATGATCGAGCGAGGCTCGAGTCCCGATCGTCCCTCGTTGAGAGATGCCGGACTGGCTTCTGCTGCTGCAAAACCCGGAGGGAGCGTCGTCAGCACGCGCGGCTCGCCGAGGCGAATCACCTTACCAGGCGCCCCTCGCTCGTCCAGGCTCACGCAAAGATTGTGAGCGAGTGTTTCCACAAGCGCCAGCTTCGACGCGTCGCGATGGGCAAAGCCGAGAGGTCGGAAGATGCCGTCAGCGCTGGCGTACGTGACGCAGAAGTCGGCGAACGCCGGAACCACGCGGACCGCGAGTTGGCGCAGTGCCTCGTCCGGATCGAGCGAGATTGCGACTTGATCGCTGACTCTCGCCAGCGCTTCGAGCTGGCCGCGAGCTGTTTCTGCCGCCAAGCGTGCTTCCTCCGCCTGGCGATAAAGCTGCGCGTTGTCGATCGCCAACGCCGCCCAACTGGCAATATCCTCTGCGAAGCGCAGATCCGCATCGTCGTACAGCCGGCCGGACTCCGCTGAGATGAGCGTCAGCGCCCCAAAAGTCCGACCGCGCGCCTGGAGCGGCACGGTCATCGCCGAACGAAGGCGCATCTCCTTCAGCATCTCCACGAGGTGCACATCTCCATCGAAGCGCGATTCGGATAGATCGTCGGTGATGCGGGGAATCACAACCGATTGGCCAGTGCTCACGACGGAGGCCCCGCTACCGAAATGATCGGAGCGGCTCGGCCAGCCACGGAGGAGATCCCACATCAGGGTCGTCCGTCCGCCGTCCTGGTGCGCAATCTCCACGGGATGCAGATAACCTTCCGCATCTGTGACCTGCACGATGCACCAGTCGGCAAGGGGTGGAACTACCAGGCGGGCCAGGTTCTCGATGATCGTCTCGGGAGCCAGCGTGGTGGCGAGGACGCGACTGGCCTCCGCGACAAACGCGCTCGCTTCCTCGACACGCTTGCGCTCCGTCACGTCACGGCAAATACCAACCATCCGATGCGGACGGCCAGAACTATCGAGGAAGACCCGACCGGTCGCGCCGAGCCACCGGAGGGTTCCGTCCGGGCGCACGATGCGGTACTCGATTTCGTACCGCGAATCGGGCGCGTCGAGAGCTGCGGCGATCGCTGCGCTAACACGATCGGCGTCGCCAGGGTGCACATCGCGACGAACGGCGTCAATTGTGCCTTCGAACATGCCGGGCTCGAGTCCGTGAATCCTTTCGAGCTCCGAGGACCAGTTGACGCGGCCACTCGTGACGTCCCAGTCCCAGGCGCCCATGCGACCGGCAGTCAGCGCGAGATTGAGGCGACGCTCGTTGGCCTCGCGCAGTGCCGCCTCCCGCTCCGCGTGCTGCCGCAGATCTCGCTCCGTCATCAGACGGGATTCGAGCGCGACGGCTATCCTGTGATGCTCGAGCGCAAACGCCACGTGATCGGCAATCTGCTCGGCGATCGCCACCTCTGCGTCCGAGAATGTGTGCGGTTCTCGGTAGTACAACATGAACTTGCCGAGCAGCCGCGTGCCGAACTGAAGCGGCACAAACGCAAGCGCCCGGATGGTCTCTCGCCTGAAGATCGGAAGGAGCCCCATGAGGGACGGATCCTGGTCGACGTCGGAGACGAGAACCGTCGTGGCCGCGGTCTCAGTGACCGACCAGGGGGAGTGCCCATCCACGGCACCGCGGTAGGCGTCGCTCAGGCCTGACCATGCAACGAAACGCATCGTGCCGGTTGCGTCGAACACCAGCAACGAGGCGCGCTCGACATTGAGCGCTTCCTGCACGCCATGCAAGGCCGTCTGATAGACCGCCTGCAGGGAGCCGGCGCTCGCCGCGTGAGCCATGAGTTGACGCAGGGCGGTCCGTGACAGCATGGTTGTCGACCCTCCAGTGGCTCGATAGCCGACGCTCACGTGAGCGGGTGTGTTCTACCACAGTTAACACCCAGCATGGAAAGTCGGGACGCGTACGCTACAATTCCGCGCCGACTTCATGCAGCCCCCTGTCGTCGAGGTCGCCGCCGATCTTCCTGCGCCGGTACGAACGGTGCTCACGACGTTCGTCTCCTCTGCCACTACCTTTCTCGGTCCGACCGTGCGTTCCATCGTGTTGTTCGGCAGCGGCGCCGAGAATCGCCTGCGCGCGACATCCGACGTGAACGTCGTCGTCGTGCTCGGCGCGTTTGACGCCGAGCGGGTTCGGTCGCTGAGCGAAACACTCCTTGCAGGCCGCGCTGCGGTTCGCTTGAACGTGATGTGGCTCCTCGAATCGGAGCTCTCCACAGCCGCCGAGGCGTTCGGGGTTAAATTCGCCGACATCCTGCGGCGGCGGCGCGTGCTGTGGGGAAGCGATCCTTTCAAGAGCGTTGCAGTGCCTCGGCATCTGGCGATCGCGCGCCTTCGTCAGGTGCTGATGAACCTCGTCATGCGCCTGCGGGCGACGTATGCGATGCATAGCCAGCGGGAGGAACGGCTCGCTGCAGCCGTGGCGGATGCGGCTGGACCGCTTCGCGCGAGCGCTGCCGAGATCATCGAGCTCGAAGGCTCCGCGGCGCCACCGCCACGCGAAGCGCTCGAGATATTCTCGCGGTCGCTACCTTCCGGCGATTGGGAACGCGCGCTTGCGACTATAAGCCAGGTGCGCGAGTCCGGCGCCGCCGAGCCGGGAGCCGCGGGGCCATTGCTCCTCAAAGTCATCGATCTGGCCGGTCACCTTCTCGAGCGCGCGAACGCGCTGACCCCTCGCTGAGGTCGATGCCGAACCCCTTCGATCTTCGTGGCCCGGAGTTCCTCGTTTTCTACATTCTTCTCGGCTCGATCGTCACCGCTGTGGCCTGGATGCTTGTGCTGCGAGCCGAACCTGCCGCGGTGACGATCGGTCCACTGACGGACTATCTCAGAATCGCGTATCTACGCGGGGGCGCCGACGAAGCTCTTCGCGTCGCGACCATTGCTCTCATCGACAGAGGCCTCATCACCGTCGACGACGATCGCATGACGGCTGCGGCCAACGTGCCCGCAGGTCTCCACCGTACAGAGCAGCGGTTGCTCGAGAGCTGCAAGGACTCGATCAGGGCGCGGGCGGTCCTTGCGGATACCAGCCTGAAAGTGACGGTAACCACCGAGTGTGAATCATCGCTCGTCCGGGCAGGCCTGTTGCCCGACTCGACGATTAGGGCTGCGCGGCGCAAGGTGGTCTTTCAGGCTGTGTCGTTCCTTGTCTTGGTCGCGCTCGTGAAGATCCTGATCGCGCTCAGTCGGGGCCGATCGAATGTTGGCTTCCTGATCGTCTTGTGCATCGCGTTTGGTGTGGCCCTCTACTTCTTCGCCAACCCCTTCCGAACGAGGGCCGGCGACATGATGCTGGCGGACCTCCGCCAGTTGTTCCGTGGGCTGAAGTACCGCGTCGTCCCGACGACGGGACCGAGCGGAGGCAGCGACCTCGCCTTGCTGGCGGCCGTGTTCGGATTGAACGCTCTACCCTCAGGCCACGCGCACTTCACTGAACGGCTCTTTGCGAAGCGCGAGGCTGCCGGATCGGGCTGCGGCTCGGGTGGATCGTCCTGCGGATCGTCGTGCGGGTCGTCGTGCGGTGGCGGATGCGGAGGCGGCTGTGGAGGATGTGGAAGTTGATGCGCGACCGAGTCGGGTTAACGTGGCACCCGCTCCTTGCGGCATCGATTCTCGCCGAGCGCGAGCGAGTGGATCTCGTCGAAGTCATCCCGGAGGGGACGTTCCTGGAGTCGCGGCGCGCACAACCGGCGCTTCGCCGGCTGGCGCTCGAGATTCCGGTGGCGATTCACGGGGTGTCGCTTGGCCTGGCATCGACGACGCCGGTTGACCAGCGGCGCCTCGATCAGTTCGCGCGACTGATCGACAGCGTCCGGGCGGAGTGCTGGTCGGAACACCTCGCGTTCGTGCGCGCCGGCGGCGTCGAGCTGGGGCATCTTGCCGCTCCTTCGCGGACCGATACGACAATCGACGCGACGGCAGCGAATCTGCGACGCGCGGCGCAAACGATCGGCGCGTATCCTCTCGTTGAGAATGTCGCGACCATCATCGAGCCGCCCGGCAGCGACTACGACGAGGAAACGTGGCTGTCGCGGCTGCTGGCGACGACGAACTCCGACTTGCTTCTCGACTTGCACAATCTTTACGCCAACGGCCGGAACTTCGGATTCGATAGCGCGGCGGTTCTGCGGTCGATCCCGCCGGATCGAATCCGCGTCATTCACCTCGCCGGAGGCACGAACGTGCACTCATCGAGTGGCGAGGAACGCTGGCTCGACGATCACTTGCACGACGTGCCGGATCCAGTCTACGAGTTGCTCGAGATCGTCGGAGAATGCGTGCCTCATCCGGTCGACGTCGTGCTGGAGCGGGACGGCGCGTTTCCACCGTTCCGCGAACTGCTCGCGCAGCTCGATCGCGCGCGGACTGCACTTGCCGCAGGCCGGATGCGACGGACCGCAACATGAGTCCCGCGTTCGAGGCCTTCCTTGCTCGTCTTTACGTCGACCGCAGCGCTCGCGCGCGGTTTCTTGCGGATCCGAACCGAGAGGCCGCGGCTGCAGGCCTGACCGGCGCAGAGCTCGCTGCCGCCGCGCGGATCGATCGTGCGGGCCTGGAGCTTGCCGCCCGCAGCTTCGAGCGGAAGCGACGCGAGCCGAAATGGCTGGCACATCCGGTTGCGCGGTGGTGGCGGTCGCGACGTTCAGGTAACTAGTAACGTCGATTCATCGCTTCTTCGACAAATCTGGAGCGTTCTCGCCCAGCGCCGTCGCGAGATCGATCTGATGCTCCTGCTCCTGCCTCAGAATCTCGACGATGTCTTCGGCGATTGCGTATTCCTGTAAGGCCTCGGCCTGCTTGACGCGCTCGCGGTACGCACGGATGGTCTCGTTCTCGTTCTCCAGATCGGCGCGCAGCATCTCGACCGGATCCTCACTGAGCTTGACCGGCAGCGCCTTCGCGTTCGGCATGCCGCCAAGATAGTCGATGTGTTTGGCGACGGTCAGCGCATGCTGCAGCTCCTCGCCCGCATGGACCTCGAGCTCCTTCGCGATGTTCATGTACTGCGCGCCCTTGAGTACTTGCGAATAAACCACGTACGCAATGATGGCCTGATACTCGCGGCTCAGGTCTTCATTGAGCTTGGCGATGAGCTGTGCGCGCGTAACCGTCTCTGCCATTGCGGACCTCCATTCAGCGATTCATCAAACGGCCAGAGTGCTTGCATGAATCGTGACGAGATCTCGGTCCGCGAAAGTCCTCGCACGGAACTGTCGAGAGAGTAGGCCCCGTCTAGGTAGGGAGCAAACTGGAGAGGGCGTCGCGCAGCCGCTCCCCGAACGTGGCGGTCAGCGACCACGGGCTTGGCTGCCTGACGATGTGCAGGGGGCCGCGCTTGTCCAGCACCTCGTAGTCGCTGTTGCCACTCTTTGTACGAAGGAACCGCAGGTCGACGACCGCCGCTCCGACATGCAGATTGCTAATCGTGATTTCTGGCAGCCACGCGGGCAGGTGCGGATCGACGAGCAGTAGATTGAGGGGTGCGTACGGGTACAAGCCCAACAGAGTCTGCACCAGGCTCCACACAGCGGATGCCGACCACGCCTGCGGCGAGTTCGCATTTGGATAGTGCGCCGGGAACGGATGATCTTCGTCGCGAGGATGACCGGTGAAGAGCTCGGGCAGCCGATAGAAATCAAACAACGATGCGGTTTCGAATTGCGCCCGGCAGAGACGCTCGGCGTGATCGTGCAGACCATATCGCACAAAACCAACGGCGAAGCTCCCGTGTTCGACCGGCCACACAGAACCGCGGTGATAGCTGTATGGGTTATACGCCGGATTCCGATCGGATAACGTGCGAATTCCCCAGCCGCTGAACATGTCGTTCGCAAAGAGCCGATCGGCGATGTCACTGACGTACCCTTCGTCGACGATACCTGCCGCGAGACAGTGCCCCGCGTTCGAACCGATCGACCTGACCTTGCGCTTCTGCGCATCGAGCGCCATCGCCACGAACTTCGCATCGTCCATCCAGAACGCTTCGTTGAATCGCTTCTTCAGTTCATGTGCCTGCTGGTGAAGACGACGGGCTTCCTCCTTGTCGCCGAGCCACCACAGAAGCTCCGACAGATGGAGTTTCGCCAAGTACACGAATCCTTGTTCTTCGCACGTCGCAATCGGCACAGGGGCTTGCGAGCCGTCCTCGTGAACGATGGCATCTTCGGAATCCTTCCAGCCCTGGTTGCGGACACCTTGCTCGGATCTCGTCTGGTACTCGTAGAACCCGTCGCGATCGAGGTCCCCGTACTCGTCCAGCCACCGCAACGCTTTGAGCGCCGGTTCAACAAATGGACGCACCAGCTCCTTGTCACCGGTCCAATGCCATAGCTCCGAAACGATGACGGGGTAGAAACCAGATGTGGTGATCGAGCCGTAGTAGCGGCCGAGCGGATTGACGTTGAGCAGCGCGAGCGGGCCAGCCTCGGCCTCGTGCAGCATCTTGCCGGGCTGCTCGTCACGCCAATCGTTTACTTCGGTCCCCTGCCAACGAGCCAGTTCCGCCAGCGTGCCCGGCATCATGTCGGGACTCGCCATCGCGGCCTGCCATGCGGCCGTCAACGTATCGCGACCAAACAATGAAACGTAGACCGGCAGGCCGGCAGCCATGATCCAACCGCGCTCACCATGGTTGATATCGTGGAGGCGAAGCGCGGCCAGATCACGCTTGGCCTGCTCGAGGCTGCCGACGACGACCGGCGCGAGCGTGTTCGTCGCAGGTGCGCTGACGGTACTTGCGTTACGCAGGAACTCCTGGCGCCGCGTGTCGTACAAACTGCTCGTGGCAGCGAACGATCGGCATCGATACTGCGAGGCGAGTCGTTCACCGTCGATCACCGGCACGACTTCGATGCACGTGTGCCACGTGGCGTGCGGCTCCAGCGTAAATGCGAAGCGAACTGTTCCCTGCGTGAACTTCGGCGGCGAGTCGGCGTTCTGAAAATGGACCTCAACCCCTCGGTTCAGGTGAGCGGTGCCAACGTTGCCCTGGTGAGCGAACGCATATTCGGCAGCGTACGTGAGCGTAAACACGGGCTCGGGTCCGGAGTCGTTCCATTCGCGGTCGATCGTGCCTTGCTGGAGGCGCTCTGTTTTGGTCTCGGCCATGTCAGCGAAATCGGCGTCGATCGACAACTCGAGCGTGAGTGGTGCCGCACTTTGTGTGAAGTTAGTGACGTCGACGTCTTCGTGAAGACCATCGCTCACGAAGCGCGACAGGCGAACCTCGATGGTGTGTTGCGCGGTTGCAGCTCCGGGTCCCTGCGTGACGTAATTGTCAATCGCGCCGGGGGCAGGGGCGACGTAGTATCCGAGCCAGGTGTGCTGCTCCACGTTGGACAGGCCATTCGGGAACAGCGGCTTGCCGTTGAGCCGATACTCGTACTGCGAGAGGAGACGTGTACTGCGAACGAAAAAACCGTGGTCCGGCTCCGCATTGACGAAGCCGTCGCGTCGAGTCGCGAGTACGGTGCGATTCTGACTGACGTACAACGTGTCAGCGCGAGTGCGGAGGCGGACCAAGTGCCCCTTAGCTTGCACGTCGATGCGGCGTTGGGCCACTCCCCGTCTGGCGAGCTGGCAGGCCCGACAATGAGCTTGGCGCATCGAGGTGGGCGCCATTGTCGACGCCAACGGCGAGGCGATCCACGAGTTCTCCACCCAACCAGGCAGCGACGGCACCCAGGGCTAACGCAGCCAGCTGGAGCACGAAGACGGTCACGGTTGGTGCTGCGTCGAATGTGTTGCTGCGGATCCACCACGCGAGCGCGAATGCGAGGACGACGAAGACATTGCTCGCGCCGTGTAGCAGGCCGATCCGTTTTGCCCGTGTACCGGAAGGAATGGCCAACCAATCAACAAGACCAAACACCGCGGCGAGCAAACCGCCGAGGATTCCTCCCGCAATGTTCCAATAGGCAACGGCCGCGAAAGTTGTCACGCCGTTCCAGAGATACACTGCGTCGAAGACGACGGCCGCAATGAAGAGGCCGAGCGGCAAAACGACGAGCATCGGATGAATCGGATGACCTAAAAGCTTCGCTCTACTCTCCATGACCTCCCTCCCTTGCTTTCGTCAGCAGCAAGATGCACGCCGGGCGACGTTCTTTCTACCTCTTCGAGAAGCCGCTTTGAGGACACCAATACTGCCGGGGTAGTATTCTGTGTTCTTGGCTGTCAGTCCGGCGGTCTCAACATAGAGTGAAGGAGTGTTTCTTGGTCGAGTGGGCTTGAAAAATATGATTCGAACGCTAACGCTGATTCTGAGTGTCCTGCTCGCGACGGCTGGCACTGCCGGCGCGCAGACAACTCCTGACGAGGGCTGGAATGTCGGCATCTATCCGGTGTTCGTGTGGCTCCCGCTCGACATCGACATCAAGGTCGATGTGCCTCCGTTCGATGACGGTGAGGGAGGCGGCTCGGGAGCAATCGTGGACGGCCGGTTTGATGGCGCGTTTCTCGCCGGCTTCTACGCGTCCAAGGGGCGGTACCGCATCGATGGCGACGGCATGTGGGCCGCAGTCGGCGGCGATCGAACCGAACGGCCACAACTCACGGTCGACGCCGACGTGATCTATTTCCACGTGACGGGCGGCGTGAAGATCGCGAAGGACCTGTACGCCACCGGCGGTGTCAGACGTCTGGCGCTGAAATACGACATCGTGATTGGGGACTTTCCCAACTTCCAGCGCAAGCCAGGTTTCTGGGATCCGGTGGTCGGGATCGGTTTTCATCGCGAGGGAGACCGGTGGCTGGAAGTGCATGCGACGTTCGAAGGGGGCGGATTCGGCGTCGGCAGCGACATTGAATGGGCCGGCATGTTCCGCTTGGACTTCAAACCCACGCGCCATTTCGGCATTACAGCTGGCTACAACTTCTTGTATTTCAAGGGCGAGGACACCACCGTCCGCGACCGCACGTTCAGGGTCGAGCAAACGCTGCACGGTCCGCTTGCCGGAATTGGCTTCTACTTCTGAGACTGTCGCGGATCGCAGCGCGGTTCGCAGCTCGGAGGTTTTCGAGCGGCGAGCCGCGGGCAGCCGACGGCGGCAAGCGTCAGTTCCGAGTTCATGACGGCCGGCCGCACTGCGGCAGGGATCGCGTTCGTACGGATCCTGCCGCAGTCGCCGCCCGGTGCTTCCTGCTCACTTCACCGGTTTCATGAAGCGGTGAACGGCATACGCGGCGATCCCGCGTCCGTGGTGAACGCCTCTCTCGACGGCTTTCCGGAAGTGAATGCC
>Ga0075418_10006307_pt1 | contig 13372 bp, 12 predicted proteins | sample SoiMetdeltSBSDD2_FD_81776 | JGI IMG/M metagenome (GOLD analysis project Ga0075418, IMG submission 81776) | Bulk soil microbial communities from a Populus tree surrounding site in Tennessee, USA - Soil MetaG P. deltoides SBSDD2 | ecosystem: Environmental > Terrestrial > Soil > Tree plantation...
CCCGCAGACCACGGGATCAATAGACCAGACCTACAAGCCCAGCAATGAGCTCAGGGAACTGGCACTAACCGGCCGAAAACTTACAACACAACCCGCAACCACACACATCCACGAATGCAAAAAGCAAGCATTCACACCCCACCACCAAAAACACACTTCCCCACACAGGGGACACTGAATAAGTGAATAGAGTTACGGCGGTACATAGCGGCAGGGAAACGCCCGGACCCATCCCGAACCCGGAAGCTAAGCCTGCCAGCGCCGATGATACTACCCAACCCGGGTGGAAAAGTAGGACACCGCCGAACACACATTAGAATCACCCCCCACAATTGCGTGGGGGGTGATTCTATATTCGCCACAATTCGACGACTGAATTTCTGAATTGTCGGGACTGGCAAATAAGTGTAGAAAGGCATACGTGGTCCAGGACAGGCAGGGCGGCAGCGACCGGCGCCGTCCCCGGCGTTCGGCGCCGCGCACCTCGGGGCCCGAACGCGCCCGCCGCGCCCAACCCAAGCCCGACGGTGAAGCGCCGCGGCCCCAAGGTCCGGCGATTCCCGCCGACATCGAAGCCAAGCAACTGTCGCCCGAGATCCGTGGCGAACTAACCACTTTGGACCGCGCCACGGCAGACACGGTGGCCAGGCATCTCGTCGCCGCTGGTGAACTTCTCGATGATGACCCCGAAGCCGCGTTGGCTCACGCCCGCGCCGCCCGCGCTCGGTCCGGCCGCATCGCCGCTGTACGCGAGGCCGTCGGGATCGCGGCCTACTACTGCGGCGACTGGGCCCAAGCGCTGGCCGAACTACGTGCGGCCCGCCGGATGGGCAGCAAGTCGCCACTGCTTCCGCTGATCGCCGACTGCGAACGTGGTGTCGGCCGCCCCGAACGCGCGATCGAGCTGGCCCGCACGCCTGAGGCCGCCCAGCTCACCGGCGATGATGCCGACGAGCTGCGCATCGTCGTGGCCGGCGCCCGCTCGGACCTCGGCCAGCACGAGCAGGCCTTGGCGCTTCTGTCGACGCCACCACTGGATCCGGCTCGCACTGGGCAGACGGCCGCCCGACTCTTCTATGTTTACGCCGAGACGCTGCTCGCGCTCGGTCGCAATCAAGACGCACTGCAGTGGTTCATCAACGCCGCGGCCGCCGACGCCGAGGGCGTCACCGACGCCGAAGAGCGGATCACGGAGCTCACCCAAACGTGAGTACCCTTGCGCAGGACCATGATTGCTTACTTCTCGACCTCGACGGCACGGTCTTCCGCGGCCATGAACCGACTGCCGGCGCCGTCGAAACTCTCGCCGTAGTCCGGTCCCGGGTGCTGTTCGTCACCAACAATGCCTCTCGCGGTCCGGCCGAAGTCGCCCAGCACCTGTGCGCGATGGGTTTCATGGCCAAACCCGACGACATCGTCACCAGTGCGCAAAGCGCCGCGCGTCTACTGCAGGAGCAGTTGCAGCCGGGAGCGCCCGTCCTCATCGTCGGCACCGATTCGCTAGCGGCAGAGGTCCGGAGAGTAGGTCTCAAGCCTGTCCGGCAGTGGTCGGACGGTCCCGTCGCCGTCGTTCAAGGTCATTCGCCGCAGACCAGCTGGCCGGACCTCGCCGAAGCCGCGCTGGCCATCCGCAGCGGAGCACTCTGGGTCGCCGCGAACGTCGACAAGACGCTGCCGTCCGAGCGAGGACTATTGCCCGGAAACGGCGCGATGGTAGCCGCATTGCGCGCCGCCACCGACAGTAAACCGCAGGTCGCCGGCAAGCCGGAGCCGACATTGTTGACGGATGCATTGGCGCGGGGCAAGTTTCGCACCCCACTGGTCATCGGTGACCGCCTCGACACCGACATCGCGGGCGCCAACGCCGCCGGCCTGCCCAGCCTCCTTGTGCTGTGCGGCGTTAGTACCGCAGCCGATACGATCCGTGCCGACGTCGGGCAACGGCCCAACTACATCGCCGAAGACCTTCGCGCGCTGTACGCCCGCGCCGACAGCCTTCGGATCGGCCCGCACCCGGCGTGGTACGTCGACGTCGGCCCGTCCGCGGTGACCGTGCAGTCGACCGGCCGAGACCCGGGCGACCCGCTATCGGTGGTCCGCGCCACCGCCAGTGCGGTCTGGAACGCCCAGCTCGACGGGCGGCGCGTTGTCCTGATGGCCGGTGACGACACCGCGCGACAGGCCATGGACCGCTGGTCCATGATCAGCCCGCCAAATCGGCTAGCGTGAACAGCGAGATGAGTACCGACCCGGACCAGATCCGCGCCCAGATTGCAGAACTGCTGGCAGATGTGCCCGACCCCGCGCAGGAGGGCTCCACCTTCGACGAGCTCGCCGAATCTGACATCGACACCATCGCGGCGCGACTTGAGGAGGCCCACGACCTGCTGGTGCGTGCGCTGGAATCGGTCGAGAAGGGCTAACCGCACGTGACGCGGCGCGCTCGTGTTGACGCCGAGCTGGTGCGGCGCGGTCTTGCGCGCTCGCGGCAGCAGGCCGCCGAGTTGATCGGGGCGGGCCGCGTCAGCATCGACGGCATGCCCGCGGCTAAACCCGCAACAGCCATCTCGATCAGCGCCGCCCTCACGGTAGAGCGCGATGACGGGCGGTCCTGGGTGTCCCGTGGTGCGCATAAGTTGATCGGCGCCCTCGACGTGTTCGGCCTCGCGATCGACACCCGTCGCTGCCTGGACGCAGGAGCTTCCACCGGAGGCTTCACCGAGGTGCTGCTCGACCGGGGCGCCCGCGAGGTCGTCGCCGTCGACGTCGGCTACGGCCAGCTGGCGTGGTCACTGCGCAACGACCCGCGGGTGGTGGTGCTCGAACGCACCAACGTCCGTGATTTGACGCTCGACGCGATCGACGGACCCGTTGACCTGGTGGTCGCCGATCTGTCGTTCATCTCGTTGGCGACGGTGCTGCCCGCGCTGACTGCCTGCGCGTCAGACGACGCGGATATCGTTCCTATGGTGAAGCCACAGTTTGAGGTCGGTAAAGATCGAGTCGGCGCAGGTGGAGTCGTGTCGGACCCCGGGCTGCGCGCAGATGCCGTGCTTACCGTCGCGCGGCGCGCCGCTGAACTCCGGTGGCACACCGTCGGTGTCACCGCCAGCCCGTTGCCAGGCCCGTCCGGAAACGTCGAGTACTTTCTGCACCTGCGCGCCAGTACTGAGAGCCCGCTGCAGGGCGTACAGCTTGAGCAGGCAGTACGCCAGGCCGTCGAAGAGGGCCCGCAATGACGTGCGAACGCCACATCCTGCTGGTGGTGCACACGGGGCGCGACGAGGCCACCGAGGTCGCTCGTCGAGTGGAGAAAGTGCTGGGCGACAACGGCATTGGGCTGCGCGTGCTCTCCGCCGAAGCCGTCGACCGCGGGCCGGTGCACCTGGCGCCCGACGACATGCGTGCGCTCGGTGTCGAGATCGAAGTGGTCGACGCCGACGAGCGCGCTGCCGAAGGCTGCGAACTGGTCCTCGTCCTCGGCGGCGACGGAACGTTCCTGCGTGCTGCCGAGCTGGCCCGCAACGTCGAAATACCGGTGTTGGGCGTCAATCTCGGCCGCATCGGGTTTCTTGCCGAGGCCGAGGCCGACCACATCGATACGGTGCTCGAGCACGTCATCAAGCGCGACTACCGCGTCGAGGAGCGCATGACGCTTGACGTGGTGGTACGCGTGGACGGCCAAACCGTGGACCGCGGTTGGGCGCTGAACGAAGCCAGCCTGGAGAAAGGACCCCGCCTCGGGGTGCTGGGGGCGGTGCTCGAGGTCGACGGTCGACCAGTCTCGTCGTTCGGCTGCGACGGGGTGTTGGTGGCGACGCCGACCGGGTCGACCGCGTGGGCGTTCTCCGCAGGCGGGCCGATCGTCTGGCCCGATCTGGAAGCAATTCTGGTGGTGCCCAACAACGCTCACGCGTTGTTCGCGCGGCCGATGGTGACGAGTCCGAACGCCGCTATCGCCATCGAGATCGAGGCGGATGGTCATGCCGCGCTGGTGTTCTGCGACGGGCGCCGCGAGATGATCGTGCCTGCGGGCGGCCGGTTGGAGGTGACGCGCTGCGGCACCCCGCTCAAGTGGGTGCGCCTGGACAGCGCACCGTTCACCGATCGACTCGTGCGCAAGTTCCGGTTGCCGGTCACGGGGTGGCGCGGACAGTAGTGTTATCCGAAATCCGTATCGAGTCCCTCGGCGCCATCAGCACCGCGACCGCCGAGTTCGATCGCGGGTTCACCGTGTTGACCGGCGAGACGGGCACGGGCAAGACGATGGTCGTCACCGGTCTACACCTGCTTGGCGGCGCCCGCGCCGACGCCACCCGGGTGCGCTCCGGCTCCGATCGTGCGGTAGTCGAAGGACGTTTCACCACAACGGAACTCGGCGAGGGCGTGGCCGAGCGCGTCGACGAGATCCTCGAGTCTTCGGGAGCGGACCGCGACGACGACGGCAGCGTCATCGCCGCACGATCTGTCAGCCGTGACGGGCCGTCGCGGGCCTACCTCGGTGGACGTAGTGTGCCCGCAAAATCGCTGGGCACGTTCACCACCGAGCTGCTCGCGTTGCACGGCCAGAACGATCAACTCCGGCTGATGCGACCGGAGGAACAACGGGCGGCCCTGGACCGCTTTGCCGATGTCGAGTCGCACCTGAAGCGGTATCGGCGGGTGCGCGACGACTGGCTCGAGGCACGCCACGATCTGACCGACCGCAAACAATGCGCGCGGGAAATGGCCCAAGAGGCCGACCGGCTCAAGTTCGGACTCAACGAGATCGACACCGTCGCACCGGAACCGGGTGAGGACGATGCGCTCGTCGCCGACATCCGCCGGCTGTCGGAACTCGACGCGCTGCGCGAGGCCGCGCAAACCGCACGCGCGGCGCTCTCCGGCCTGGACGACGATCCATCGGACATGTCGGCCACCAACGGCATCGGACACGCGAAGTCGGCGTTGGAGGGCACCGATGACTCGGCCCTGCGGGCGCTGGCGGAGCAGCTCGCCGGCGCTTTGGCCGTCATCACCGACGTGTCGACCGAACTCGGCGACTATCTGGCCGAATTGCCCAGCGACGCCAGCACTTTGGAGACCAAGCTGGCTCGGCAGGGCGAGCTGCGCACGCTCACCCGCAAATACGCCGCCGACATCGACGGTGTGCTGCAGTGGGCCCACGAATCGCGGGAACGCCTCGCTCAGCTCGACGTCTCCGAGGAGGCGCTGGCCGAACTCGAGCGACGTGTCGACGAACTCGAGGCCAAGGTCGTCAGCGCCGCAACGGAACTCACCAAGTCGCGGACCAAGGCCGCGAAGGGTCTGGCGAAAGCGGTGACGGCCGAACTCGCCGGGCTGGCCATGGCCGACGCCGGGTTCACGGTGTCGGTCGACCACCTTTCGGCCCGAGCCGACGACTCCGCCCCGCTCACCTTGCCCTCGGGCGCGACGGTCCACGCCGGCCATGATGGCGTCGACGCTGTCGAGTTCGGCTTCGCCGCGCACCGCGGAACCGACATGTTGCCCCTCAGCAAAAGCGCCTCGGGCGGTGAACTGTCCCGGGTCATGCTGGCGCTGGAGGTGGTGCTGGCCGCTTCGGCCGAGGGCACCACGATGGTCTTCGACGAAGTCGACGCCGGGGTCGGAGGTCGGGCCGCGGTGCAGATCGGACGGCGGTTGGCCCGGTTGGCGCGCTCACACCAGGTCATTGTCGTCACGCATCTGCCGCAAGTGGCCGCCTATGCCGACGTCCACCTCGTCGTCGACAGCGGCGGCCGGAACAACTCCAGCGGGGTGCGCCGCCTCGACGACGACGACCGCGTCGCCGAACTGGCACGCATGTTGGCCGGGCTGGGGGAGTCCGACAGCGGCCGGGCGCACGCCCGCGAGCTGCTCGACGCAGCGCAAAACGACCGCGCAGATTAGGTCACCGACGCGATCGCCCTACCAGCACAGACGTGAGGCATCGTGTTGCGAATGTGACAAAAGGGACTTCTGGGGCTGATGTTACGGCGCGCCTCCCTGCGATGGCAGGCGATCCTCGACAGAATCGGCCCATGAAGATGTCAGCGCTGCTATCCCGTACTGCCAACTCACGGCCGGGCATCACCGGCACCGCCCGGGTTGACCGCGACATCGATCGGCTGCTGCGACGTGTCACTCCCGGTGACATCGTCGTCATTGACGCTCTGGATCTGGACCGGATCACCGCGGACGCGCTCGTCGAGGCCAACGTCGCCGCGGTCGTCAACGCGTCGCCGTCGATTTCCGGCCGGTACCCCAACCTCGGACCCGAGGTGCTCGTCGCCAACGGCGTCACGCTGATCGACGAGACGGGCCCAGAGGTCTTCAAGAAGGTCAAAGACGGGGCGCGGGTGCGCCTCCACGAAGGCGGCGTGTACGTCGGCGACCGTCGGCTGATCTTGGGCACCGAACGAACCGACCACGAGATCCACGAGTTGATGCACGAGGCCAAGAGCGGCCTGGTGGCCCACCTTGAGGCTTTCGCGGGCAACACCATCGAGTTCATTCGCAGTGAGAGCCCGCTGTTGATCGACGGGATCGGCATCCCCGACATCGATGTCGACGTCAACCGCAGGCACGTGATCATCGTCGCCGACGACCACGACGCCACCATCGACCTCAAGGCGCTCAAGCCGTTCATCAAGGAATATCAACCCGTATTGGTCGGTGTCGGCAGTGGCGCCGACGTGCTCCGCAAGGCGGGGTACCGGCCGCAGCTCATCGTCGGCGACCCCGAGAAGATCAGCACCGAGACCCTGCGATGCGGTGCCCAGGTGGTACTGCCCGCCGACGCCGACGGCCACGCCGCAGGCCTCGAGCGCATTCAGGATCTGGGAGTCGGTGCGATGACATTTCCCGCCGCGGGCTCGGCAGCCGACCTGGCGCTACTGCTGTGCGATCACCACGGCGCGTCGCTGATCGTCACCGCCGGCCACACCGCCAGCATCGAGGAGTTCTTCGATCGGTCACGGCAGCAGAGCAACCCGTCGACATTCCTGACCCGGCTCAAGGTCGGCGAGAAACTGGTCGACGCCAAAGCCGTTGCGACGCTGTATCGCAGCCGGGTGTCCGGCGGCGCCATCGCAATGCTTGTGCTCGCGATGCTGATCGCGGTGATCGTCGCATTGTGGGTGTCGCGCACCGACGTGGCGGTGCTCGACTGGATCACCGATTACTGGAACCGATTCTCGCTGTGGGTTCAGGGCTGGGTCTCCTAGCGGGTCCCCAATGATTTCGCTACGCTCACACGCGATTTCGCTCGCCGCGGTGTTCCTGGCACTCGCCGTCGGCGTCGTGCTCGGTTCGGGCCTGCTGTCCAACACGCTGCTGTCCGGTCTGCGTGACGACAAACACGAGCTGCAGACCCAGATCAACACACTCACCGACGAAAAGAACGCGCTGAACGAAAAGCTCAACGCTGCAGGTGAATTCGATGCGCAGATGGCGCCGCGGATCCTGCACGACACGCTGACGGGCAAATCTGTGGTGGTGTTCCGCACCCCCGACGCCAACGACGACGACGTCGACGCACTGTCGCGGATGGTGGGGCAGGCAGGTGGGACGGTCACCGGCACAGTGGCGTTGACGCAGGAGTTCGTCGACGCCAACTCCGCGGAAAAACTGCTGTCGGTGGTGAACTCACCGATCGTGCCGGCCGGAAATCAGCTGAACACCGCGTCGGTCGACCAGGGTTCGCAGGCGGGCGATCTTCTCGGAATTGCGGTGCTGATCAACAAGGATTCGAAGGCTCAACCGGTCGACGACGCCCAGCGCGACACCGTGCTGGCCGCGCTGCGCGACACCGGCTTCATCACGTACGGCAACCAGCGCATCGGGCCCGCCAACACCGCGCTGATCGTCACCGGCGGGGGACTGGGTGATGACGCCGGAAACCGCGGTGCCACGGTTGCACGGTTCGCGGCGGGCATGGCCCCGCACGGCTCCGGCACGGTCCTCGTGGGCCGGGACGGCTCTGCCTCCGGCACCGCTGCGGTCGCGGTGACAAGGTCCGACGGCGGGTTGAGCGCTGCGGTCAGCACCGTCGACGACGTCGACGCCGAGTCCGGCCGGCTCACAGCCGTGCTGGCCCTGGGCGACGTCGTCAACGGTCGCCGGCCGGCGCAGTACGGCATCGGCCAGGGCGCCTCATCGGTAACGCTGCCGCAATAGGCCCCTCGCTACGCGTGGGCCCCCGAGCACGCGGGGGCCCACCGAGTGGCGTGTCAGCGACGGCTTGTCGGCGTCGGTGTTAAGGTGGGGTTCCGTGGGTCGGCAGGCCCCAAACAGGTCCCAGCCTGGAAAGTATCAGCCCTGCCCGTCGTCACGGAGGTTGCTCTTGCCAGCGCTACGCAAGCACCCGCAAACCGCCACCAAGCACCTCTTCGTAACGGGCGGCGTGGTTTCTTCACTCGGCAAGGGCCTGACGGCGTCGAGCCTCGGCCAGCTGCTGACGGCGCGGGGCCTGCAGGTGACGATGCAGAAGCTGGACCCCTACCTCAACGTCGACCCCGGCACCATGAACCCGTTTCAACACGGCGAGGTGTTCGTCACCGAAGACGGCGCCGAGACCGACCTCGACGTCGGGCACTACGAGCGTTTCCTTGACCGAAACCTGTCCGGCTCGGCCAACGTCACCACGGGACAAGTGTATTCGTCGGTGATCGCCAAGGAGCGCCGCGGCGAGTACCTCGGCGACACCGTCCAGGTCATCCCGCATATCACCGACGAGATCAAGAGCCGCATCCTTGCGATGGCCGCACCCGACTCCGACGGCAATCGGCCCGACGTGGTGATCACCGAAATCGGCGGCACGGTCGGTGATATCGAGTCGCTGCCCTTCCTCGAAGCGGCGCGCCAGGTCCGACACGAGGTCGGCCGCGAGAATTGCTTCTTCCTGCACTGCTCGCTGGTGCCGTACATGGCGCCCTCCGGTGAGCTCAAGACCAAGCCCACCCAGCACTCGGTGGCCGCGCTGCGCAGCATCGGTATAACGCCGGATGCGCTGATCCTGCGATGCGATCGCGACGTGCCCGAACCGCTGAAGAACAAGATCGCGCTGATGTGCGACGTCGACATCGACGGCGTGATATCGACTCCGGACGCGCCGTCGATCTACGACATTCCCAAGGTGCTGCACCGCGAGGAGCTGGACGCCTACGTGGTGCGCCGGCTGAATCTGCCGTTCCGCGACGTCGACTGGACCCAATGGAACGACCTGCTCGAGCGCGTGCACGATCCCCAGGAGACTGTGCGAATCGCTCTGGTGGGCAAGTATATTGACCTCTCGGATGCATATCTGTCGGTCGCCGAGGCACTGCGGGCCGGTGGCTTCAAACACCGCGCCAAGGTCGAGATGCGTTGGGTGGCCTCGGATGACTGCGAAACCGAAACCGGTGCCGCTGCCGCACTGAGCGATGTGCATGGTGTGCTGATTCCCGGCGGCTTCGGGATTCGCGGCATTGAGGGGAAGATCGGCGCCATCTCCTACGCCCGCAAGCGGGGATTGCCGGTGCTCGGCCTGTGCCTTGGATTGCAGTGCATCGTCATCGAGGCGGCCCGTTCGGTGGGACTGATTGCCGCGAACTCCGCAGAGTTCGATCCGAAGACGCCGGATCCCGTGATCTCCACGATGGCTGATCAACGCGACGCGGTCGCAGGTGAGGCCGACCTGGGCGGCACCATGCGGCTGGGCGCTTATCCGGCCGTGCTGGAGCCGAATTCCATTGTGGCCCAGGCGTATGACGCGACGGAGGTATCCGAGCGGCACCGTCACCGCTACGAGGTGAACAACGAATATCGCGACCCCATCGCCGAAAGCGGGTTGAAGTTCTCTGGCACGTCGCCGGACGGGCATCTGGTCGAGTTCGTCGAATACGCCGCCGATGTCCATCCCTTCATCGTCGGCACGCAAGCGCATCCGGAGCTCAAGAGCCGGCCCACCCGCCCGCATCCGCTGTTCGTCGCGTTCATCGGCGCGTCGCTGGAATACAAGGCCGAGGAACGATTGCCGGGCATGGATATCCCGGAGCAGCGCGCGAATGGCGTAGAGCGTCCCGACAATGTCGCGCAACTGCTGCAAGAACCCGCGACCCGTGGCTGAACACGACTTCGATACGGTCGATTCCGAAACTCTCTACGTCGGAAAGATTTTCGCCCTTCGCGTTGACGACGTGCGGATGCCCCACGGCAACGTCGCGAAGCGGGAAGTGATCGAGCACTACGGCGCCGTTGCCGTCCTCGCTTTGGACGATGACAAGAACGTCGTCATGGTCTATCAATACCGCCATCCCGTCGGTCGACGGTTGTGGGAACTGCCCGCGGGCTTGCTCGACCTCGGCGGTGAACCGCCGCACATCACCGCTGCGCGGGAACTCATAGAAGAGGCTGGACTGGAGGCCACCGAATGGCGGGTGCTGGTCGATTTGGTGTCGGCGCCAGGCTTCAGCGACGAGAGTGTGCGGGTATACCTCGCGACCGGCATCACCGATGTCGGACGCCCCGACGCCCACGACGAGGAAGCCGACCTGCAAGTGAAGTGGTTTTCTCTCGAAGAGGCCAGGCGCATGGTGCTTGACGGGAAAATCGTCAATTCCATTGCGATAGCCGGCATTCTGGCCGCACACGACGTCGAGGATCCGTCATCGCTACGCACCGTCGACGCCCCGTGGATTGATAGGTCCAAGGCCTTCGCCGCTCGGCAGGCCCACAAATGACGACCTTCCGCTCGGCCCTCGACGACCAGCTGCAGGGTTACCTGGACCACCTGACCATCGAACGCGGCGTGGCGGCGAACACCTTGAGTTCCTACCGCCGGGACCTGCGTCGCTACGCCGAACACCTGACAACGCGGGACATCGACGATCTGTCCAAGGTCACCGAAACCGATGTGAGCGACTTCCTGGTGTCACTGCGCCGCGGCGATCCAGACACGAAAACCGCACCGCTGTCCGCGGTTTCGGCGGCCCGCGCCGTGGTCGCCGTGCGGGGCCTGCACCGCTTCGCCGCGTCCGAGGGCCTCACGGAGATCGACGTGGCGCGGGAGGTCAAGCCGCCGACGCCGAGCCGTCGGCTGCCCAAGAGTCTGACCATCGACGAGGTGCTCGCGTTGTTGGATGCTGCCGGCGGCGACAGCGAGGCGGATGGCCCGCTGACGCTACGCAACCGTGCGCTGCTGGAGCTGCTGTATTCGACGGGCGCCCGGATCTCCGAGGCGGTCGGGCTCGACGTCGACGACATCGACACCCACGCCCGGTCGGTGCTGTTGCGCGGCAAGGGCGGTAAGCAGCGGCTGGTGCCGATCGGCCGGCCCGCGGTCACGGCGCTCGACGCGTACCTGGTGCGCGGCCGCCCCGAGTTGGCCCGCCGCGGCAGGGGGACGCCGGCGATCTTCCTCAACGCGCGCGGCGGTCGGTTGTCGCGGCAGAGCGCCTGGCAAGTACTGCAGGACTCCGCCGAACGGGCTGGCATCAAGGCAGCGGTGTCGCCACACGTGCTACGGCACTCGTTCGCCACCCACCTGCTCGATGGCGGCGCCGACGTCCGCGTGGTCCAGGAGCTGCTCGGGCACGCATCAGTGACGACGACGCAGATCTACACCATGGTCACGGTGAACGCGCTTCGCGAGGTCTGGGCGGGTGCGCATCCGCGGGCCCGATAGCTCCTAGATCGCTACGTGGGCTTCTGCGCGCGAGGCAGCCGCGACCGAGAGGCGCTGAGCCCCGACGTAGCCCTCGACATCCTCCCGAGTGACAAATCCCAGCCGGACCTGGAGATCGGTGAAGCTGAGGTGGAACCGATCCGCGATTTTATGGAGCTCGTCAGCGTTGGGATAGTCGTCTTGCCTGATCCGGCGGTAATACGTGCTACTGGAGACCTTGAGCGCCTGATAGATCTCCTGGTTCGTGGATCCGGCCGTCCAGAAGGTAATTCAGCAGCGCCATAAGGTGCCGCCCGTTTTCGTCGGTGCGAGGCACTCGCCCACGATATACCCAGCTCAATAGCTATGTCATCGGGGGCGTCAATTTTGGATAACAAAAAATGATTCTCCACATATCAATGATTTTTCAAAAAAGAACTGGTTCTGTCCGTCATACGGATTACAACGAGATTGCTCTGATATTGAAAGCGATGCGACTGCGATCGGCATGGCGTTTGCTCTGGGCAACGCTGAACGATCCGACGGTCGGGATCGTTGGACGAGGATATGGGCGAGCATGAGGTAGCAGTCATCGGTGCGGGCCCGGCCGGAATCGCGACGGCGATCAGTCTGCAGGAGCGTGGCGTTCGCCCGTTGGTCATCGACCGTGCATCCCAGATGGTCGCGTCGTGGCGTGCTCGATATGACCGATTGAAGCTCAACACCGGCCGGCAGTTCTCGCATTTGCCGGGCCGGCGCTACCCCAAGGGCACCCCGACCTTCCCAACCCGCGATCAGGTCATCGAACACTTCGAAGGGCATGCCCGCGAAGCTGATGTACAGGTGCGGCTGAACACCACAGTGCACAGGATCGACCCAGGGGACGGCGGCGGTTGGCGGCTGGGCGCATCGACGGGAGACATCGACGCGCGCCACGTCGTCGTCGCAACCGGGCTCATGCACACGCCCTTCATGCCGGACTGGCTCAATCGTGGCGGCTTCGGTGGTGAGGTTCTGCACTCGTCGCAATACCGCAATACCGAGACGTTTCGGGACAAGCGGGTATTGGTCGTCGGTTCCGGCTCGTCAGGGATGGAGATCGCCCATGATCTGGCGACGGGAGGGGCGGCCAAAGTGTGGATGGCGGTCCGCACCCCGCCGAACATCATGCTGCGGGGCGGCCCTGGCGGGCTGCCTGGCGAGGTCATCTCCCTGCCGCTGTTTCACGCGCCGATCCGGTTGGCAGACGCGCTCGCGTTGAAGGCTCGGCGCCGATTCATCGGCGATCTCAGTGAATTCGGTTTGCCGCTTCCCGACGAGGGCCCGTTCGGTCGGCTGGCGCGGGCCGGAGCCGTGCCGTCACTCGTTGACCTCGAAGTGATCGACGCGATCCGCGACCGGTCGATCGAAGTGGTGGCAGGTGTCCAGGGCTTTGACGGCGAGAGCGTCCGGCTGGTGGACGGCCGTGGGCTCAAGCCCGACGCGGTGATTTGTGCGACCGGCTATCACAACGGGCTGGACCCGATGGTCGGTCACCTCGGCGTGCTCGACGAACGTGGGGAACCGCGCGCCGGATGGGATCGACCGGCCGCCCGCGGACTGTGGTTCATCGGCTTCAGCAGGCGCCCGGCGCTGATCGGCTATGTGGGCAAGCAGTCACGTCGGCTTGCCAAGAAGATCGCGAATACCTAGCCGCGGTACTCCGACTCCAGCACGAGGTCCGGAATA
>Ga0075418_10006311_pt1 | contig 13364 bp, 11 predicted proteins | sample SoiMetdeltSBSDD2_FD_81776 | JGI IMG/M metagenome (GOLD analysis project Ga0075418, IMG submission 81776) | Bulk soil microbial communities from a Populus tree surrounding site in Tennessee, USA - Soil MetaG P. deltoides SBSDD2 | ecosystem: Environmental > Terrestrial > Soil > Tree plantation...
GACATGATGCCTCAGTCCCACGGGATCAAGGCTGCGCCGGTGCAGAAGGTTGTCGTCGTCAACGGCAATTCAGACGTGCTCGGCATGCTGGAGTCGGTTCTCGACGCAGGGCGCTACGACATGGTGTTTGTCGAGTCGGGCGATCGTGCGTATTCCCGAATCAAGCAGGTGCTGCCCAACCTGGTCATTCTCTGCACCCGGATCGACGAGCTCGTTGGGTTCCAGTTGCTCACGATGCTGAAGCTCGACCCCGACACCCGTCACGTGCCCGTGCTGACTTACACGTCAGAAGCCGACGGGCAGGATGTGGACGACGCGGCCACTCAGTTGACCGAGGAAGAAGGGGCGATGCTCTCCACGCGGCCGGAGCCGCGCATGCACTGACGCCCCGGTCAGACGTAGCGCGCCCGCAGATGCTCCAGATAGTCGCCTGATTCAATGCGCTCCGCTCGGCCGAGCGGGGCGTTGTAGAAGTACGCCCAGGCGTGCGCCGTGGCGCCGTCCGGCAACGTCACGGTCGTGCGCGTCCGCGTATACAGGCTGTTCTCATGCTGCCCGGGATGGTACCCCTCGAGCTCGTCCAGCTCCCGGAGCACGATCGTCGGATGCAGCATCTCGTAGAGCTCGCCGTGGACTTTGCCATCGGGGGCGGGCACCGCCGCAGGATAGATGCCGAGGTCGAAGAGCGCGCCCTCGATGGTGCCGGCACCCTTGAACGTCAGATGCCGGTCGATCCGCAACCGCGCGGTGCGGTTGAAGGGCGTCATCAGCGTTCCGTAGAAGAAGATCAACTCGGGCATGGGCGGAGAGACTTGATACCTGCTCTACGCCTATTTTCAACGGCGTGTTTAGGCGAGTCGCGAGCACTCGCGTTAAGAAATCGTTAAAAAACGTAAAATCAGAAAGGGCTGGAAACATTGGCCCTTTCTGCCCTCGCGCCCCCCGTCACCAATCTGCCAACAATCGTGCGCGGCGCATTCGGAACGGGCGAACTGCCGGCCGCCCCGCCTGAGGACTCGTTGACGCGGCAGCACGTGTGGCGCGCTCCGTCTCCATCGCCTCACGCCGGAAGGTGGAGCAACAACCCCTCGCCCTTGCCGAAGCTCATCGATACCGCGGCCGGAACGCACATCTGACCTGACAGCTGCCGACGGTTCGACAGATGCCGCCGCCAGGCGAGCGCCAGCCAGTTCTCGGTTTGGGTTCCGTGCGATTTGTCTATGAGACGACATCGAGCGGTGAGCTCGGATTGCGCCTGCCGAAAGACTGGCGTCTAATAGGCTCGCGCTCGAGTGAGCGGGTCAGCGGGAGGAGCGATGCGGCGACCGTCCCTTGCGTGCTCAATCGCCCTGTGTTGCGTCGCCGTCCTCGCAGCCCAGACACCCAATCCGAAATTCGAGGTCGCGTCGGTCAAACGCGCCGTCCCGGGAACGACCGGTGGCAGAGTGCAGTTCCTGCCCGGTGGCCGGTTCGTGGCGGAGAACGTGCCGCTGGATTTCCTCCTCCAGCAAGCCTATGGCCTCCGCGACTTTCAGATCGTAGCCGCTCCGGAGTTGAAGGCGATCGTCGCAGACGGCTACGGCAGGCGGTATGACATCCAGGCAAAGGCGGACGAGTCCGTGTCGAGCGACCAGCTGAAGGAGATGGTCAAGACGCTGCTGGCCGAACGCTTCAGCCTTCGCGCGCACAAGGAAACGAGAGACCTTCCCGTTTACGCGCTGGTCCAGGCCAGGGGTGGCGTGAAGGGCGCACGCGCTGCCGACGGTTCACCGGGGGGAATCGAGATGGTGGCGAGCGGCTGGATTCGTGGGGGGCGCGTCACGACCAAACATCTGGTCGAGACGCTGTCCCGATTTGTCGATCGCCCTGTCATCGACAGGACGAATCTCGATCAGGTGCTGGACTTCGATCTCACGTGGACGCCGCTCACCGCTGGTGCGAACGAGCCCACGTCGGACGCGGGATGTCCATCCAGCTTCAACGACATGGCCCAACGACGTGGCTGGACGCGCACTTTCAGTTGTCCCTCCATTTTCACAGCCGTTCAGGAACAGCTTGGCCTGAGGCTCGAGGCACAGCAGGCTCCGCTCGAAGCGCTCGTGATCGACGCGGTGAAGCCGCCGACCGAAAACTGACGGCACGACGTGCCGGTGCCAGCGTTCGGTCGCACGCTGGCTTGGGTCGCGTCCGGGTCGTCCAGCGGACCATGGCGCGGAGATCGAAGGACAGACGTTAAATCGACGGCGTGGCGCGCGGCCGCACGTTCGAGGGGGCAAGCGGCCGGCCCGACACGCCGGAGGGCGGCGTCGCGTGCTGGGCGCCGAGCGCGGTCAGCTTGTCGAGTGTTTCAGGCGGAAGGGAGAAGGCTACGGACACGGAGTTGCCTTCGCCGGTGAGTTCGACCGAGTTGACGAAGTTGGCCAGGTCGGGCTGCTGTCCGACCTGCATGCGCGCGAGGGCCAAGAGGCCGCGGATCACTTCGCGCAGGTCCTGGGCGGCTTTCTCGTCTCTCGTTTCGGCAAGGAGGGTGGCCGAGACCCCCCGGTCGATCTGACCGCTGGCGGCGAACCAGGTGATGGCAGGAAGTTGAACGGCAAGCTGAGCCGGCAACTGCTGGCGCCGCTGCAGCGCGTCGAACTTCGCGACCGTCCACGTGCTCGCGTTCTCAACCCGGTGGACGAGGCGCATCAAATCGGCGTCGTCCTTGACGCTGCCCGTTCCCGCCGTCTTCGTGTCCAGTGCCAGGCGGACCGCCGCCGGATGCCCCACCGCGACCAGGCGCGACTCCAGGAAGCCGACGCCGATTTCCGGCTGCATGAGCGTGACCATCCGGATGCCTTGATGGTGACTCACCTCGGCACCGCGGCTCACGAGCAGGCTCTCGATTCGCGGCTGATCGAACTCGCCACGGGCCAGCACCAGCGGCATGTCGCCGGCAACCGTCCCCTCACGCAGAGCGGCAACCACAATCGAATCGACGTCCTTCCGGATGTCGATCCCGGTCTGAGTGAAGACGTTGTCGGGGGAATCCTGCGTGTTGGGAACCAGCCGGGACTGAAGCTTGGTACCAAGCTCCGAATCCATGACGTGGCGAACGTCGGCGAAGCCCACTACCTCCGTACCGGCCGGAATGTAGGCGAGCTCGTCTGAAGCACTTGAGGCTAGGATTCCGAGGCCATCCAGCCCCACGTACGACGCCACGCCGGCGGTGCCGAGGCCGACGAGGAGAACAGCAGACGCGACCAGCACGAAAAGACGGGTTCGCTTGCTCATCGACACCGCTCCTGCCCCGATTATACGCGGGGCTCAGGACAATGTTCCGCCAACCACGGCCGGGCGCGCGAAAGTGTCACTGGCTGAGGACGTACTCCCGGCGCTCGACGGCTCGGGCGGCCAGAGCCAGCGTCCCCACCAAGATGAACGTCAGCCAGAACAGACAAGTCCCCGCCGACGGCACCTCGCTGAACACCGACGCCAGGAGCGAGGTAATCCCCTCCGACGGGATGGCGTGCGGCACCAGCCCCTGAAGGTAGTAGACGATGGTGAAACGGCGGACATAGCCAGGCATCAGCATGGCCACCTGTTCAAAACCGAACGCAAACACGAGCCCCATGACGAGCGGGCGCTTATTCACCGTGCCCACGAGCGCGAAGAGTGCGCCATAGACGGCGAGCCCGAAGGCGAGCAGGCCGAGGTCGGTCAGGAGTGTCAGGAACGAGGGGCCGATGTCGCGCAGCGGCACCACCAGGAAGAAGACGATCATGAGCGACGGCAGCACGACGAGCGAGGTGCACACGACGTAGGCGAGGTACTTCCCGATCAGCACGGCGCGGCGCGGGACCGGCCGCGTGAACAGGTAGGTGATCGTCTTGTCCTCCACTTCGTCGGCGATGAGCGCGGTGCCGTAGAACACCCCCAGCACCGGGACGACGAAGCGCACGTACAGCCACCACAGCAAGACGCCGAAGATGGTGGTGCCCCCGACACGCTCGCCGTTGACCCGTAGCGGCGTGACGCCGCTGGCGTCGACGATGCGGACCACGATCGCGAGCACGACGGGCGCGCCGAGCACGACCGCCATGAAGATGGTGCGACGCGACCAGAGCATCTGGCCGAGCGACAGCTCGAAGACGCGCGCCACCGCGCTCCAGAGAGTGGGCGCAGGCGGCGCCGACGTCGACGGAGGCATCGTCACGGGCAGGCTGGATTCGGTCACGATTTCACCAGGTATTTGAAGACGGCCTGCAGATTGTCGTCGAGCGAGGTCACTTCTTCGATCGCGCCGGCCTCACCCCGCGCGGCCATCTCGGTCAGCCGGGTATAGAACGCATCCGGCTTCGCCGTTTCGATCACGACGGCGCCGGGCTCGAACCTCACGCTGACGACGCCGTCGTCGGCCAGCAGTGCACGCGCGAGCGCCCGCGATTCCCGAGCGCGGATGAAGACGGTATGGGGATGCTCGTCGATGAGCTCGCGAATCTGGTGGACGTTGCCTTCGGCGACGATTCGGCCGTTGTTGATGACGAGGATGTTCGCGGTGAGCGCCTCGATCTCGTGCAGCACGTGGCTCGACACCAGCACGCTCCTCCCGGCGCGAGCCCACGTCCGGATCAGCTCGATCGTGCGGCGGCGCATGATCGGGTCCATCCCGTTCAACGGTTCGTCGAGAACCAGGAGGTCCGGATCGAGCGCGATGGCCTGCGCGAGCTTGACGCGCTGGCGCATGCCTTTGCTGTAGGCGCCGATCTTCTTCGAGCCGGCGTCGACCAGATCGACGGCTTCGAGCGCGCGGGCGGCGACACCCGGCGCATCGTTCGCCGAGACGCCGCTCAGCCGCACGAGCGCCGTCACCCAGTCGAGCCCGGTCATGCGGTCGTAGAAGGCGTCCTGTTCCGGGCAGAAACCGATCCGCCTGTAAAGAGCATGGTTGCCCCAGATCGGCTCATCGAGCACCCGCACCGACCCCTGACTCGGTTTCAGCTGGCCGGTGATGAGCTTCATGAACGTGGACTTGCCGGAGCCATTCGGCCCCAGAAGGCCTGTGATACCAGACGGCACCGTGACCGTGACATCGTTCAAGCCGGACACCTGTCCGTACCACTTCGACAGGTGCTCGACGGCGATGACCGTCACGAGACCACCTCGACGCCGCGGACCCGTCGCTCGAGCACGAGCATCGACGCCGCGATCAGGGCGACGATCGCTCCGACCGCCAGCGGCACGGGGATCACGCGCGGCGTGGTCAGACGGAACATCGCGTCGGCGAGCACGTCGAGGGTGTCGTTCGGCGAAATCCAGGCCCACGACCGGCTGCCGGTGATGCGGAAGAGCGCGTTGTTCATCGCCGCCGTGAAGAAGATGATCCCCGCATACATCATGGCCACGAAGCGCCGGCTCGGCGAGAGCGACGAGAGCGCGAGCATCGCGAAGGCGGAGACGAAGATCTGCAGCAGCGAGAAGAGCGTAATCGCGGGGAGGATGAAGAGGTTCTCGCGCAGGAACTCGAGGCTACCCGCGAACAGTACCTGCAGGACGACCAGCAGGATGGCCGGCAGCCAGGTGACGAACGCCAGGAACGCGAAGAGCACCGCCAGCTTGCCGACGATGTACTCGACGCGGGTGAGCGGCTTCGCCAGATAGATCTGCAACGCGTTGGCACGGCGATCGTCTGCAATCAGCGGGGCGCCGATCAGGATCGTCACGAAGAACACGAAGACGTTCTGCCAGTCGAGGAACTCGCGGAACGTCTGCGGCGTCGTCGCCAGGATCGACGAGGCCTGCTGAAAGTTGGCAGCGGCGTAGATCACGACGGCGCGAACGAGGAAAGGCGCCCACGCCAGGAGGAGCAGCGCGATCACACGGCGCTGTCGGATCTCCGAGAGGATGGTGGCGCGGGCAATCACCCACCACGCGCCGCCGCGCAAGCCGCGCCGTCCGCTGTAATGGCGATATCCCTGGTCGTGAATCGGCACGGTCAGCGCGCTCTCGAGACGGACATCCGGGTCACCTCGCTCCGCTCACGGCGTTCGCAAACACGTCCTCGAGCGAGGGGACGCTGGCGCGCAGATGACGGACCTGCAGGCCGTGCGCGGCCGCCAGCTGAAACAGGACGGCGCTCGTCGTGTCTTCGGGCACGAACAGGCGCATCACTTCGTCGTCCGGAGCCGGGCATTCGATGCCCGCCGCCCCGAGCGCCGCCACGAACGGCGCCTTGTCCCCCTTGACGCGCAGCTCGAACACGCGTCCCGCGTGTCCCTTGAGCGAGGCGATCGGGCCCTGCGCCGCCAGAGCGCCTTTGTCGAGCACGACCACGTAATCGCAGGTGTATTCGACGTCGGGCAGCAGGTGCGAGGAGAGAATCAGGTTGATGCCCTTGTTCTTCGAGATGTCGCGTACGAGCTCCAGCATCTCGTCGCGGCCGCGAGGATCCATGCCGTTGGTCGGCTCATCGAGGAACAGCAGGTCGGGATCGTGCACGAGCGCCTGCGCCAGCTTGATACGCTGCTTCATGCCCGTCGAATAGGTTTCGAGATTCCGGTACCGCGCTTCCCCGAGGCCCACGTAGTAGAGCACTTCGTGCGCGCGCTGCATGGCGTCGGCCTTCGGCAGTCCGGCAAGCTCGCCGCAGTACGCGACGAACGACACTGCGTTCATCCCCGGAATGTGGGCGTCGCTCTCGGGCATGTACCCCAGGCGGGCGCGAATCTCGAGCGGCGACTGCTTGACGTCGAGCCCGAGCACTTCCATGCGGCCCGTGTCCGGCGTGACGAACCCGAGCAGCGACTTGAGCATCGTGCTCTTGCCGGCGCCGTTCGGCCCGAGCAGGCCAACCGCGCCGGCCGGAAACACTGCGCTCACGTCGCGCAGCGCCGCCTGGCGCCCATACTTGACGCTGACCCGATCGAGCTGGACGACGGAAGTCATTGGGGGGACGATTCTACCCTTGAGACGAGAACCCCCGTGGGGCTGTTCCGACTGAAATCGGGTTTCGGCTTTGGGTTATGGGCTTTCGGCGGCTCCGGGCTCCGGGCTTCAGGCGCCGGCCCAGAGCCAAGAACCGGAAGTCTGAAGGCCGTCGTCACCGCGCCGGGCGAGGCGCCTCCCGATCGAGCTGCAGCGCTCGCTCGATGACGGCGGTCGCCTTCAACGTGAGGTTGTAACGGTGCAGATCCGACGGCTCCACCAGCACCGCGTCGTCCACGTCCGACCCGGCGCGCAGGTCTCCCGCGACCGGCCAGCATAGATAATCCACGAGAACGTAGTGGTAGCGCACTCGGCCTTCGGTATCACGCGTGATGCGATCGAACACTTCGATCACCGGGCCCACGTCCACGGTGAGCCCAGTTTCTTCGCTCATTTCCCGCGCGACCGACGACTCGAGCGTCTCGCCGATCTCCACGACACCGCCGGGGAGACTCCACTGGCCGGCGAGCGGCTCGTACCGCCGCCGGATGAGCACGACCTTTCCGTGCTGAACGATCACGGCGCCCACGCCCACGAACGGCCGATCCGGATAGTCTCTCTTCCCCACGTCTACTGCCCCATGACCTTGATCACGACGCGCTTGCGCCGCTGCCCGTCGAACTCGGCATAGAACACCTGTTCCCAGGGACCGAGATCCAGCTTTCCCGCGGTGATCGGCAGCATCACCTGGTGCCCCATGATCGTGCGCTTGAGATGGGCATCGGCGTTGTCTTCTCCGGTCTGATGGTGACGGTAATCGAGGCCCGACGGCGCCAGCTTCTCGAGCCAGACCTGGAAGTCGTGGATGAGCCCGTTCTCCCAGTCGTTGACGTACACGCCGGACGTGATGTGCATGGCCGAGACGAGCACCATGCCCTCCTGTACGCCACTCTTCTGGACGATCGCCGCGACCTCGTCGGTGACGCGAACGAACTCCTGGCGCTTCTTGGTGTTGAAGGTCAGGTAATCGGTGTGAACTCTCATGTCAGCTGAACCCGGAACCTGTCTAGATTGCCAATCCGGCATCCGCATTCACGTCCCACTTGCCTACCAGTCCGGCGCGGAAGCGCCGCAGCCCGGCAGCAGCGATCATCGCCGCGTTGTCGGTGGAGAGCGCCAGGCCCGGTACGAATACCGGCAGCTCGCATCGTCTGCCGCGTGCCTGCGCCTCTTCGCGGAGGTGACGGTTGGCCGAGACACCTCCGGCGATGCCGATGCTTCGGGCGCCGTGCTCGCGGGCCGCATCGAACAGCTGATCGAGCAGCGTGGCGACGACGACGCGCTGGAAACTGGCGCAGATGTCCGCCACTTCGACCGCCGGCAGCGCGTCGCCCGGCGCGAGGCCAAGCTCCTCGCGTCGCCGGGTCACGTGCCTGAGCACCGCAGTCTTCAGCCCGCTGAAGCTGAAGTCGCGGCGGCCGGGCAGGTGAGGCGCGTTGCGATCGGCGTGCGTCAGCCGCGTCTTCGGAAAGAGGACCGCGCGGTCGTTGCCGGCTTGCGCGAGCCGATCTACGGCGGGTCCACCCGGGTAGCCCAGCCCGAGCAGCTTGGCCACCTTGTCGTACGCTTCTCCGGCGGCATCGTCGCGGGTTCGGCCGACGAGCGCGTAGTCTCCCGGCCGCTCGAGGCGATACAGGCTGGTGTGGCCGCCGGAGACGATCAGGACGACGGCCGGAAGCGGGAGCTCTCCGTTCTCGAGCACCAGCGACTCGATGTGCCCCGCCAGGTGATGGACCGGCACGAACGGCACCCCGCGAGCCCACGCTAGCGACTTCGCGAACGACAAGCCGACGAGCAGCGAACCGACGAGCCCCGGCCCCTGCGTCACCGCAATCGCGTCGACGCGCGCCCCTGCCCCGTCGTCGAGCGCGCGCGCCACCACGCCGCAGATGTCCCTGATGTGCTGTCGAGCCGACAGCTCGGGCACGACGCCGCCCCAGGCGCCATGCAGATCGGCCTGCGACGCGACGACGTTGGAGCGGATGCGCCACGGGCGCAGTGAATCGCCGGTCTCCTCGACCAGCGCGGCGGCCGTTTCGTCACACGACGTCTCGATACCCAGGATCACCACTCAGAGCCGCCTCAGCGACTCCGAGTATGGCGGACGCGCGATGCCGCGCTCGGTGATGATGGCGGTCACATATTTGGCCGGCGTCACGTCGAATGCGGGGTTCCTCACATGTGCGCCTTCGGGAGTCAGCCGGAACGCCCCCACGTGGGTCACCTCGCGCGCGTTCCGCTCTTCGATTGGAATCCCGTTGCCGTCCGGCGTGTTGAGATCGATCGTCGAGCGCGGTGCCGCCACGTAGAACGGGATGTCGTGCTCCCGTGCCAGCACGGCCACGGCGTACGTGCCGATCTTGTTGGCCACGTCACCGTTGGCTGCGATGCGGTCGGCGCCGACCACCACCAGATCGACGTTGCCGAGGCGCATCATGGCGCCGGCCATGTTGTCGGTGATGACCGTGGTGTCGATCCCGTCCTTCACGAGCTCCCAGGCGGTGAGGCGCGCGCCCTGCAGGAACGGACGTGTCTCGTCGGCCATCACGGCGACGCGCTTGCCCTGCTCGGCGGCCGCCCGGATGACGCCGAGCGCCGTGCCGTAACCCGCCGTCGCCAGAGCCCCCGCGTTGCAGTGCGTGAGGATCCGTGCCGCATCCGGGACGAGCGTCGCGCCGTGCGCTCCCATGGCGCGACAGCTCTCCACGTCCTCGTCGTGAATGCGCTGCGCCTCGAGCACCAGGCGCTGCCTGATCTCGTCGACCGATCGGCCGTCCTGCGCGGCCTCGGCAAAGGCGTGTTTCATTCGTTCGATGGCCCAGAACAAGTTGACCGCCGTGGGCCGCGTAGCGGCCATCAGCTCGCACGACCGTTGAAACTCGGTCGTGAACTGTTTCGTACCGGTCGCCTTGCTCCGCCGCATCCCGAGCGCGAGGCCCATGGCGGCTGCCACCCCGATCGCCGGCGCACCCCGGATCACCATCGTCTTGATCGCCTTGGCCACGTCCTGCGCGGTCTTGCACGTCACGTACACCTCGGACGCGGGCAGCTTGCGCTGGTCGATCATCACGACCGCGTCCTCCTTCCAGTCGATGGTGGGCAGCATGTCAGCTGATGATATCAGCGGCCATCGGTCGACTCAGCTTCACGCCGTTGCGCACGACTTCGCGCCCTGGATCTAGTAATTTCCCACTGTTGCACCTCTCTGTGGCTGGGCCTCCGCGCCGCCGTGCGGCGACTCCCCTTGTGAATGCGTTACGGCCCGTCATTGCTTCATGGAAAGCCCTTCTCGTGCCGAATAGAGAAGGTAATAGCAGTCGGTTCGGCAGCGTAGGTCCTTTTACGCACTTGCACAGATCGTCCAGTCACTCGCCCGAAGCGCCGGTGCGCTTCCCGCGGGACGCCGCGGACCAGAGGGAGTTGGGTGGGATTGGTAGTAGTGCGTAATCCAGAAGGATGTTCGCGGCCGGCTTCCTCGAAATGAGCCTCGTACTCGCGATCGAACCGGATTCCGGGCAGGCAGACCGCCTGCGCCAGATCATCCGCGACCAGGTGGACGCCGAGCTGGTGATGGTGACGTCCGCCTACGCGGCGATCGTCGCGATGAATCGCCAGGTGCCCGACGTCCTGCTGTTCGGCCGGTCGGTCGCGCATCGTCACCAGAACACGGTCCTCAAGCACCTCCGCTCCCTGAACGATGGAGCCGCGCCGCAGGCGCTGACGATCCCGTCTCTCACCCCGGGAGAGGCGCCGCCACAGAAGAACTCCCGGTTCGGCTTCGGGTGGGGCCGTCAGGCAACCCCTAACGGGCCGGACCCCGGCAGATTCATCGAGCAGATCACCGAGGCGCTCGCCAAAGCCACCGCCGGCCGGCGCCGCGCGGCCGACGCGGCGCGCCGCGAGCCCGCGTCCCCCGCACGCGACGAACCGGTCAGTCCAGTCGCAGAGGAAGAGGCAGCCGATCTCGACGCAGCGCCAGTTGTCGAAGGTCTGGACGACGCACAGGTTTCCGAGACGCTCGACGCGGAACAGGAGGCGACAGCGGTCATCGAGGAGGAGGAAGAGGAGGAGGTCCTCGAGATCGCCGCTTCCGCGGAGGAGGCGCCGCCGACCGAGCCGAGCACCACGGATAGCGCAGGCGAGATCGACTTGATCATCGATCGGCTCGGCATCAAGCCGGTCGCACTCCAGTTCGAGGGCGCGCCCGACGATGAGGACGAGGCGACGCCGGCCGAGGAGCACAAAGATCCCGACGAGGTCCTGATCGACATCGATCGAGCCTGGGCTGGCGGCGACGAACGGGTCGATGCCGAAGTGCACGCCGCGGAGATCGCGCTGATCCAGGCGCAGGCCGAGGCGAAGCTGGCGGCGGAGCTCGAGCGGGTGCGCGCCGAGGCGGCCGAGCAGCGGAGGCTCGAGCTCGAGCGGATGGAGCGCGAGTCCGAGGAGCTTCGACAGGCCGCTGTCGCCGAAGCCCGAGCCGCCGTCGAGAACGAGGCGCGTCAGGCGCTCTCCGAGGAACTGACGCGCGTTCACAGTGTCGCCGAAGAGCGTCTCACGTCGGAACTCGCTCGGGCGCGCGCGGAAGCGGAGCAGACGCTCGCGGAGCAGGTCGGTCGCACGCGCGAGGAAGCCGAGCGGCTGCGTGAAGAAGCGGAGCGGGCGCGCGAGGAACAGCTCGCCAGGCAGGCCGAAGCACACTCGCTGACGGCGGCTGCCCTCGAGGAAGCGCGGGAAGCGGCGGAGCGCAAGGCCGCCGAGGCGCTCGAGCACGAGGTCGCCCGCGTCCGCCAGGAGGCGGAGTCCAAGCTGCAAGCCGAGCTCTCGCGAGTCCGCGAAGAGGCCGAGCACACGTTCGCCGACCAGCTCTCGCGCACGCGAAGCGAGGCGGAGCAGGCGCGCGACGAGCATGTCGCCCAGGTCCTCGCCGAGGCTGACTCGGTCAAGGCCGCCGCCGTTGAAGAGCGTCTGGCTGCGGAGCAGGCGGCACGCGCGCTCGAAGCAGAGGTCGCACGCGTTCGCGCTGAAGCGGACGCCCAGTTGCGAGCCGAGCTGGCCAGGGTCCGCGCTGAAGCGGAGGAAACGCTCGCCGAGGAGCTGCGGCGAACCCGCGCGGAGGCCGAGGAAGCACAGCAGACGCAGCTCGCTCTGGCGCAGGCGGAAGCCGACTCGGCCAGGGCCGCGGCGCTGGAGGAAGCGCGAAAGGCAGCGGAGCAGTCAACGGCGCGAGCGCTCGAAGCCGAAGTGGCGCGCGCGCGCCAGGAGACCGAAGCGCGACTCCAGGCGGAGCTGGCGCGCGTCCGTCGCGAAGCCGAAGAGGCGCGTCTGGCGCACGAAGAAGCGCAGATGCAGGCGCAGGAGGCGCGCGCGCTGGCGGCCGCCGAGGCGCGCGCGGCTGCGGAAGACGCCGCGGCGCGCGCGCTCGAGTCCGAGGTCAGGCGCGTGCGAGCCGAGGCCGATGCGCGCTTGCAGGCGGAGCTCGATGGGCTGCGTCTCGAGGGGGAACAGGCGCGCGCTGCCCACCAGGACGCCCACCAGGTCGAGACCGAAAAGCTGCGCGATACGGCGGCGCGCGAGGCGCGTACGGCGGCCGAAGAGGCCGCGGCCAGAGCGCTCGCGGAGGAAGTGGCGCGCCTCAAGGCGGAATCGGCGTCGCAGCTCGAAGCGGAGCTCGAGGCTGTTCGACGCGAGGCGGAGGAAGCCAAGCGAGCCTCGCTCGAAGCCCAGCTCGACGCCGAACGGCTCCGCGAGGCCGCCAGCCGTGAGGCGCGGATGGCCGCCGAAGACGCCGCCGCGCGAGCCCTCGAGTCCGAAGTGGCTCGCGTGCGCGCCCAGGCAGACAACCACTTGCAAGCCGAGCTCGAGCATCTGCGCCTCGAGGCGGAAGAAGCGCGCCGCGCCAAGCACGAAGTTCAAGTCGAGGCCGAACGGTTTCGAGATGCGGCCGCCAGCGAGATGCGCGCCGCCGCCGAGGAACGCGCCGCCGCTGAGGAAGCTGCCGCTCGAGCGCTCGAAGCGGAGGTCAATCGCGTCCGCATCGAGGCGGAGGCCCGTCTTCAGAGCGAGCTCGAACGGGCGCGACGGGAGGCCGAGCAGGCCCGAAAGGCGCAGGAGGCGGCGACCGCAGAGCGCATGCGCGAGGAGGCCACGCGCGCCGCGAAAGCCTCCGCCGAAGAGGCCGCCGCCAGGAAACTCGAGGCCGAGACGACGAGGCTGCGCGAGGAAGCCGAAGCCAGGCTTCAGTCCGAGCTCAATCGGGTACGCAAGGAAGCGGAGGCGGCACGTGTCTCCGACCAGGCAGACGCGGAGCGCATCCGCGAGTCGGCCGCGCACGAAGCGCGCGCCGTGGCCGAAGCGACGCTCGTTCGCGAAACCGAGCGCGCGAAGGCCGAAGCGAACGC
>Ga0075418_10006320_pt1 | contig 13358 bp, 9 predicted proteins | sample SoiMetdeltSBSDD2_FD_81776 | JGI IMG/M metagenome (GOLD analysis project Ga0075418, IMG submission 81776) | Bulk soil microbial communities from a Populus tree surrounding site in Tennessee, USA - Soil MetaG P. deltoides SBSDD2 | ecosystem: Environmental > Terrestrial > Soil > Tree plantation...
AAACAGGTTCCCGAAGTCTCCGAGATAAGGTTCAACCCCGAAACAAACACGATTGTAAGGGAGGGCGTGGCCAACGTTGTGAATCCCTTCGACCGGCGAGCTCTGGCCGAAGCGATTCGACTGCGGGACGTGAGCGGCGGCGAAGTCGTCGTTGTCACAATGGGTCCGCCGCAAGCTCGCGAAGCGCTTGTCGAGTGCCTGGCGGCGGGCGCCGATCGGGCGATCCATCTTGTGGACCCTGCATTTGCCGGCTCGGACACGTTTGCGACCGCCCGGACGCTTGCGCTCGCGCTTAAACGAGAAAGCTACGACATTATCTTGTGCGGAAAGTACAGCGTTGACGCCGAGACCGGACAGGTAGGGCCCGAGCTTGCCGAGCTGCTCGATCTGCCCCAGATAACGGGTGCGACCAGACTCGAGCTGAGTGAAGATCGTAAGGCTCTCACCGTCGAGCGCGAAACCGATGACGGTTTTGAAGTTATCGAGTGCACGTTGCCGGTGCTGCTAACCGCAGCCGAGCGGCTTGTCCGGCCGATCAAAGTTAAAGAACCACAACTGGAAGCCGGACGCGCAAAGCCAATCCTCGAAGTCACCGCCGCCGAATTGTCTGAAGATACGAGCATCTTCGGAGCGAGCGGGTCGCCGACCTGGGTCGAAGAAATAAGATCGCTTGCGCGGCAGCGGATGGTGGAAATGATCGAGGGCGTCAACGCTGAAGAGAAGGCCGCGAGACTGCTCGATCGACTCGAATCTCATGGCGCGCTTAGCGATAAAATAAACGCGCGCGATGTCGCGGCCGCGCCCAACACCAGCGCTGAATCGACGAGTGATCGCGAAGTATGGGTTGTTGCCGAACTGATGGACGGCAAGCTTAGGAAGGTGAGTCTCGAGCTGTTGGGGAAGGGAATCGAGCTGGCGCGAAAGCTCAACGCGCGGCTTGCGGCGGTGATCGCCGGCGCCGATGCCGCCGCTCACGTCCAGGCTCTCGCGGGCTACGGCGCCGACAAGGTTTACGTAGCCAACGACGAGACCCTGGACCGATACTCGACCGCGGCGTACACCTCGCTGCTTGTAGACGCGATCAGTAAATACAAACCGATCGTCGTGTTGGTGCCATCGACGTCGAACGGCCGCGATCTGGCGCCTCGTGTTGCGGCGAGACTCAAAGCTGGATTGACAGCCGATTGTGTTGACCTCGATGTCAACGACAGCGGGTCACTTATCCAATACAAGCCCGCGTTTGGAGGAAACATTGTCGCGCTGATTTACTCGCGGACGATTCCACAAATAGCTACGGTCAAGCCGGGTATGCTTCAAGCCGCTAGACCAAACGAGTCGCGCCTGGCTGAGGTCATTCCCCTGGCGACACCACAGGTGGACGATGAACGGGCTCGACTCATTGCTGTTCGGAAAGAGGTGTCACTCGAAGTTGCCGAGCTTGACGAAGCCGATAGAGTCATCTGTGTCGGCACCGGAATCGGTGCCTCCGAGAGCCTGGCAACGATCGATGCTCTGGCGAAAGCGATGGACGCACAGGTTGGTGGGACTCGGCGGGTTGTCGACCAGGGCTGGTTACCTAGGCATCAGCAGATCGGACTTACCGGCAAGGTCGTCTCGCCAATGCTGTACATCGCGATCGGGGTACGAGGGGCGCTCAATCATACGATCGGCATACAGCAAGCCGGTACTATCGTTGCGATCAACAACGATCCTGACGCAGAAATATTTCAGACCGCGGACTTCGGAGTCGTGGGCGACTGGGCGGAGGTTACACACGCGTTGATCGCTGAACTAAAGCTTCGAGGAGTGCATCGCCCCTTGCGCGTTGTGTGACTTATTTGGAGTGCGCCGCCCTTGCGAAAGTACAAAAACCGAAAAAGGGCGGCGCACCCCAAATAGAGAGTCGAATGCTATAGCGTTGAAGGCCCGAATATGCAGGTGCTATGATCCACAACGAGGTTGCAGTGCATGCGTCTTCCGGTTCTCTTAGCCTCCATTATCCTGGTGATCCTTCCCCTGGGAAGTGTCTCCGCTCAATCTACTCGCGCCACTTCGGATGGCGGCAAGCACAGCGCGGTAGCCGCGTTTGAAGAAGGACAGAACGCTCAGCAGCGGGGCGATCTCAACAGCGCTGTAAGATTCTACACAACCGCGATCTCGGCTGACGCTTCATTGTTTCAAGCGTACTATCAGCGGGCGACCGCGTTGCTCGGTCTTGGACGCGAGGCCGAAGCACAAGCCGACCTTAAGAAAGTCACCGAGCTTCAACCGGACTTCGCAAGAGCCCATCGCGGACTCGGTCAGTTGTTTCTCGATCGAGGCGAGCTTGAACCGGCGAAGCGCGCGCTCGCGCGCGCGATCGAGCTGGACCCAAAGCTGACCGGCGTTCGCATCTATTACGCAAGCGCTCTTTTAAGATCCGGTGAACCGCAGCGAGCGATCGAGCATCTGCGTTTTGCAATCGAACAGCGAGAAGAGGTAACGCTTGCCTATGCCCTCGTCGGAGTCGCCGAGGAGCGGCTCGGTAAAACGGCCGAGGCCTTTGCCGATTATTCCCGAGCCCTCGAGCTGGATCCGAACAATGCTACTGCGCACGAAGGCCGCGGCCGCTTGTTTGAAACGCGCGGCGAAACGGCCCGAGCGATCGAAGACTATTCGGCGGCACATCGTGCACAGCCCTCACGCGAACTTGCGATCAGGCTCGCCGAACTTCACACGCGGGCAGGCCAGATTCAGGCTGCGGTTCAGCTTTATCGCAGGCTGCTTCTGGAGAAGCCTGACGATCTGGCAATTCGCGTCGAGATGGCTTGCTTGATGGGTGAGAACGGCCAGGCCGACGAAGCAGAAAGGCTGATTGCGCCGGTGGTTGCGGCGAAGCCAAAAGACAGCAAGCTGTTGGCGCGCGTCGGTGATTTCTTTTATAAGGAAAAGCCGGCCCAGGCCGCAGACTACTACCGGCGATCGCTCGAAGGAGACCCAAAGAACAACCGGGCGAGGGTACAGTTGGGCGCTGCGCTGGTGCGCTCGATGCAGATCGAGGCGGCTATGCCGGTGCTCACGGATGCGATCTCACGTGAACCTGATAACTACGCGGCGCACGCAAGCCTCGCTACCGCGCTCTTTAAGCAAAAGAGCTACGCGGAAGCTGCGCGCGAGTTCATCTGGATTATTCGCGTTCGTCCTGAAGTTTCGGCAAGCTATTATTTCTTAGCGATTTCTTTTGATCATCTCGGTGATTGTGAACAGGCCGCGCGCGCCTACCAGGACTTTGTGCGGCGAGCCGATCCGGCCACTAATAAAAGTGAAGTCGAAGAGGCTAACGCGAGGATGAGTCAACTGCAGCGACTCATCAAAGAAAAAAAATGCGTCACTCCGGGCAAAAAAGGGAAATGATGACGGGGAGCGAGTCTGAAAGGCTAGTGATCAGAGCTAACGCAGCTCTGATGTTTCGACTCGCGGTGGTCGCCGGCGTATTGGTTGTCGCGGCCGCAAGCTCACCTCGCATATTTGCCCAGATTCCGGAGCCACCGCTCCCGGTCGATCCAAGGCCGCTCTCGCAGTTGATCTCCGCTGCCGATAAGGCAGTGCTTGCGGAAGCGGACAATCCACGGAAGGTCATCGAGGCGTACCTCAAGATTGGCGATGCGCATCTACAGGCCGCGTTCAATGCGATTAGTGCTAACAATCATCTCGGGGCGGAGCTCGAGCTGGATATCTATAACAAGGCGGTAGCCGCTGCCGGCAAGGAGGCCTTTGGGCTGCAGGAAGGCAAACGCGGTGTGTCAAAGAAGATCGAGCAGGCTTTGTATAAGCAGATCAAAACGCTCGAGACAATTGAACGACTTTTCCCCGCCGAGCGCGAGATGTTCGCTGAAGCGGCGCTGAAACATGCAAAGCAACTCCGGATGCAGGCGTTGAACGAGGCGTTTGATTCTAACGTGTTGAAGGATTCCGACGGCGACAAGAAACCAAAGAGTGAACCTCCTGCAAAGGATGACTCGCTCGATCGCTCGTTCCCTGACTCGGCGAGTGGCGGATTGCCTGAGCCGGCGTTGCCGGCCGCATCGTTTTTCAGCGCATCGAAACATTTAGTCAACGGAGCCGGCCTCAGATCGGAGAGAGTTTGGCCTCAACAGCGCGGCGATTATCTGACTGAAGAGGAGGACGATCACGTTCGAGTAGCGCAAGCTCCTGACGAACGCGCCAAGGTGTTTATGAAGATAGCGGACCGGCGGCTCAAGGCGATCGTCGAGCCGGTCGCCCCCGCTGTTGATAAGAAGGAACAGAAAAAGATCGAAGAGGAATTGCGCGAGTGGGGCGCTGTCCCCAAAGTAAGCCGAGAGGAGTTGCTTAGGCACTACGCGAAGGCTATTGCGGAGTGTATGGCGAAGTTGGAGGACGCATACGAGCGCAATCCTAAGAGCTCAGCTCTTCCAAAGGCTTTGTCGGTTCTTCGCGATGCGACGGATAAGCATTTGGAAACCCTGCGACGGATAAAACCGGAGATGAAGACCGATGATGAGGTCGCGGCGATCAGCGGAGCGATCTACGAGGCGGAGACGGCCAACAAAGGCGCGCGTGATGGTTTGAAGTGAATCGCTTTAGTAGCCATGAAAGAACTACCGACCTCGAGCATTCACCAGGCCCCCGGCTCCCTCGATGAGCCCAAACCTTCAAAGGTGCAAATAATCTATTTCTCTTTCTTTAGCTTTACGTGTATCTGCGTCAACATATCGGACCCTACATAGAGCTTTATCTCGTATGAGGAATACCCTTCCGCTGATGCCTTAAATGTGTACTCCCCATAAGGTATGTCCTTTATTGAATACTCCCCATCTTGTCCGGTCTTGGTGGTTAGCCTCACGGATCGCAAGCGAGCATTGCTCTGGTCGCCTATCAATTCGACAGTAGCCCCAGCAAGCCCTCTGGTATCTGAATCGGCGAATACGAAACCATTCATCCAGCTTCGGCCCGACTGTGCAGCTACCGCCTGTGCCAGGATTGACAGTGCAAGAACAAGCTGTGCCAGTCGTAAGCGAAAAGATGGTGTTGCTGTCATAGGTATCATTCTCTTGGATTTCTTCATCATCGTCGGTCCTCTCTCAAAGTCGGATTCTTTATTCATAATCGCGGTGTCCGGGAGTTCCGATCAGACGGTGTCAAATGTGAAACAACATAACCTTAATAGCACCAATACCGTGCTTGTACCAGTTGCCGATTAGACACCGATTCCTCGTGAGCCAATTCGCGAAATTGACATCCCCGAGTCCCCGGCCCTACAATCGGCCCGCAGGCCAAGTCACTCTGACCGCTGATTACGCGCTCAATGGAGAACTGATGATTCGAGGCTTAACCAGGTTCTTGCTGATCTCCATTTCCATCCTGGCTTTTGCCGTTGCTGCCTCCGCACAGCAGCGACCGCTGCTCACCGAAGATGTCGATATCATCAAGCCCGGCGTGATTCGAATCGAAACGGGGTTTGAGTTTCTCCAGAATCAAACATTCCCCCTCTCAGGGCTACGCGGCGACGTCACCAAAATCGCCGACACGCGGCTTAGCTTCGGTCTAGCGCCAAATGTCGAATTCCAGATCGAGTGGACCTTTCAGAACCTCCTGTCAATCACGAGCCGGGGTCCTTCGGCGATTCCACTAAAGCTGGGTGTAAACGAATCCGACACAAATGACGTCGGCGATGTCCGGCTGTGGATGAAAATCAAACTTACCAATGAGTCTCGAGTGGCGCCCGCAGTCGGGTTTCGTTTCGGCGTAGAATTACCCAACTCCGACCAGTCTCGAGGGATTGGCCCGAACACCACCAACTTCTACGGGATGATTACCGCAGGCAAGCGGCTAAGCGGCAGGCTGAACGTTTTTGGGAATCTCGGGGTTGGAATTCTTACCGCGCCGCTCCAGGCGACATCACAAAACGACGTACTGTTGTATGGGTTGGCCGGCGTTTACTCGGCATCAGATCGAGTAAATATTCTCGGAGAAGTGAACGGCTTTCATTCGACGCGGAAGACCCCGCCGCTCGGCACCGAAGACTTTTCCGAAGCGCGATTGGGAGCGCAGATTCGAGCGCTGGGTGTCCGGTGGTTCGCCGCCGGAATCTTCGGAACTTCAAAGCGTGCGCCAAAGACCGGTCTGGTGATGGGTATCACCTATGACTGGGATGCCTTCACTCCGGCTAAATAATAGGTCCTATCGGTCCTATTGGTCCTATATTTTTCTTTCTCAATGCGGGTAAATCACAATCCTTCGCATCGGCTCCTGTCCCTTGCTCTCAGATAGCAGCCCGCTCCGTTCGATATAGAGGTGTTGCATCCGGCGGATGTGTCTCGGCTGGGGTGAAAGTTCGACCGGGCGCCGGCCTTCAACCGCTTCGATTACCGCATCCTCAGCCTCCTGCATTGCAGCGTCTTCATTGACCGCCCGCGCTGCCGCTCCAAACGTATCGCGCAGGAAATTCTCCATCTGAGTCAACGTGTTCGCGCGCAGCGCATATACTTCAACGTTGTGACCTCGTGCTTCGCGCAGCTTTTGAGATTGTCGCTTGGCGTGAGACTTTAGCGTAAGCATAAGATCGGCTTCTGACAGGTCATTGGTTACGGCTACCGGGACCCCGAGCACGGCTATCGCACGTTCCAGGCGCTCGCGGCTGAGGGCGTAAGGATAGATTCGAAGCAACTTTCCCTTCCCGGTGCGAGGCGGCTCCTGGGTGCGCTTGGCGGCTGCGTCTGATCGATCGCTACCAAACGAAGCGCGCTGAGCCGGGGACGGTTGAGTAATAGTGACTTCCCCGCCGGGACGGCGCTCGCGGATCTCGGTGCTGGGAAGAAACCCGCGCAGCATCAGATCAACCGCCTCGGCAACATCGCGATGAATAGCCAGGCGATCCTTGTCTTGTATTTCGATCAGCACATCGAACGTCGGCGGGGCCTTTCGTTCAAGCACAGTTTTTTGAGTGCCGCGCCGCCGCGCTTCTTCATCCGACAGAGTCACCGGCTGAATCCCGCCAACCAGATCCGACAGCGTGGGGTTGATCATCAGGTTCTCGAGAGTGTTTCCGTGCACGGTTGCGATGAGTTGCACGCCACGCTCGGCGATGGTACGGGCAGCAAGGGCTTCCTGGGCGGTCCCAATCTCGTCGATAACGATCACTTCGGGCATGTGATTCTCAACAGCTTCGATCATGACGCCGTGCTGGTGTTCTGGCTCGGGAACTTGCATGCGGCGCGCGCGACCGATGCCGGGATGAGGAACATCGCCATCCCCGGCGATTTCGTTTGAGGTATCGACGACAATTACTCTTTTTTCGAGATCGTCGGCCAGGACTCGCGCTGCTTCGCGCAGGAGGGTGGTTTTGCCGACTCCCGGCTTGCCCATAAGCAGGATACTTTTGCCCGACTCGACGATGTCGCGGATTATGTCCACGGTTCCGTAGATAGCACGTCCGACGCGACAGGTGAGGCCAACGATTTCGCCGACCCGGTTACGCATGGCCGAGATTCGATGGAGCGTGCGTTCGATTCCTGCGCGGTTGTCACGGGTGAACTGTCCCACACGGCTTGCGACGTGAAGAAGATCCTCGCGGGTCACCACGGAATCGTCGAGATAAAGCGCGCGTTCGGTGTATCGGGCTTCGGGGCGCCGGCCGAGATCAAGTACAACCTCAATAAGTGAATCCATGTTCGCGGCGCGGGCTAGAGCCGCTCGTATGGGTTCGGGCAGGACGGCGAGCATCAAATCGAGGTTATCGGTTGACGCGTGTTCCGTTTCGGTAATAGTGGTGGCCATGCGTTGCTCGTTTTCAAGACTGCGTCCGCGAGAAGTCTACAAGAAAGCTCCGCGAGACGCACACCGTCTGGAAAGCGAAGAGGATTCGCGTGAGCCTACCTAAGTTGAAACCAAAGAACCCACAACCGAAGTTGTGGGTGTTGGGGAGTTTTCGCAAAGTCTCACAGGGTCGGTTACGGAGAGACATCAACACTCGCGGAATACTGATTGCCTGCTCAAGGCCTGCCTTCGGCCCTTACCCCCAACGGTCCCCTGTACTAACACGCCCTTATTCATTGTAGTAGGCACTAAGCTGCGCCGACTAAGGGATGCTGTCTGGAAGCGACTACCGCGAAGTGTAAGAACGCTTCTGCCATATTTTGTAACAATATGTTTCGACCAACCTTCAATAAAGGCTCGGATCCAAAACGCGGCCAGCGCGGGTTTTCCGTAATCGAGATGGCTGTGGTCCTTCTAATAATCGCCATCGTCGCCGCGTTTGTAGTGCCTCAAATAATGTCATATATGCGCATGTACCGACTGGGTGTTGGCGGTCGCAACGTGGCCACCGCATTACAGCGGGCCAGGTATCTGGCGACCTCCAACAACACGCTGGCCGGCGTATTTGTCGCCGAACTTCAACGTGTCGATATCGAGCAGTACGACCCCATGGGAAAAACTCCGCCGCAGAATATGGGTGTCGTGCAATTACCTGACGGCGTGACTGTTGCCTCTGATGCTCCCAAGCAGATCGCCTTTGATGGCCGCGGTGTTATCACCCCGATGCCAAAAGAGAGTCCGACCATTCGACTCAATGGTATCGATGGCTATTACTTGTTCGTGACCGTATCACCGACCGGGCAGGTAACCGTTTCGGAGGCGACGCGCGACGATCGCACATAACGCAGCACGCGGTGCTGATTAGAGAGCTGAGTCAATAATGGGATCAACAACTCAAAGGAACCAGGAACGAGCCGGCGATTCGCACATAGATAGCCACGCGGCGGGCTTTACGCTGATCGAGGCGATCATCGCGATGATGGTTACCGTTGTCGGACTTGTGAGCATAGCCGGCATGTTTACGCTTGCGATGAAGACCAACGCGAGTTCGCGTAACTTCACCACCGCGACGACATTCGCTCAGGACAAACTCGAGCATCTCGGCGCAGCTTCTTTTCAACGATTGGTTGATCCGGCGCGGATGACTCCGAATCCCGGAAGCCACGGCGCCGACGACGCTTTCATCGTCGGCAGTCTTGAGCACGACGCGATGGCGGGCGACGGGTCTTTCTACTTTGACAAGATAATCATCGCCGGTCGCGACGACGTCGAGCCTGAAGGCACCGTCACCGTGGTCAACCCCAACGGCACGGCGGAGACCCGCCGGCCAGATGGATCGATCATTACCGGCAATCCGTTTGGCGAAGACCGGGTTACGTACTCGCGTCGCTGGGTGATCATGTCCAGCAACGAAGAGAATCCGGCCGATCGCCGGCTCACTATCGCGGTTCGCGTTAAGAGCGAGAATCCACCAGCCGGCAAGGCTCCGGAGCTCGTCGATCTGTACACCGTAATGACCAATCAATAGTGAAGAGGGAACATTCAATGAGAACAACAGCCAACAGCCAGCACGCAATCAGAGAGTTCCAAACCTCGGTTTGCGAACAAACCTTCCCGGCTCGTCCCGGCCAGCACGGGTTTACGATGGCCGAGCTGATGATTGCAATGGCGGTGTTCACTCTAATCATCGGATCGGTAGTTACCCTGCTCGGCAAGAGCCAGACCATCTTTCGCGCGGAACAAGGCGTGTCAGAGATGGATCAGAACGCGCGGCTGCTGATGGATTTTCTGACGCGCGACATCCAGCAATCAAAAGAAAACGCACTGGGGCTGGGCGCGCGTTTCCGCTCGATCTACTCGTTTAACGGACCTGAAGGCAAAACCGACGAAGTAACGATCGTTTCATCCGATACTGAATCAAAGCTGCCGTCCGCCGCGCTTCCGCTTATCGCGGCGTCTACCAGACCATTTTCAGTTGGCGATCGCTATGTCGAGGTCCTGCCAAACGGCGCATCTCGGCTCGATCCGAGGGCAGTACTCGAAGCACTCTCTCGCAAAGAAGAGTTTGTGGTCAGCACCGCGCTGCAGGACGGCTCTATTCAGTTCGATTTTATCAAGGTCAATTCCGCAAAACTGACCGAGGATGGCGCTATTGGTATGAGCTTCGAATCGGTCGAACACCGAGGCGTTGAACCCGAGGTTGCGTTTGGAGGCGTCTATGAAAACGGATCGTTCACCATGCGACCGTGTTCCATCAAGCGCTACTTCGTCGATCGCAAGTCGGATCAAGAGCATCCTGTGTTCGCGCTTTCAGTAAACGATTCGCCGGCTATTCCAATCGCCCGCAACGTGGTTGCTTTTCAGGTTCGATATCTGGAAGTCAGGGACGGCGAAGTCGACGGCCAGTGGGTTAAGCAGCAAAACATTTCAAGAGAGTACAGGACGACGGCGCTTGAGGTGACGATGACCGCCCGCACCGAAATCAAGGACGATGACCAGGCGCAGCGGCTTGTGACTTTGGCTAGCGTGATCCGGCCGCGTTTCATATCGGGAGGCGCTTTTGGGTCGTCCCCGGGTGGTGGCGGCGGAACGACGTCACCAGGTGTTCCCGGCGACGGCGGATCCGGCGGAGGCGGCGGGTATGACGGCGGCGACGATTCAGGCGGCGGCCCTGGCAGCGGTGGCGGTTTCGGGGGCGGCTCAGGATCAGGCGGTCGAAGTGGCTATGATGCCGACGGTAACGCGTATGGTTCGGGCAGTTCCGACGCCGGCGGCTACAACCACGAGACAAGGCGGATCGGTAAACAGCCCAAGTTGGGCGAGCGATTGAACCCGAGAAAAGAAAGAGAATAAAGACTGCGGGTCTGGGAGGCTATGCGATGCTGAAGAGAGGGAGCCATTGCGGAGGGCGACGGACGAGCCTGTCTACGAGCGATATCACATCGGCCAATCGAACCGATGATCAAAGAGGAATGGCGTTGATTGGCGTGATGCTGATCATGTCGTTGCTGTTGATGCTGGCGCTCGCAGTCACGTTTACGTCGCTGTCAGACAAATCCATTACCTCGAACTTCAAGAACCTGACGAGCGGATTTTACGCGGCGGAAGCGGGTGTAAACAATTTGCATCGCCTGCTTCGCAATGACAGGTTTGTAATGGCGTCGCTTCCTGATCCTCCCCGCGTTTCGGTGGGCTATCCGACGCTAAACCCGAACGAGTTCATCACCGCGGCGGAAGCGGCGTTTAACAAAGCCGAGAGCTTTCCCAACAACGCTGCTTATAAAACAAAGATCAAGATCCTCGACATTCAGGTTCCATACCCGACTGGGGACATCGATCCCGCTCACGCGAGCAATCGTGTGAAGCTGATCAATCCGCTCTACCCTCGGCTAGGGCAGGTCGAACCGTACTCGGTGAAGTATCAACTCGAGTCGGTTGGCGAAGGGATTGCCGGTCTTAACGGGGCCGTTACTCTCGTCGAAGAGGGAGTGGTCAATTTTAACTTGTTGGTCAGGTCTGAAGGCGGCGGAATCCGAGTCGGAAGCTTCTCGGAATTCGCGCTGTTCACCGACAAATTCGATCCCTACAACCCTGAAGGTCCGTTCATTTACCAAGGCCTCGGACCCGGCGACCGGTTTGCCGGACGGGTTCATACCAATGAGCGGTTCGGATTCTGGACTGTGGCGGATGGCTCGAACGCGCCGACGTTTCGCGGCTATGTGACTCAAGCCTACAAGTCTGCCAGCTACTATCGGCACGCTGGTGGAATGCCGCCGCCGCCGGTTGACGCGGACTCTGACATAGTCGACGGCGTGTTGGTCGCGCCAAAGTTTCTAGCGGGATTCGATCGTGGTGTTGATCCAATTCCGCCGACTGCAAACGCGTTCGATCAGGCTCGCGCTGTGCTGGATGGCGGCTACGCTCTATCTGGCGGTCCGCCAACTGATGGCGAGCTGCACACTTCCCTTCGAGCCGCTGGGGATCTGAGCACGTCGCTCACCGACCCGACAGACCCGACCTCGACCACGCCCACGCTTCCGAAAGGCGTATATGTGCCGACCGACGGCGAGTCATTCTCGGGGAGCGGTATCTACGTGATGGGGGATGCAGATCAGGTTCAGTTGACCGCCGACCCGTCGGGCGATCGTCAGATCATAAAAATCACTCAGGGGAAACAGATTACAACCATCGTGATCGACATCGCCGCAGCCACGACGACGATTGACGCCGGGAACGGCACGCGAACGTTGCGGGGTGTTCCGAAAGATCGTTCGATAGTGGAGAAGGGCAATCGCTCAGCTGCGTCGCTTTATGTTCGCGGAGACCTGAAGTCACTTCATGGTCCAGGGCGTGATTCCAAAGGCCAGCCGATACCTGCTATAGACTCCAACTTTGCGGTAACAGTGACCGCCGGTGGGACTCCGAACGGCGATTCGAGAGTTCCTGTCACGGGTGGAAGCATCACCCTGACCGGCGATCTCACCTACGAGACGCCAGTTGTAGATTCGGCCGGCAACGCAATCAACCCCGACGCCAATAACGTTCTGGGGATCTTCGCATCGGGCGGCAACATCAACATCCCGGGCGACGGCACGGCTCCGGACAATCTCACGGTGCACGCTTCAATGGCGGCATTCGAACTCAAGGACGCGAATGGCGACGGGCTGATAGGCGCGAACGGACGTCCCTACGGTGGCCGCATTCGATCGGACGTTCTCAACTTCAAGGGCAGACCGTTTCGCGGGAACTTCAACCTTGTAGGTGGAATGCAATCGACCAACTACGACAACATGGGTGTCTATGATGGCGAGTTCCACGGCTACATGTACAAGGGCAAGTGGGACCCTCGGTATGACAATGGTCAATCGCCGCCGTTTTATCCGGGGTACGTTGTGGACAGCGGCGGACCAACCGGTGCGCCATCAGTGAAGGCACAAACCAACAGCCCGGTTGTTCTGTCTTACAAGCGAATCTATTACGGAAGAGCCGAAACGGTGATTGGGCGATAGACTGAGCCTTATTTAGATTGCTTGATTGAACCGCGCCGCCAACTTTGTGTTGGCGGCGCTTTTCTTTTTTGGGATCAAGGTCACGTCGAGTTCTGATTGAAGCTTCACGAATTTGACACCTCATTTGGCGTGCGCCGCCCTTTACCGCATTCAGCGTAATTTGCATGCGTGGCGGCGCTTTCGGAGTGTGGTGTAGCGACCCAGGAAAACTCGATAGCGGTTTCCCCAGGACGCCCGTTTACAGTCGCCTTCGAACCCAGGGCTTTATCCTCCGCGAACTGCTACGTTCTCGCTATGAAGCGCCGGAGAGTCTCGTGAGCCTATACACCACACTACGAAAGCGCCGCAACGCGTGCGAATGTCGCTGAATGCGGGAAAGGATGGATAACCGCGTAGCGGTGTCCTATCGGTAGCTTGCGTCGGTTGGCCGTGCCCCCGGGCCGCGTTCTATGAAAGGGGAAGTCAAGCACAAACTTTCCCTGGGCGGGCGGCGCCAGTTGAAATTGCTGGGCG
>Ga0075418_10006321_pt1 | contig 13358 bp, 8 predicted proteins | sample SoiMetdeltSBSDD2_FD_81776 | JGI IMG/M metagenome (GOLD analysis project Ga0075418, IMG submission 81776) | Bulk soil microbial communities from a Populus tree surrounding site in Tennessee, USA - Soil MetaG P. deltoides SBSDD2 | ecosystem: Environmental > Terrestrial > Soil > Tree plantation...
GAGATCCCTTGTCGCTCGCGTATCTCGCGGAGGTACGCGCCGACGGCGGGCATACCACGAGCGTAGCCTATGCCGAGGGGTTATTCATCTTCTTACTGAGCGTTCAGATTGACCGAAACCAGGGTCGAGAGACCGGGCTCCTCCATCGTGACGCCGTAGAGGACATCTGCGGCTTCCATAGTCTTCCGGTTGTGAGTGATCACCAGGAATTGTGTCTGCCCGGTGAGCTCCCGGAGCACTCGGAGGAAGCGGTGAATGTTGGCATCGTCGAGCGGGGCGTCGACCTCGTCGAGCACGCAGAAGGGGCTCGGGCGGAAGTAGAAGATGGCGAAGAGCAGCGCTAGGCCCGTGAGCGCGCGCTCGCCACCCGACAGCAGCGTGACCGCCTGGAGCCGCTTGCCGCGCGGCTGCGCCATCAATTCGACCCCGGTGTCGAGCGGATCGCCACCCGGCTCGGCCTCGACCAGCCGGAGCTCGGCGCGGCCGCCCTCGAAGAGCCGCTCGAAGAGCCGGCTGAAGTGGCCGTTGATCTCCTCGAACGCCTGAACGAAGCGGTCCTGCGCCGTCCGCGTCATGCCGCGCAGCGCCTTGTCGAGGTCCTTGATCGACGCCGAGAGGTCGTCGTGCTGCGCGCGCAGGAACGTGAGCCGCTCGTCGAGCTCGCGGTACTCGTCATCGGCGACCAGGTTGACCGGGCCGATCGCGGTCAGCTTCTCGTCGAGCTCCATCACGCGGGCGCGCGCGGACACGAGATCGCGCTCGGGATCGTGGGCGGCGAGGAGCGCCGTGGCGTCGACGCCGTACACGCGCCACGCCTCCTGCCCCAGCTCCTCGCGCCGCACCCGGCACTCGGTCGAGCGCAGCTCGATCTCATGGATGGAAGCGACCAGGCGCGAGAGCTCGCTCTCGGCGCTCCGCGAGTCGTGCTCGACCGCGCGAAGCTCGGAGGCCAGGCCCTCGTGCTCGTCGGTCGCCTGCCGGGCCGCGGCGTCGGTACGATCGCGCTCGACTGCGACCTCGCGCGCCGCCACATCCGTGCGCTCCCGCTCGTCGGCGAGCCAGGTGCGCCGCTCCGCGAGCTGGGTCTGCCGCTGGCCCGCCTGCGCCAGGCGCGACGACAGATCGCGCTCCATCTCGTCGAACCGTGACAGCTCACGACCGAGCGCGTCGACTCGCTCGGTCGCGGACGCGAGATCGACCCGGCACGCCGTCAGCTCGGCGCCGAGGGCCACCTCGTCGGCCTGCGCGCCCTCGATCGCCTCGCGCACGCGCGCGGCGGCGGCGTCGATCGCCCCCTCGGCGTCGCGCGCGACCGCGACCCGCTGGGTAAGGCGCGCGAGCGTGGCGCCGGTCTCCTCGGCCTCGCGCGCGACCTGACGCGACTCCGACGAGATCGTCTCCAGATGGCGCTGCATCCGCTCTTGCTCCTGGGCAACGCGCTCGAGATCCTTCTCGCCGGCCAGCCGATCGGCGAGGCGGGCCTGCACCGACTTGCCGATTTCGGCAATCTGCTCGCGGCGCAGCGCCACCGACCCCGAGAGCGCGGCGACCTCGGTCTGCTCGGCGTCGACGGTGGCCGAGAGCCGCTGCACCTCGAGATCCAGGTCGCGCAGCTGCCGCTTGCGCGCCAGCAGCGAGTGCTCGGCGCCGCTCGCCGTCCCCTTCCCGCCTCCGTGCAGACGGCCGGTGGGGCCGAGCACCTCGCCGTCAGACGTCACGTAGGTGGCCACGACGCCGTTCTTGCGCCAGAGCGCCTCGGCCTCGTCGAGGTGATCGACGATCGCCACCTGCCCGAGGAGATGGTGGACGAGGCTCGGCGCGCTGGCGCCTACGCTCGGGCTCACCCAGCGCGCGCCGTTGTCGTCGGGGCCGACTCCGTTCGCCACCGGCAGGCACTCGAGCGGCAGGAACGTCGCCGACCCGAGCCCGTGCTCGCGAAGGTACGTGACGGCCCCGCGCGCGTGCTCGAAGCGCTCGACCACGACCCACTGCAGCCGCTCGCCCAGCACCGCCTCGATCGCGCGCTCCATCCCCCGGGGCACTTCGAGCAGGTCGGCGACGGTGCCGACCACGCCGGCCAGCGCCGCGCGCCGGTCCTCGGCGAAGACCGCGCGAACGCCCGCGCCATAGCCCTCGCGCGCGCGCTCCAGCTCGGACAGCGCCTCGAAGCTGGACCGCCGCGCCGCGAGCTCGACGCGCGCGTCGGCGAGTCGCGATTCGGCTTCGGTCAGCCGCCGCGCCTCGTCGGCTTCCTGCGCGTCGAGCCGCCGGCGCTCCTCTTCCAGCGAGCTGAACTCGGCGGCGGCGCGGTTGCGCGCCACGGTCAGCACGGCCCGCTCGGCCAGGAGCCGATCCGCCTCAGCGCGGGCCTGCGCCAGCTCGCCCTCGAGCCGCTCGGCCCGCCGCGCCAGCTGAGCCTCGCGCTCCCTCAGCTCGCCGGCGCTCCGCATGAGGTCGACGCGCTCGGCGGCGAGCCGCGTCTGCTCGAGGCGCAGCGCCTCGGCGTGGTCGCGCTCCAGGGTGAGCGCGCCGCGCTGGCGCTCGACGGCGGCCTCGAACTCCGCGGCCGCGCGCGAGCGGTCGGCGGCGAGCTGCTCGGCGTCGCCGAGCGCCACGCGCACGTCCTCGCGCTCCTTTACGACCGACGCCAGCCGCTCGGTGGCCGCCCGCACCTCTTCGGCGAGCCGCACGGCCTCCTCGCCGAGCTCCTGGATCTGCACGCCCATCTGCTCGCGGCGCTCCAGGAGCCGCTCGAGCTCGCCCTGCACCTTCGACACCGCTTGTCTCAGATCGGAGAGGCGGTGCTCGCTCGCTTGCAGAGTCTCCCGGGCCTGCGCCTCGCGAGCGGCCAGGGACGCGATCCGCGTACGGAGCCCCTGCTCGCCGTCGCGCAGCCGCGTCAACTCGGCGGCCAGGCGCGAGCTCTCGGCGGTGAATCCGGCGTAGTCCGCCGCCACCAGCGCCAGGGCCAGATCGCGCTTCTCGGTCTGCAGCGCCTTGTACTGCTGCGCCTTCTTGGCCTGGCGCTCGAGCGAGGAGAGCTGGCGGCGCACCTCGTCCATGACGTCGCGCACGCGGACGAGGTTCTGGCGGGTGGCGTCGAGCTTGCCCTGTGTCTCGTTGCGCTGCTGCTTGTAGCGGGCGATCCCGGCCGCTTCCTCGATGAACACACGGCGCTCGTGCGGCTTCGCGGTGAGGACGTGGTTCAGCTTGTCCTGATCCATCACCGAGTACGCGCGGGGATTGGCGCCGGTGCCCGCGAAGAGGTCGAGGATGTCGCGCAGGCGGGAGAGGTTCTTGTTCAGGTAGTACTCGCTCTCGCCCGTCCGGTAGAGCCGCCGGCTCACCGAGACTTCCGTCCACGGCACCGAGAGCACGCCGTCGTTGCTGAAGGTCAGCTCGACCTCCGCGAGACCGACCGGCTTGCGCGAGGCGGAGCCGTGGAAGATCAGGTCTTCCATCTTGCCGCCGCGAAGCGACTTCGCGCTCTGCTCGCCGAGCGCCCAGCGCACCGATTCCGAGATGTTGCTCTTGCCGCAGCCGTTGGGACCCACGATCGCGGTGATCCCGGGCATGACCTTCAGGACACTCTTCTCGGCGAACGACTTGAAGCCGTGCAGCGAGACGGACTCGAGGCGCATGAAGTTTTCTAGCACGGGCACCGCGTAACTACCAAAGAAAAAAGCACCAGCCGTGGGGGTCGCGGCCGGGGAGAGCCCTAAATATCGCCCTTTTTCAGCCTTTGAGGTAGTGGCACTTCTTGTATTTTTTACCCGACCCGCAGAAGCAGGGGTCATTGCGGCCGATCTTCTCCCCGGTGGCGGTGCGGGGCGCCGCGCCTATTTTGGGGGCGGGCGCCGCGGCTCGCGGCGGCTCACCGGCCAGGGCGCCGCGACTCTCGCGCGCATCGGCCCAGGCCGTCATGGCCGGCAGCTCCATGGGCGCGTCGCGCACGATCTGCACCTTGAAGAGCCGCTCGATCACCGCGGCCTTGACGCGCTCGAACATGTCCTCGAACAGATCGAACGCCTCTTTCTTGTACTCGGTCAGAGGATCGCGCTGGCCGTAGCCGCGCAGGCCGATGCCTTCCTTGAGATGGTCGATCGACAGCAGGTGGTCCTTCCACTGCGTGTCGAGCACGATCAGCATCTCGTGACGCTCGAGCGCCTGCAGGAGATCGGCGCCGAGCTCGCTCTCCCGCTCGGCGAAGCGGGCCTTCACCGCGCCGTGCACCAGCTCGTCGAGCGCCTCGCGGGAGACCACCTCGTCGTACTGCGCCGAGGCAACCTTCGTGTCGAACTGCCGGTGGAGCGCCTCGGTGAGGCCGGCGAGGTCCCAGTCCTCGGGATGCGCGCCGCGGGCGGCGTAGGCGTCGAGCGTCGACTCCGTGAGCTCCTCGATCCACTCGCCGATGGTCTCCGCCTGGCTCTCGCCCTCGAGGATCTGACGGCGCATCCCGTAGATGACCTCGCGCTGCCGGTTCATCACGTCGTCGTACTCGAGCAGGTGCTTGCGGATCTCGAAGTTGTGGGTCTCCACCCGCTTCTGCGCGGTGGCGATGGCCCGGGTGACCAGCTTGTGCTCGATCGGCTCGCCCTCCTGCATCCCGAGCCGCTCCATGATCCGCTCCACGCGCTGCGAGCCGAAGATACGCAGGAGATCGTCCTGGAGCGAGAGGTAGAAGCGCGAGGAGCCGGGGTCGCCCTGGCGTCCGGAGCGCCCGCGGAGCTGGTTGTCGACCCGCCGCGCCTCGTGCCGCTCGGTGCCGACGATGTGGAGCCCACCGTGCCCAACGACCCGCGCGTGCTCGGGCTCGGTGATCCGCCGGGCGTCGGCCATGGCCGCCGCGTGCTCGGCCGCCGACGCCATGACCGGGTCGAGACCTTTTTTGCGGAGGATCTCCTTCGACAGGAAGTCGGGGTTGCCGCCCAGCAGGATGTCGGTGCCGCGGCCGGCCATGTTGGTGGCGATCGTGACCGCGCCTTCCCGGCCGGCCTGCGCGACGATCTCCGCTTCGCGCTCGTGGTACTTCGCGTTGAGGACCTCGTGGCGGATGCCGCGCTTCTTGAGGAGGCTCGCCAGCGCCTCGGACTTCTCGATCGAGACGGTGCCGACCAGGACCGGCTGCCCGCTCTTGTTGCGCTCGATGATGTCGTCGACGACCGCGTTGAACTTCTCGCGCTCGGTCTTGTACACGACGTCCGGGTTGTTGATCCGGATGAGCGTCCGGTTCGTCGGGACCACCGTGACGTCGAGCTTGTAGATCTTGGCGAACTCCTCGGCCTCGGTCTCGGCGGTGCCGGTCATGCCGGCCAGCTTGTCGTACATGCGGAAGTAGTTCTGGAACGTGATGGTGGCCAGCGTCTGGTTCTCGCGCTCGATGCGCACCGACTCCTTGGCCTCCACCGCCTGGTGGAGCCCGTCCGACCAGCGCCGGCCGGGCATCTGACGGCCGGTGAACTCGTCGATGATGACGACCTGCCCGTCCTTGACGATGTAGTCGACGTCGCGCTTGAAGAGCGCGTGGGCCCGGAGTCCCTGCTGGATGTGGTGCAGCATCGTCATGTTGCGCGGGTCGTAGAGATTCTCGACGTTCAGGAGGCGCTCGCAGCTGGCGATGCCCTCCTCGGTGAGCGCGACCGCGCGGGCCTTCTCGTCGACGATGAAGTCGCCCTTCTTCTCGGCCTCGATCTCCGAGAGCTTGCCCTCGACGATCGTGGCGGCCCGGCGGAGCTTCGGGATGATGCGGTCGATCTTGAAGTAGAGGTCGGTCGACTCGTCGGCCGGCCCGGAGATGATCAGTGGCGTCCGTGCCTCGTCGATCAGGATCGAGTCCACCTCGTCGACGATCGCGTAATGGAGCTCGCGCTGCACCAATTCGTCGAGCGTGAAGCGCATGTTGTCACGCAGGTAGTCGAACCCGAACTCGTTGTTGGTGCCGTAGGTGATGTCGGCCCGGTACGCCTCCTGCCGGTTGCACGGCCGCAGCGAGGTCAGCCGGATGTCGGACGTCACGTACGCCGGGTCGTAGAGGAACGAGGCCTCGTGCTGGATGACGCCCACCGACAGCCCGAGCGCCTCGAAGATCGGGCCCATCCACTGCGCGTCGCGCTTGGCCAGGTAGTCGTTGACGGTGACGATGTGCACGCCGCGGCCGGTGAGGCTGTTGAGATAGGCGGGCAGCGTGGCCACGAGCGTCTTGCCCTCGCCGGTCGCCATCTCGGCGATCTTGCCGGCGTGGAGCACCATGCCGCCGATCAGCTGCACGTCGAAGTGCCGCATGCCGACCGTGCGGCGCGCGGCCTCGCGGCACACCGCGAACGCCTCCGGCAGGACGTCGTCGATCGGCTCGCCGTCCCCGAGCCGCTTCTTGAACTCGTCGGACTTGGCGCGCAGGGCGGCGGCGTCGAGGGACTGAAGCGAGGCCTCAAGCGCGTTGATGGCGGCGACGTTCGGCATCATGCGCTTGACGTCACGCTCGTGCTTGGTGCCGAAGATCTTCTTGAGCAGCGCGTCGATCATGTCGTGCTCATTATACCTGGCGCGTTCGCGGACCCGGCCGGTCCAAAAGCTCGCGCGCGTGGCCGCGCGCAGTGTCGGTGACCCGTTCGCCTGCGACCATGCGCGCAATCTCCTCGACGCGCGCCTCGCCCGTCAGCACCTCCGCGCTGACGCGCGTCCGGCCCGCGCGCACGCCCTTCCACAGCCGCACGTGGTGCGCCGCACGGGCGGCAATCGGTGCCAGATGCGTGACGCAGAGCACCTGGTGTCCCTCGGCGGCCCGCGCGAGCTTCTGGGCGACGACCGCCGCGACGCGCCCGCCGATCCCCGCGTCGACCTCGTCGAAGATCATCGTGGGGACGCGGTCGGCGCGCGCCAGGACCGCCTTGAGCGCCAGCATGGTCCGCGAGAGCTCGCCGCCCGAGACCACCTTGGCCAGCGGCCGCACCTCCTCGCCCGGATTGGCCGACAGGCGGAACTCGACGCGGTCGAGGCCGCGCGGGCCGACTTCAGTCATCGGACCTGGCTCGACCGCGATCGCGAAGCGCGCCCGGTCCATCCCGAGCTGGCGCAGCTCGCGCTCCGCCTCGCCGGCGAGCCGGCCCGCCGCCGCGCGCCGGCGCTCCGAGAGCGCGACGGCGGCCTCGGTGAGCTCGGCCTCGAGCGCGCCCAGCGTCTTCTCCTGGGCGGCCAGGATTTCCTCGTGCCGCTCGAGCTTCTCGAGCTCGGCCGCCACGCCGTCCCGGAATGCGAGCATCGCGGCTTCGGTGTCCCCGTACTTTCGCTTGAGCCGCGTGAGCGCGTCGAGCCGCTCGTCGACCTCTTCCAGACGTCCGGGCGTGACCGTCACGCGCTCGCGGAGCCCGCGGACGGCCCCGAGCGCGTCCTCGATCAGGGAGCCGGCGCCGTCGATCGTGTCAGCGGGCGCGGCGAAGGCCGGATCGAACCGCGCGAGCTCGCGCAGCAGGCGCCCGGCGCGATGCAGCCGGCTCGCCGCCGAGCTCTCGTCCTCGTCGAGGAGGCCGCCGACCTCGGCGAGCCCCGCGATCAACCGCTCAGCGTGTTGAAGGCGCCGGCGCTCGGCGCGCAGCCCCTCTTCCTCGCCCTCTTGCAGCCGGGCGCCGTCGAGCTCCGAGAGCTGAAAGCGCAGGAGATCCTCGCGCTGCGCGCGATCGCGCTCGGCGGCCCGCAGGCGCTCGACCTCCGCCCGCGCCGCGCGATGCCGGGAGACGATGTCACCCACCCGCTCGCGCAGCTCCTCGGCGTCGCCGAAGCGGTCCAGGAGATCGAGCTGACGGGCCGGCTCCAGCAGGCGCTGGTGCTCGTGCTGGCCGTGGATCTCGACCAGGTGATCGCCGAGCCGCTCGAGGAGCCCGACCGTCACGGGCGAGTCGTTCACGAAGGCGCGATGACGTCCGGATTGCGCGAGCTCCCGGCGCACCACCAGCTGGCCGTCGTCCAGGGCGAGCCCCGCGTCGTCGAGCACGGCGGCCACCGGACCGCGCGGCTCGACGTCGAAGACGGCCTCGACGGTGGCGATCTCGGTGTCGGTGCGAATGACGTCGGTCTGGGCCCGGGCCCCCCGCACTAACAAGATTGCATCGATGAGCATGGACTTGCCAGCGCCGGTCTCGCCGGTGAGGACGTTGAGCCCCGGGCCGAACGCTGCGGTGACTGCGTCGATCACGGCGAAGTTGCGGACCCGAATCTCGCGGAGCATCTGGGTCCGATGCTAGGTCAGCGGACCTGCCACCTCAAGCGGTATCCGAGCGAATACGCTGTTAACGCTCTCCCCACTTGAGCTTTGTCCGCAAGACCGAGAAGAAGTCCTTCTGCGGAAAGCGCACGAGCCTGATGCGGGCGGCGGCCTTGCAAACCTCGACCGTGTCGCCTTCGCGCAGGCCGACACCGACCTGGCCGTCCATCGTCGCCATCACCTCTTGATCGGCCAGGAGGGTGACCTCGATGCGGTCTGTCCCCGGCACCACGATGGGCCGGTTGGTCAGGGTGTGCGAGCAGATGGGAGTCAGGACGACGGCGTCCATCGTGGGAAAGAGGATCGGCCCGCCGGCGGAGAGCGAATAGGCCGTGGAGCCCGTCGGCGTCGAGATGATGAGGCCGTCGGCCCGGTAGGCCGTCGCGTGGCGGCCGTCGACCGAGACCGAGAGGTCGATGATGCGGCTCATCGCCGACTTGGTGATGACGATGTCGTTGAGCGCGGCGTACTCGCCCAGCGGCTGGTTGTTGCGCACGATCCGGGCCGCCAGGAGCATCCGCTCCTCGATCGCCATGCAGCCCGCGAAGTAGGCCTCGAGGGCCGGAAACATCTCGTCGAGCGTCGTTGCGGTGAGAAATCCGAGCCCGCCGAGGTTCACCCCCAGAAGGGGCACACCGAGGTCGCCCACCGCCCGCGCCATCGAGAGCAGGGTGCCGTCGCCCCCGAGGATGATGAGCAGGTCGACCTGGCCCGGGAGCTCCGCGCGGCTGGCCGCGTCGGTGACCGCCGACGGCACGAGGTCCGCGGTCTCCTTCTCGAGCACCACCGAATGACCCCGGCTGGTCAGCCACGGGAGAAGCTGGAGAATGACTCCCTGGGCGCGCGCGGCGTCCGGCTTCGCGACGATGCCGACTCGCGTCACGCGAGGGCCTCGACGCTCCGGCTGATCATCGACTCGAGATCGGCGGCGGTGCGACCGTGCGATGTGAAGTAGAGGAAGAATTCGTGGTTGCCCTTCGGACCGCGAAGCGGCGATGCGGTCACGCCGAGCACGTGCCAGCCGCGCAGCACCACGTAACGGGCCAGACGCTGTACCGCGGCCCGATGGTGCGCCGGGTCGCGGACGACGCCGCCCTTGCCGACGTGCTCGCGGCCGACCTCGAACTGCGGCTTCACCAGCGCGACCACTTCGCCGCGCGAGGCGAGGACGCCGAATACCGCGGGTAGGATCTTCTCGAGCGAGATGAACGAGACGTCGATGACGGCCAGCGTCGGCTGGTCGCCGAACACCCGCGGGTCGAGCGACCGCGCGTTGGTGTGCTCCATGACGACGACGCGCTGGTCCTTCCGGAGCTTCTGGTCGAGCTGGCCCGTGCCCACGTCCACCGCGTACACCCGTGTGGCGCCGCGCTGGAGCAGGCAGTCGGTAAACCCTCCGGTCGAGGCGCCGACGTCCAGGCAGACCCGCCCGGGGACCTTGATCTGAAAGTGGTCGATGGCGTGGATGAGCTTCTCGCCGCCGCGGCTCACGAAGGGGGCTTTCCCCTTCAGCTCCACCTCGGCCGCCGACGCCACGAGGGCGCCGGCCTTGTCGACGCGGTCGCCGTCCACTAACACGTCGCCCGCCAGGATGTGCCGGGCGGCCTTTTCTCGGCTCTCCACCAACCCCTTGTCGACGAGCAGCCGGTCGATTCGAACGCGCGCTGGAGTACGCTTCATACCGCGCTCATTATAGGCGTCATATCGCGCTCATTATAGGCGACCGGTCCGCCGGGGCCGCATCAGAAACAGCAGGACAATCCCCGCCAGGAAGCCCCCGATGTGGGCAAACCACGCGGTTCCGCCGGCGGCGCCCCCCGCCGCCACGCTCACCGTGATGAGTCCGTTGAGGAACTGGACGACGATCCAGAAGCCGAGCACGATACCCGCCGGCCAGCGGACGATCCGGAAGAAGAAGCCGAAGATGAGGAGCACCAGGACGCGCGCGTAGGGGAACAGGATGAGGTACGCCCCGAGCACCCCTGATACCGCCCCGCTCGCCCCCACCATCGGAACGCGGGAGTCGGGATGCATCACGATCTGGGCGAGGGCCGCCGCCACGCCGGCGAGGAGGTAGAAGAGCAGGAAGCGCCCATGCCCCAGGGTGTCCTCGACGTTGTCGCCGAAGATCCACAGGTAAAGCATATTGCCGGCGACGTGGAATAGCCCGCCGTGCATGAACATCGAGGTGAAGATCGTCGCGATCGGCGGCGGGAAATCCCCGGGGACCGCGCAGGCGCCGGTCACCCGGCACGGGACCGCGCCGAACTCCATGATGAACGCTTCCGCCGCCCGCTCGCTGCCCATGCCGATCGAGGCCTGATAGAGGAAGACGAGGACGTTCAGGACGATCAGCCCGATCGTGACGAATGGGAAGCTGCTGCTCGGGACGTCGTCCTTGAGCGGGATCATCGCTGCGGCGTCGCGGGCTGGAGCACCACGACGGTCGGCCGGGTCAGATAGCGCTCGGCAGCTCGCGCCACGTCCGCGACGGTCACCGCCTCGACGGCGCGGCTGAAGCGGTCCGGAAAGTCCCAGCCGGCGCCGACGGCCTCGAAGTAGGACAGGTACCAGGCGTGTCGCGCGTTCGTGCGGCGATCCATCGAGAGCTGGCCGCGGACGTAGGCCTTGGCCCGCGCCAGCTCGTCGGCGGTAATCGGCGTCGACCGGGCGCGCTCGAGCTCACTGAGCACTCCTGCCTCGGCCGCCGCGGCGTTCGCCGGCGCCGTTCCCAGGTAGGCAATGAGAGCCCCGGGCCCCGTCCTGAACTGCGTGCTGACGCCGGTCGAGTAGGCGAGCCCGCGCCGGTCGCGAAGCTCGACGAAGAGGCGGCCGGACATTCCCCCGCCCAGGGTGGCGCCGAGCACCCGTACGGCGGGATACAGCGGGTCCGTCAGACTGGGCACGAGGTATCCCACGAAGATCTGCGCCTGCTGGGCCGGAAGCGTGATGACGCGACGGTCGCCCGTGCCCGACGGCGCGGGGAGCGCGTCCACCGGCGGGGTCGTCGAGCGGGCCATCCGGCCGAAGAGTCGCTCGGCCGCGCGCAGGACACGGTCACGCGGCACCTCGCCGCTGATCGCCAGCACCATGCGCTCCGGATGATAGATCGCCCGATAGTGCGCAGAGAGATCGTCGCGGGTGAGCGGCTCGATCGTTTCCTTCCGGCCAAGGTTCTGCAGCGCATACGGATGAGCGCCATAGAGATCGCGCAGCAAGGTGTCGAGGGTCAGCGAGAACGGCGCGTCCGCGCGCGCCTTGATCTGACCGAGGAGAAGGCGCCGCTCCTTTTCGATCTCGTCCGCCGGTAGCGTCGCTTGCAGGGCGACCTCGGCGATCAGCCCGAGGAGCGTCTCCCAGTGGCGCGCGAGCGCCTGTCCCCTCACCTCGGCCGCCTCGACCTCGCCGCTGGCGTCGACCGAGCCGCCGATGTCCTCGGCGCTCGTGGCGAGCTGGACAGCGGTGCGCTTGCTCGTGCCGCGCAGCATGGCGCGGTGAAGGAAGTTGGTGATGCCCGAGGTCGCCGGTGATTCGAAGCGGGAGCCGGCTCGCACCTGCAGCGATATCGCGACGACGCCTGCCGCGGCGTCCTCGCGCACGAGCACCGTGAGCCCGTTCGGGAGGACGTGCCGTGAGATCAGGGGCTCCTGGGCCTGGGCAACCCCCGCGACACCGAGCGCGAGGAGCACCGCTACGAGCGCGGGCGCGATGCGTCTCATCGGGCGGGCGGGTTGAAAGCGACCCGTCCGTAGCGCTCGGGATCGAGGTAACGCCGTGCCACGAGACGAACCTGCTCGGCGGTGACCGTGCGCACCCGGTCGATGTAGGCCAACTCCTCGGCGAGGCGCCAGACCGTCTCGGCGCGGCCGTAGAGACGTGCGCGGCCCTCGGCGGTCTCGCTCTGGAAGGCGTGTTCCGCTTCGGCCAGCGTGATGGCCCGCCGGAGCTCCGCTTCGGTCACACCTTGCTCACGCACCCGCTGGACCTCCCTCATGACCTCGGCCTCGGCACGGGCGAGGTTCGCGGGCTCGAGCTGAGCGGTGACCGTGATCGCGCCGGCGGCCTCCAGCTCCGCGTAATCGGACCTGACGGAATTGACGAGCCCGAGCCGCTCGCGAAGCAACTGTGGCAGCCGCGAGGACCGCGACTGGCCTAGGATCGAGACGAGCAGATCGACCGCCGGCGTGTCCGCGTGATCGAGCTTCGGGCCGAGCCACCCGAGGCCCAGGTAGGCTAGAGCACCGGGGCGCGGCATGTCGAGCTTCTTCGGCGCGACGCTGGCCGGCGTCGGGGCGGGTAACCGCTGAAAGCCGCTGCGCGGAAGCCGGCCCAGGGAGCGCTCTGCCGCCCGCAGAGCCTCGGCAGGGTCGACGGGACCGACGACGACCAGCGTGAACGACTCCGGCACGTAGTAGCGGCGATAAAAGGAGAGCAGCGTGTCACGCGTGAGCGCCTGGATGATCTCGGGCGTCCCGATGACCGCGCGTCCGTAGGGATGACCGCTGAAGACCACGTTGTAGAGCTGCCGGGAGAGGTAGCGCTGCGGGCTGTCCTCGGTGAACCGCATCTCCTCGAGCACGACCTTCTTCTCGAGATCGAGCTCGGTCTCGTCGAGCACCGAATTGACGCTGATGTCGGCGAGCATCTCGATCGTCGGCACCGCGCGCGACTTCGGAAGCACCGCGTGATAGAAGGTGTAGTCGAACGAGGTGCCGGCGTTCACCCGTCCGCCGACGCCCTCAACCTCCCGATCGGTGAAGCCTCGCGCGCGGATGGTCGTTCCCTTGAAGAGCATGTGCTCGAGGTAATGCGCCAGGCCCAGCTCGGACGCGGTCTCGTCGCGAGCGCCGGCGCGAACCCACAGCTGCACCGCGACCACCTCGCTGGAACGAAACTCCTGGATGATGACCCGGACGCCGTTGGGCAGGACGTGGCGCATGGGCACCTGAGGAGGCGGAGCGGACCGTGGAGCCTGCGTGCGTGCGCAGCCCTGCACGGCCAGCGCGACGAGCAGAGGGAGCAAAAATTTCGCGGGCAGGCGCATATGGTCAGTCAGGCTATCACAGGCCCTCCGGGCGGGCAGAATGCCGCACCGGATTCC
>Ga0075418_10006324_pt1 | contig 13354 bp, 9 predicted proteins | sample SoiMetdeltSBSDD2_FD_81776 | JGI IMG/M metagenome (GOLD analysis project Ga0075418, IMG submission 81776) | Bulk soil microbial communities from a Populus tree surrounding site in Tennessee, USA - Soil MetaG P. deltoides SBSDD2 | ecosystem: Environmental > Terrestrial > Soil > Tree plantation...
AAAGTGATCGAAGCTTTTTGCAGCACTGTCGGAGATTGTTGCCTGTTTTTTTGCTTCCAGCAACGGCTGCGCAAACTCATGCCCCCAACGATCGTAAAGGGAGGCAATCTCATCCAAAAGTTTTTTCTGTGCAGGGTTGTCGTTGGTAATTAAACGAAGTTCGCCGAGGATCTGCTCGTTTTCAATTACAGCAGAATCATAAGATTGAATGAAGAATGGCTCATTTGTCAAAAGATATCCTCTAAGGCCACTAACCAGGTTAAGGATATTACGCTGAAATCGGTTGCTGCTCCGGAGCGTTGTAGATGATTTTGAAAATTTTTCCGAATTCTCGTCAACCTTCTGCGATTGCTGATAATTGATGTACGTCGTGATAGAAAAAAGAAGCAGTATCAGAAAAAAGCCGGAAAGAATGAGGAAAGAAATCTTCATAAGCTTTAAGCTTAGGGAATCCAGTTGGTACAAAAATAATTGTCGCCACAACAGTTGTGCTGAAAATATAGATTTTGACAGGATGCATGGAAGGTCGAATTCCAAGGATTTCCGTCTCTAAAATTCCACACATGTTGACTTTTTTGTGTGGAGATTAATACCCATTCGAAACCGGCTAAAAATGCCATAAATCGTTCAACATCTGCCATTTAATGTCTAAACATTCAATGATTAGGTATTGTCGAAGTTGTTTGATCGACTAAATTTGGAATAAAGCTGTAGGGGATGAGCCAAGCATTCATAAGGGACGAAGATGGTCAAGTGCTGAGTGATATCGCTCCGACCTTGGGGGCGTTAATTCAGTTTCTCACCCGTGATAATAATGGGGTGAGGGTGTATGAACTTAGAAATTATTACGATGAGAATGGGAGCGTCATCCATGAAATGAGCGACGGTCTGTCATACACGAAAGATGGAAGTGGACGCTGGACAGTGCTGCCGTTATGAACAAAATACGTGACACCTTTATGGAAACTCCTTGAAGGAACCACACGTAACAAGTAACCAAATCCCTTTTCAATATTGGAGCCCTCAGTTAAGGCCAGAATTTATTCTCTTGACCTGTTACGCGGTTTGGTAATGATCATTATGGCCCTTGATCATGTCCGCGACTTCTTTCACTACGATGCATTTTTGCATGATCCGCTCGACGTGACCACAACTACAGTCCCTCTGTATTTCACTCGCTGGGTTACGCATTTCTGCGCCCCCGTTTTTGTATTCCTTGCAGGTACGTCGATCTATTTACAAGGACTCCGCAAGAATAAGGAAGAACTGAGCGTTTTCCTTTTTAAGCGGGGACTCTGGTTGATCTTTGTGGAACTCTGTGTCATTACCTTCTCGTGGTCGTTGAACTTTACCTACCCTGTGTTTGTGATGCAGGTGATTTGGGCCATCGGAATTAGCATGGTGTTTATGGGAGTTGTGATACGGTTGCCCTATGCGGCCATCTTCGCGCTTGGTATATTAATCGTCGCAGGACACAATGTCCTAGACTATGTTCCGGCTACCCACAAAGGATTTTTCTGGGACTTGACCAGGAACGGCAATTTCTCCATGTATGAGCCGATTCAAGGTCACAGGTTCGTTATTATCTACCCGTTTGTTCCGTGGTTAGGTGTCATGATGCTCGGTTATTGTATTGGTAAAATTTACGATCCAGCATTTGCACCTTCAGAGCGCAGGAAAATCCTAATACAGCTAGGAATCGGATTGTTAGTGGTATTTGGGTTGATAAGAAGTTTCAATGGTTACGGCAATCCTTTTCAATGGAGCACGCAGGACAGCACATTTTACACATTCCTTTCGTTCATTAACGTTCACAAGTACCCTCCGTCGTTGTTATATATCTGCGTGACGCTAGGACCTTCGTTGTTGTTTCTTGCCTTGTTTGAGAATACCAACAACACAGTGACGCGTGCTATAAGTGTCTTTGGGCGTGTACCGCTTTTTTATTATGTGCTGCACTTTTATTTCATCCGGATACTGTGCATGTTCTTTTTCATGGCTCGCGGCCACTCGATCAACGAACAAACACCCGATCTCTTTGGGTTGCCATTCAAATATGTTATTGCTGGCGAAGGTTTGCCTCTTGGCGGCGTATACATCGTCTGGGTCCTTCTTGTGCTTTCGTTATATCCGCTGTGTAATTGGTTTAACAAATACAAGATGTACAGGAACAACTGGTGGCTAGCCTACCTGTAGCTCACATCACGCTCCACCTTCGGTAATTTGTCGAGGATGTATTTGAGGTGATAGACGCTCATCGCGTCCTTTGTCTTCGGTAGCGCTTTTTCAATTCGCGATCGGATATCAAACAATTTGTTTTTGGTAATAGGTCCAACGTCGCGGTTATCCCACCCTGATTTTGGATTTGCCAGATCCATGAGACGTTCGACATAATATCGCTGCAGATTGCGTCTATAAAGGCTGATGGTACCCGAGTATGATAGCTCGGTCCACATTATATTGTCAAGGTCATCCATGTAATTTACCAGGCGGTAAGCTTTGTTCGGATACATTGCTTCACCCTCCGAAATCTTGTTCAGTGTTGTGTTGCTCAGAAGGTTATTCAGGACCATTCGTTGTGCATCGCCAATAATTTGTTCGGGGGACTGTCCTGTCCGTGATAGGACTGCTGTGTCCAATAGCCATGTCGGTGTTTGAAAGATGTGATTGGACAAAAAATTAAGGGCATCGCGTTGCAAGTTTGCGGGTACGACGGAAAACACCGGGCCGATCTGTTCTGCGGTCTTATGCGTTTCGTACGTCCCTCCAACATATGTCGTTACGTGTCCGAGATAGTAGTTGAATTGAGAAACTACACCTGAATAAATCCTGCGTAACCCTCTGTACCCCTCGTTTGGTTCGTAGGTCCATTGTACAAGACGTGGAACGATCCGTTGTAGGTTCTTTATCCCATATTCTCCCGCCTTCATGGCATTGTCACCTAAATCTTCAGTCTGCACCCGCGGATCGTCCGAATTGAATTCGGAACCGAACCACAATCTCTTATCCTTAGTGTGATCCATGATCCAGCCGTTCAGAAACGGTATTTCGTTTTCTTCGGACGTGATCTCCGGGAGGAGCTTATATCCGTACTCGATCGCCCATAGATCATAGTCTCCTATATGTGAAATCAAACCACGTTCCGTGACGCTGTCCTCAGGCTGCGCCACGTAATTGAATCTTGAGTAGTCCATGATAGATGGAGTGTGTCCATTTTCTTCAAGCCATTGCCGATCCCGTAGTTTTTCTACGGGTACATTAGAGCTACTGCCGAAATTATGTGTGAGACCTAATGAATGCCCGACCTCGTGTGAACATACAGACCTTATCAATTGTCCCATAAGGTCATCGTCGAATTTCATTTTTTGTGCACGGGGATCTGTTGCACCGCATTGGATCATATACCAGTCATGTAGTATAGACATAAGGTTGTGATACCAGTTTATGTGGCTCTCGAGAATCTCACCGCTTCGTGGGTCAGTAATTATTGGACCAGCTGCATTCGCCAGCGAAGAAGGCTTATAGACAATTGCCGAATGACGAGCGTCCTGTAGGCTCCAATTTGGTTGATCGTTTGGGTCTGGGGCTTCCTTTGCCATGATTGCATTTTTGAAACCCGCCCGTTCAAACGCAACTTGCCAGTCATTAACTCCCTGCATCAGATAGGGTACCCATTTTTTCGGTGTCGTTGGATCGATGTAATAAACGATTGGCTTTGCGGGTTCAACGAGCTCACCGCGCTTGTACTTTTCCACGTCCTCGGGCTTGGGTTCTAGTCGCCATCGCTTGATATAATTAACAACCTTAATTCCTTGAGGGTTGGCATCATAGTCAGTATACCGTTCTGTGAAATAGCCAACGCGCGGATCAGCAAAACGCTTACGCATTGGTTTCTTTGGCAACAACACAAAGGACGTGTTTAGCTCGAGCGTGAAGTTATTGTCACTGGAAGTCTTAACATAAGTCTTTATCGTTCGAACTTCAAGGTTTAATGGATATGAGCTAATGTCCTTAATGTAACACATGTTGGATTGCATGCTTCCGACCTGCATCGTTTTGCGTGTAGACGAATTAAAAAAGAGGATATCGTTGTCACCGTTGATATAATCTGTGACGTCGATCACACTGGTTTGTCCCGAAGGAGCGTATGCCCCAATACCAAATGCTGCGACGAGTGGCTGAAGATTTGACCGGACAACGGAGTTGAACATAGAGTTGGTGCTGTCACCAGGTTGTTCCTCATAGGTGATCCTTCGGAGAAACAATTTATGATCAGGTCCTTTCTCAAATCTGATAATGGTGCTTCCAACTTGGTCACCAGCGTATCCCGAAGCCTCGTTTCCTCCGCCTGCCGCTCCTTGTGCGATGCGCGTAACAATTAAAATATCTCGTCCTAGGAGATTATTAGGAATTTCGAAGTAATACTTATCATCAACCTGGTGGACGGTAAACAATCCTTCACGAGTGATGGCATACGGCTTTATCAGCTTGCTGTAATTACTGGGTGCTGACAGCTGCATGTTACCAGCGGGAACGGCTGAAGGCGCCTCTTGTACGGTGGTGTCTGGAGGTGTTACCGGCAAGACACGTTGACCCTCCATAGGTGACTGACGTTTTAAAGTGTCCGGTTTGGCCGGCTGCTGCGCGTAAGAAGTTAGCGACCAAAAAATAAGCGATGCAAGAAATAACTTCATCATGCGTTGTTTGGAATTCTTATTCGATATCCAACGAAGGAACGGCTACCTTCCGTATTTTAAAACCTGAAATAAGGAGTCAAGGTTCCTTCGTATAGAAAAGGGCAATTACAAAGTTCTCGAAAATGAGGGTAATTCCAACCTTAATTTAGGTAGATGGCAAATAACCGGCTTTACTTGTCTTACATGAACGGTTAACCGCAAAATTGATTTAAGGGTATGTTTGGATTTACACGTGAATCCTTCATCAGGATTAGTGCCATGACTCCTGACAAACGGAAAATATGACGAAACTATTCTTTACAATTCTTCTCTTAATATCTGCTACGATTGCGCCGGCACAGAAAAAGTCAATTCAGGAACGTCTCGGTTATGGCAAGGATACAAAATTGCTAATCATTCACGCCGATGATATTGGTGTCTCGCATTCAGAGAATATGGCAACGATTCATGCGATGGAAAAGGGGAGTGTTAATTCAGGAAGCATCATGGTTCCCTGCCCTTGGTTCGCCGAAATAGCGGCATACGCAAAGTCTCATCCACAGGCAGATTTTGGCTTACACCTTACGCTAACCAGTGAGTGGGATCATTACAAATGGGGACCTGTAACCGATAAGAGTGCCGTTCCTGGCCTGATCACTCCGTATGGTTACTTCAACGACAGTAATGAGTCGGTTTACAAGAATGCCTCGCTTCAGGAAGTGGAGAAAGAACTGAGAAATCAAATTGAACGTGCCAAACACTTTGGCATAGAACCTACACACTTTGATACACATATGTTTTGTGGCGTTGGGGACCCGAGGTTTCTTTCTATAATGTTAAAGTTGGGTCGTGAATACAAAGTGCCGGTGTTACTTAACCCGGAAGCGATGAAGAAGTGGGTGAACAGTGACATAACAGGTCAGCTAACCGATAAAGATATAGTAGCGAATAATTTGTTTATGGCCTTTCCACCTGATTTTGAAAAGGGCATGGATGCTTTTTATACAGAAGTGTTTGCTTCGCTGGAGCCTGGTTTGAATGTAATACTTCTCCATGCTTCGTACGATAATGAAGAAGCCCGAGGTGTGATGGGCGAACATTCAGGATATGGCGCAAGGTGGAGGCAAAGTGATTTTGACTTCTTCACCAGCGAAAAATGCAAGAAGCTCGTCACGGGTGAAAACATTAAGCTAATCACGTGGCGTGAGATAAGGGATAAACTCCTTCGTTGAGGCTTCAGGTACGATTCATTTCAGCGAGGATCGAAGTTTGGAAATTCTATTTGTCTGCTGTGAACACAAGGCAAACCGGAGCCCCAATTGAAATCTTTGTTCCGGTAGCACTAAGTAACCCAGTTTTTTGGTCACGCTTGAAGACGATGATGTTGTCGCTGTTTTGGTTGCCAACGAGCAAAAATTTGCCGGTTGGATCAATTGCGAAGTTACGAGGTGTCTTACCTAATGTTGACTGCCTCCCCGCGAGAGTTAATTTTCCAGAATTGTCGATTGAACAAATTACTATCTCGTTTACATCGCCACGAAGCGAGCCATATAAGAATTTTCCGTCGGGTGACACGTGAATGTCTGCAGCATCGATCTTGCCCTTGGATCCTGCGGAAGGCAGCGCAACTGATTCTTTTGTTGTCAATTTGCCATTTGAATACTCAAATGCAGTCACGACACCCGTCATCTCTTGAATAAGGTATGCTGTTTTTCCGTTGGGATGAAAAGCAAAATGCCTTGGCCCGCCACCAGGAGTAATTGAAACGAATGGTTGGGCTGCCGGCGTTAGGGGCTGAGCTTTTGTTGCATCGACCTTGTAGATGTTTATCTTGTCCGTTCCGAGATCAGGGACGAATAAATACTTGTCATCTTTCGATAGAAGAGTTGCATGAACGTGTGGCTTTTCCTGGTTGCCCTTGTTTATACTGCTGCCTTGATGTTGGATCGATTGGATCTTGTCGCTTAATGAACCGTCCGAATTGATCGGCACTGCGGCCAGACTTCCTCCACCGTAATTACCCACAAACGCAAACTTGTTCTTATTGTCCACCGAAACATAACATGGTCCATTACCACCGGCGGATGCGCTATTGATGAAAACAAGCTTTCCACTCGCGGCATCGTACTTAAATGCATTTACGCTGCCTTCACCTACTTCGCTCACGGCGTAAACAAACTTTCGATTGCTTGATACTGTGAGGAATGAAGGATTCTTGATTGCCGGTGACTCTGCCTTAAAGGTAAGTTCTCCGGTTTCGCTGTTGAATGTGTACACGTACATCCCGTTACTCTTGCCAGGATTCGTATAGGTCCCTACAATCAGGTTATAGGTTTTGGAGGATTGTGCGTTAGCCATGAAGATTGCGCCAATTATAAGTAAGAATGTAGTAAATGTTTTCATGGGTGTGGAATTCAAAATGTTTGACAATGTATCCTTATTCGAATTTAATGGAAAGGAACTTATCCAATTCATGGAATGACTTTTTTATGGATGGCGTCCAGGACCATTTTATCATTGAACCGGTATCATAATCGAGCCGGCAAAAGTTCGCATTCCATTCCGTCCCACTCACAGGGGGGACCTCCGGTAACAGGCCAAGCCCGGTATAGGAAAAGAATATCTCCGCACTCCATGAACTTATAGCGCTATCGATCTCTTTTTCACCGCCTGCCACATCAACCATTCTTTGTATTCCGGTTCGATGAACTCCATCGTTGTGACGAGGTATCCAGGGGGTAAACTTGCCATTGATGTTCGAAATCGAAAGAATAAGTTCTCTCCCAAGATGATTCACCTCATACTCAAAATAGACGTTGACATCAGGATCGGGATGAAAGAATACTTCGAAGACATCTCCATTAAAAATGCTTTCGAAATCCTTATAAGGTTTCGTAGTTATCTTCTCGTCGTCTCCTTGAAAAAGAACATAGATACCTGTCGAGGAGTAAAGGATCTTAAATCGGGTCACATTTGGCTTACCGCCTTCGTCCAGTTTTGTTAACTGCTTCCATTCAGCTTTTGTCCATTCTGCATCATTGCCTTTTCCGGTTATTGCAAAGTCATTGCATTTTCGGACCAGAAGAGGATTATTTAAGTCCGGTGCCGTTTGACCAACGGCTTCGGCGACGAAAATAAAAAGTGCAATCAATACAGAATACTGTATGTTATGGAATGGAGTAATGCATTTTGTAATGGCCATTACCGGCATGTTTCAAGTCTCAATTTTTAGTGTTCTTAGATGACTCCCTGATCTTTTTTACGGCATGCGAGCTGACTTCAGAAGCGTTGTTTCCGAAGTTCATTCTTATGTAGGTGAGTATTGATGCGATGGCGAGATCATCGAGGTGACGGTTTTGTGGCATTATTCCGTTGTATAATTTGCCATCCACTTTGATCTCGCCCTGAAGACCATTCAGCACAATATCGATCAGTTTTTCTTCTTCACCATTCACCCAAGGTGACCGCGCAAGAGGAGGGTACCGGTTGTTGTCACCTTTTCCGTTTCTCTGATGACAAATGGCACAGTAGGTGTCGTACAAAATGCCACCGCTCAGTTCGTCACCGCGATGTAAGTTGTCAGCGACTTCGTCCGGGGTTTTAATATAGGACCGGGTCTTGTGTCTTTCCATTTCGGCCAGCGATGATTCATCGAATTGGTCCTTTTCCCCTTTATACATCACTCTCCAGATCTTTCCCTTATTTGATTCGCTTATATACAAAGATCCATCCGGGCCAGTTGCCAGGCCCATCGGCCGATATTCAGCATCGCTCGTATTTACAACGGTATCGACACCTGTAAATCCATCGGCAAAGACTTCCCATTCGCCGTTTGCTTTTCCATTTTCAAACGGAATAAAGCACACAATGTATCCTGCCTGTGGATACGGTGAGCGATCGGTCGAACCATGTAATGCAACAAATGCCCCGTTCTTGTAACGGTCTGGAAATTGATCGCCTTGGTAGAATAAAACGTCCATGGGCGCCCAGTGGCCAGGAAATCCAAATACTGGCTTATTGTACTTGTCGGTCACTTTTTTACCATCCCCGCCATACCCGGGTTGAACGACATTCTCCTGAAGCATATGATCGTAATACGCATATGGCCACCCAAAGTCAGATCCCTCCGTAACTTTTATCAATGTTTCGGACGGCAAAACAGCTGCCTGCCAGGATGAAAAGAGATTAGGAAACATAGTGTGAAAATTATCGATACCATTGACAACGGCATACACTTGTCCGTCTGCAGGATTCCACTGCATTCCTACAACGCTACGGATACCTGTTGAGAATTTGATTCCATCTTTGATGGTAAGATTGGTTTTTGAAGCATCAAACTTCCAGATACCCCCGTGATTTTCCAACTCCGGGCATGGGTCAAGCCCTTTTCCACCTGGAATTCCAGTTGGCCCATATTTCGTAATATCCTGGCAGGCGTCAGAAGGCGAGCCAAATGGTACAAACATATTTCCTTTATCATCGAACGCGAGAGGTTTGGTGGTGTGCCAGTTCCTTACCACGTTTTCATCTATGTCAGTAAGTACAACTTCTGCTTTATCTTCAGGAATAAGCTTACCAGGTGTAAGTTTATTGCGCAGCACTTGTCTTACAGTGCTAGTGTAGAGATAACCGTTATGAATCGTAACACCAACGGCGGAATATCCTTCATCAACGTAGTCACCAAAGTATACAATAGTGTCTGCCTTACCGTCATGGTTGGTGTCCCGTAATCCAACAGTGCCGCCGGCTCCGTTTAACTTATCGTTGTACGTCAGCTTCACATAAATGTCTCCATTGTCGTTTACGGCGATGTGTCTTGCCCTGCCAGTACTGTCGGCCACAGCAAGTGCTTCAAACCCCTTTGGCAAGATCAATCCTCCGTTATCAGGATCGCCTGGGGGAAGTACAATTTTTTCTTCACGGCATTGCGCTATTAGAAAGAGGACTAGAATGAATTGAACAACTTTTGAAACGATAGTCAACCGGATTGATATCATGCTTGCTCTGGTTTCACTTAACAAACTTTGTTGCAGAAATGCCATTAAGGTCCCACACGATTTTTCCTTCACGAATAGTGAGCTCCGCCTCAAATTTTTTAGTGCCGTTGATACGATTGCCGCCAGCATCTATAAATCCAAAGTTACCATCACGGATGCTGAGTACGGCTACATCTGCTGTCGCTCCTTCACGTAAGTTACCAAGGTCTTCTCTTCTAATGGATTTTGCGGGTAACCATGTTGCACGAAGCAAAACATCTTCCTTACTCATTCCCATTGCCAGGTATTTCGACATTACATTTAGCATGTCTTTCATGCCGGCGTTCATGCTGAATCGATGAAGGTCGGTCCCGAATGAATTTGGTGCTAGTCCTTGTTGAAGGGCGGGAATAGCTTCGCTGAACCAGAATCCAGCTCCGCCGTGACCAAGATCAAAAAGAATTCCGCGTTTCTGAGCTTCCTTAACATATGGCCGGACGACCTTATTGTCGTCTACCACAGACATTCGTTCTGAAACCTTTTCAAATGAATGGGTAATAATATCACCTGGTCTCATTTTCTTCAATTGATCTTCAAGCGAATATTGTGGAAGATGACATTCCACCAGTAGTGGAACGTTGGATCTATTACTTGCTTCTAACGCATTCTCAAAAGGTATCCAATCCTTCCCCTCGTAGTGGCCAATCTTTACGCCAACGATTATTCCCGGATACGCCTGTATCGTTTCGACAACTTTACCTACCTCCATGTCGGAAAGATTTTCCTGAGTTGTTTTTCCGCTCATGCCCGAACCAGCAATGTTCAGAAATGCGAGGATCCTTGTTTTCGACCGATCAATAACTTGATCTTTGAATACCGGGAAGTTTCTCCAGCCGGACGTTCCTGCATCAACCACTGTTGTTATGCCTGCTTTTAGCGTGATGTCATCTGGGGAAATACTCAAACTGCCATCGGCGAATGTTTCAGGTTTGGCTCCTACAAATACGTGCGTGTGTATGTCGATCAACCCGGGACACACGTAATAACCCGCAACATCAATTACGCGCTTCGCATCGGAAGGAGGGATGTTAGCAGCCACTTTTGAAACCTTACCACCGGCGATTGCCACATCCATTTTTGCATCGATGCCGTTCGCTGGATCAATTACATGACCATTTTGGAGTAGTAGCTCGAACGGCTGACCATACGTAGCGGCAGCCGACAAGAAAAAAGATAAAACGACTATTGTTGTTTTCCTGTACATTCTCATTTAGCATCCCAGGCAGGTGTGCTGATTCCGTTGAGGTCCCATACGATCTTGCCCGCCCTGATGGTTAATTCCGTTTCAAGCTTTTGAGTTCCTTTAAGTCTTGTGCCGCGGATGTCTATAAATCCGAAATCACCTTTTCGCAGGGAGAATACTGCCACATCAGCGTCACTCCCAACGGTAAGGTTACCCAGTTCTTTTCGGTTGATAACATTAGCTGGCCCCCAGGTTGAACGTGCGACAACTTCCTGAAGAGACATTCCCATAGCCATAAATTTTGACATTACATTAGAAAGGTCTTTCATTCCGCCATTCATACTTTGCGTGTGAAGGTCTGTGCTTATCACATCGGGTTTAAATCCTTGTTGTATTGAAGGCACAGCTTGACGCCACGAAAATGCTCCACCGCCGTGACCCACATCGAAGATGATGCCTCTTTTTTGGGCAGCGAATATAAACGGTTTTACTTTGCCGTTTTCATCTACTACGGTTTCGCGCTTAGTGGGTCCGTACGAATAAGTATGTGTAAAGATGTCACCGGGCCGAAGGTGCTGCATAAATAAAGATTCAATTGAGTTGGGGGGCTCATGCTCGCCGAAGTCGACCATTACGGGGACGTTGGCGATTTTTCCTGCTTCAACAGCCCTGTCTACCTGAGTAAAGTCACCCCAATAATGAGCTGCCTTAATACCAACAATGATATCCGGAAAAAGCGTCTTAATCATGTGAGAGGTCATGACCGGATTCATGTCTGCCACATCCTGTTCTTCAAAACGTCCCACCATTCCCCAACCGACAATGTTGATCAATGCAAGAACGCGCGTCTGCGCTTTGTCTATCGTCTGTTCCTTAAATTGACGGAAGTTTCTCCACCCGGACGATCCAGCGTCCACAACAGTAGTAACCCCCGCCCTGAACGTGAATCCGTCCGGTGCGACACTCGTGGGTCCATTTGCTATGTAAGCATCAAGGTCATTGCCGGGATAAACATGCACATGCATGTCCAGGAGGCCCGGTGTAACATATAAGCCCTTTGCGTCTATTACTTTTTTTGCATTTGTAACAGGGATGCTGGCTGCGACTTGCGAGATCTTATTATCGGTAATTGCGACATCCATCACACCATCGATCTTGTTCTTTGGATCAATTACATGGCCACCTTTCAGCAAGATGTCTATACTTTGTGCGTGTACGTGATGACTGAATGAAAATAATAGGCAGATCAGAAGACTGCTGATCAATCGAAGTTTCGAAACGAACATTTCGTGGAAGTTTATATTAGCATGATTGTAGATATATTGAATGCGGTGTAGTCATCAGGTTGCAAGCGGCGGGCCGCCAGGAATAACTACTCGGCGACGTTCCGCTTTGTAAGATGACTTCTTCGCAGTGAACTTCGCAGTCAGATATTCACCTAGATAAATGGAACCGGCTATTGAGCCATCCGAAATAGTTCCCGAGAACATATAGGTGATGCCGTCACCTGGCAAGCGAACACTGCTTCGAAGCTTGACTTGATCTCCCTCGACCATTCCCATGATTTCCTGTACTGTGAAATCTGATTCGTGCGTTCCTTGAATCCAATTTCCATCCTGCTCAATGTAGAGTTTATGATTACTCTTGCTTGTGAAAAATTCGACAGTGACATCCCAATGACCGCTGATCGTAGCACCAGGTGCCGCCATGGTTGTTGTTCTTGGCTGCCGCTTTTGTGATAACAAGTTAACGATACGTTCAGCCACAACTTTTTCATTGCCTGGCTGCATCTGACCCGTAGTGATATTGATAGACGTCACTCCGCTCTCATTGCGGCTTCCGACTGCAATTCTTGGCTTATTCCGGGCGAAATTCTCAGCAACTTCATCTCCTGTGATGTTCAGTTTATCTGGATCCCACATAATCCGTAGCACTGGCGAACGATTGGATAATGCCGTCGGCTCATGCACAGCGGTCTTGATACCATCGATCTTTGTCACTTGTTTTGCGATGTAATCGAGGTAGGAGAGCCAGGTCTTCCATTCTGCCTGATGATCGCGCTTAACCCATGCTTCAACAGCGGCGAGCATGCCCAACATTTCCTCCTTACCAACTTTGTTGTCGCGTCCGGGGCCATGGTGCGGAGAGCTTGCTTGCCACGAGGACATCAACAGATCTCTATTTCCAAGTAACAAGCCAGCACATTGAGGGCCGCATATTGCTTTACCGCCGCTGTAAGCGACGACGGTTGCGCCTTGCTGAAGATGGACGTTGGGAATAGTCAGGATTTCGGCGGCAGCATCGACAAGAACCGGTATGTTCTTAGGCTTTGCCAAAGAGGAAATTACTTCTAGTGAAAGGGGCTGACCTGGATCAGATTCTTCACAAGCCATAATATAAATTAGAGCGGTCCGTGAGTTGATAGCGTTCTTTAGCTCTTCTGCGGTATTTACCGTGAC
>Ga0075418_10006326_pt1 | contig 13352 bp, 6 predicted proteins | sample SoiMetdeltSBSDD2_FD_81776 | JGI IMG/M metagenome (GOLD analysis project Ga0075418, IMG submission 81776) | Bulk soil microbial communities from a Populus tree surrounding site in Tennessee, USA - Soil MetaG P. deltoides SBSDD2 | ecosystem: Environmental > Terrestrial > Soil > Tree plantation...
AATTCGGCCAGCTGCACGTTCACGGTTACCGTAAATGACACGCAGCCGCCGGCGATCACTTGTCCGGCGAATGTGACCGCTTCTGCTGACCCGAACCAGTGCTCGGCAGTAGTAACCTACTCGAACGCGACCGCGACCGATAACTGCCCGGGTGTTGGCACGCCGTCGTGTACTCCGGCCTCCGGCTCCACGTTCCCGACGGGTACGACTACGGTTACATGTACGGTCAGCGACGCGTCGGGCAATTCGGCCAACTGCACGTTCACGGTTAGCGTCAACGACAATCAACCTCCGACGATAACTTGCCCAAGCAACATCGTCACTAATACAGCGCCTGGTCAGTGCGCGCAGGTTGTGACCTTCTCGGCCTCAGCATCCGACAATTGCCCGGGCGTAACGACCAGCTGTACTCCTCCATCTGGCTCGACCTTCCCGAAGGGTACGACGCCGGTCAGTTGCACGGCGACGGATGCATCGGGCAACACTGCCACGTGCAGCTTCAACGTGACGGTCAACGACAACGAAATCCCGATGATAAACTGTCCTGCGAATATAACCACGCCGGCAGGACAATTGGTTTGCTATGCCGTTGTGACGTACACGGCAACGGCGACCGACAATTGTCCGGGAGTCACGGTTTCGTGCGCTCCGCCTTCGGGGTCTCAATTCCCGATCGGCACGACTTCAGTCGCTTGTACCGCGACCGATACCTCGGGGAATACGAATAGCTGCGGCTTCACCGTGACTGTGACCAATCCAGACCCGGTGGTTACGATAACCGGCCCGCCGAGTGGTTCAGTTTATGCGGTGGGACAGAACATCAACTTCACCGGTACGTTTACGGATGCCGGAGGTGGGACGCACACCGCGGTCTGGACCTTCACCAGCGCGAATCCGACGATAAATCAGCCGGGCGTCGTTGTCGAAGGGACTGGATCGGTGAGCCTTACCTACTCGTTTAGCGCCGCGGGAGTTTACTTCGTCAAGCTGACAGTGAACGACAGCTGTGGCGGTTCAGGGTTCTCAACGACCGTCGATGGTCTCGACGCGATGGTCGTGATCTTCGATTCTGAGAGCTTTGTGACCGGCGGGGGCTGGATCAATTCGCCTGCGGGCGCGTTCATCGCTAACCCGTCGTTAACCGGGAGAGCAAGCTTCGGCTTCAACGCGAAGTATCACAATGGCCTTCCGACCGGCCAGACGGAATTTAAGTTCAAGGAAGGTGACCTTAATTTCCATAGCACCTCCTACGATTGGCTGGTCGTAACCGGGGCGCGGGCGCAATACCAGGGCTCGGGCACGATTAACGGCAGCGGGAATTACGGATTTATGGTGACCGTTATCGATGGTCAGGCGCCTGGCGGCGGGGGCGTTGACAGGTTCCGTATCAAGATATGGGACAAGAACAACGGAAACGCCGTTGTCTACGATACGCAGCCGGGTGATCCGGACAGCGCTAACCCAACGCTTGCGCTGGGCAGCGGCAGCATCGTCATCCACTAACAGAATGAGCACTCGGAAGCGTCCGACCTCGGAGCGCAGACATCCTGTCTGCTCCGAGCGTCGGGCGCTGCTCGTTTTGCAGCGGACAGCCCCATTAAATGAATTGCAGAGTAGCGAGATTCGAAAGGGAGTTGTAAAGCAAGCTACCGCTTTTTGATGGTGATTTATCGCTCATTTCATGGTAAGGTGTGGCCCGAAAGCGTCTCTGAAGTGGTGTTCAACCACACGTGGACTCCGAACGACGAAGGAGGATTACCGATGTTTTCCAAGCCCAATATCAAGCGCTGGACTGTCTTCTTTTCTTGCCTGGTCGCACTTTTGGGATTTCAACTTGTACGAGGGAGCATAGCCGGCGCCGGTTCAAACCGCGCAGCGGTTGCTTCGGTTGCTACAGCCTCGATCAAAACTACTTCGACGAAGAGGATTAATCCACGAACGACTGTCACTTATCAGGAACTGCCTGGTGGAGGCAATTCGGTAACGGTGTCGGGGTGCTTCCCGGATACATTGGGCAATTCAAGCGGACTCCTCTTCAATCGGGCGAACACTACCACAACCGGAAGCGGGGTATCGAGCCCATGCACCCTAAGCGGGACTGCGACAGCGGTCCGTTATGATGTTTATCAATTCAATCTAACTGGCTGCACCACTCTTCCCACGGCAGTGACGATTAGCAACTGCGGTGGTTCTATCGGGGGCAGCGGGTGTGCTACCGCCAATATTGATACAGTAATCTACATTTACCGCTCAGGTGGAACCCTAACAACTAACGGATCAACGGCAGGCGCTTTCAATCCAGCGAGTCCCTGCACTAATCTAGTTGCGGCAAACGATGACCTCAGCACAACGCCTACCAGCGCCGGAGGCTCGTCGTGTAATCAACTCGCAACCTCGACTTGCCACCCTTTATGCAGCCCTACTAGTAATTCCGGGCTAATCAGAAGCTTTGGTTCGGGCTTTTTTACAATAGTCGTGGCTGGGTTCGGCAACACTACCACTGGCACCTACAATCTCTTCGTAAACGCTCCCGGCGCTGGCTGCGCTCTGTCGAATCCTTCCGCTGTAAAGCTCGAATTGGCGAAAGCCACAACCTACCAGGACGGAACTCTGATCGAATGGCAAACCGGCGACGAAGTCGACAACCTCGGTTTCAATGTCTATCGAGACGACTCCGGCAATCGCACAAAGCTGAATCAACAGTTGCTTGCCGGCTCCGGCCTTCTTGTAGCGCCCAGCGTAAGACTCGCATCAGGTAACTCTTATTCCTGGGTGGATAACAACCGGGTACGAAAGAACACTCAATACTGGGTGGAAGATCTGGGAATGGATGGGCAGAGCAGCTGGCACGGCCCGTTTGCGGCGAACCGTTCTGCTTCTGGAGACCGGCTGCCTGCGCGGTCTCGAGGAAGAGCACAGCTGCTGAGTAAACTCGGATCTACTCCATCCAGCGGAGAGACGACGCCGCTCCCGCGGACAGCAAATTCGGCTGAGATGTCCGCTTTGGCCTTTACCGCACAACCCGGCCCGGCGCAGGACCCTGCGGCGAAGCTCTCTGTCAAACAGGAAGGCTGGTACCGCGTAAACGCTTCTGAACTTAGAGCTGCCGGCTTTGATACAGGAACTGATCCGCGAATGCTGCAAATGATAGTCGATGGGCGGCAGCAGGCGATCAACGTCGTCGGTGAACAGGACGGACGCTTTGATTCGTCTGACACCGTCGAGTTTTATGGTGTTGGAACCGACTCGGCTTACACCGGCTCGCGCACCTATTGGCTTACCTCGGGTTCACAGCCGGGCCTTCGTATCCAGAGCGTAAAGGGAAAAGGTTATCGCGCGGCGCCCGGCAGCTTCCCGTACACAGTCGAACGACGAGACCGTAGCGTCTACTTTGCGGGATTGCGAAACGGAGACGCGGAGAATTTCTTCGGCGCGGTGGTGGCGCGCGAAGCTGTCGAACAATCGATCAACGTGCAGCATCTTGACCCGTCCGGCTCGGGCACCGAACTGGAGGTTGCGCTCCAGGGCGTTACCGAACTCACGCATCGGGTCAGAATTGAGTTGAACGGAGTCGAAGTCGGAGCGATGGGCTTTGAGGGGCGAGACGCTGGAACAACAAAGATACCGATCGGACGAAGCTCTCTTAAACAGGGACAGAACATCGTCCGGCTCACCTCGTTCGGCGGTGAAGCCGATGTCAGCCTGGTCGCATACATTCGCATCACCTATCCGCATACCTACACCGCTGATAATGATGTGCTGCGATTCAGCGACTCGGGCAAACAGCTGACCATAGGGGGGTTCAGCAGTTCGGCGATTAGAGTGATGGATATCACGGATCCCGCCTCGGTCCGTGAGCTATCCGGGCAAGTGCAGTCTCAAAAGGGCAGTTTCGCAGTGACGGTGAGTGGCGCCGAGGGCGGAGGTGAGCGCCTGCTTTTGGCGTTTGCCGAGGGGCGATCGCGTGGAGTGGACGACATTACTTTGAATCGGCCTTCCAACCTCCGCGACCCAAGACTCGGGGCCGATCTGGTCATCATCACCCATCGGGACTTCCTGGACGCCGTGGGTCCGCTCCAAAAGGCGCGTGAGAAACAAGGATTCAGCGTAGCCGTTGTTGATGTGGAAGACGTTTACGACGAATTCAGTTTTGGACAACAGACCCCTCAGGCGGTGAGGGCGTTCCTCGCTTACGCAAAGTCGACCTGGCAAACTCCGCCAGGCTTCGCGTTGCTGGTTGGCGATGCCAGCCTTGATCCCAAGGGTTATCTCGGATTGGGAGATTCAGACTTCCTTCCGACCAGGCTGATCGATACCAAACAGATGGAGACCGCGAGCGACGATTGGTTCGCGGACTTCGATGACGATGGGACTGTTGAAATGTCGATTGGTCGTCTGCCGGTGCGAACGCGGCAAGAAGCTTCCGATATGATCGCGAAGATCCTCGGATACGATCAGTCCGAGGCGGTTGATCGCATCATGCTGGTGTCTGACAGCAGCGAGGACTTTAATTTTGACTCGATCACCTCGGGTCTTCGAACGGCAGTGCCTCAGAACATCCTTGTTCGGGAAATTGACCGGGGCCTCATGGATCCATCGTCGGTCGAAGCAGAGTTTATTGCCGGGCTGGATCAGGGTCAGAAGATTGTGAATTACCTCGGACACGGAAACGTCGACCAATGGAGGGGCCGTTTGCTTACCTCGGCCAGCGCAGGCAGATTGACCAACTCCAAGCACCTGCCGTTGTTTGTGATGATGACCTGCCTCAACGGCTACTTCCAGGATACTTCGCTGGACAGCCTCGCCGAGTCACTCATGAAGAGCAGGGGCGGGGCGGTCGCGGTGTGGGCTTCGTCGGGAATGACAGCGCCCACCGAGCAAACCGTCTTGAACCAGCAGATATTGAAATTGATCCTGGACATCGGATCTTCGTCGACGCTGGGAGACGCTACGGTTAAGGCCAAGTCAGCCGTCAGCGACCCCGATGTTCGCCGAACCTGGATACTATTTGGCGACCCGACAATGAAGCTCAGGTAATGCGAGACTGCGGGGCTCGCAAAGGCTCGGGCCCGATCTATTCGGGCCCGGCTAGCTCTTTGCTCAGTGAACGGCTGTGATCAGAGAACAGGCAATGGAGTTACTAATGAAAAGAGAAAAGGACCAATTGATACCCGAAGCGCGCAGAGACGGTCTGGTTGTGAGAGATCTGGAAGATGAAGTTCTCGTTTATGACCGCAGGCGGAACAGGGCCCACTGCCTGAACCGGACGGCAGCCCTAGTGTGGAGTTATTGCGACGGGAAACGGTCGGCTGACGATATAGCGCGCGCGATCGCCACAGAAACCCGAGTACAGATCAATGAGGATCTAGTCTGGATTGGCGTTGAGCAACTGAGCAAGTCTCACTTACTACGAGAGCGTGCAACGTTGCCGGAACTCAAACCCGGTTTATCGAGACGCGAAGTAATAAGGCGAATCGGTCTGACGGCGGCAGTGGCCCTGCCAGTTGTGACTTCGATCGTCGCGCCATCAGCATCACAGGCGGCGAATTGCCTCCCGTCGGGACAAACCTGCACGTCAAGCGCTCAATGCTGCTCGCAAGTGTGTAGCGGCGGCATGTGCGCATAGGTGTTGTTGACAATTAACACCCCTCACGTAGTAACGAATTTATTTGTTTCTTACGCAGCGAAGACGGAACGAATGAATTCATCACTACGAGGAGGGTGAACGATCTCATAGGCGATTGGGACCTCTCCACAAAGACAAATCGACATCTCGTCCTTGCAACTGCTAATTCGGCTGATATTTCAAAACGGCTCCGGTCAAACCAACAGCCCAACCCATACGCCCGTTTACAAAGATCACATCCCTGAGCTTCGCGGAAATCGGCGCCCCTATGTCTAGCCAGCTCACACCCGCATCCGACGTATAAAGTATCGCGCCGTCGTCTCCCACCGCCCAACCGTGATCACGATCGCTGAAAAAGATGTCATACATCTTGAACTCGTCCTTGATCTCATACATCTTTCTCCACGTTCGCCCTCCGTCGGTTGTTTTTGCTATCCGCCCGCTCCGGCCTACTACCCAACCGTCGTTTGCCGAGGTAAAGAATATCGCTCTGAATACATCCTCGGGCAGCTTTGTTTGAAACTTTGTCCAGTTGAGTCCTCCGTCCTCAGTCCTGTAAAAGCTTGCGCCCATTGTGCTGGCCCATCCGTGTTCAGCATCGAGGAAAAAGATGGTCGAGGTGTTTTGATCAAACGGGTACTGAATCTGATTCCAGTTCCGGCCGCCATCTACAGTCGTTAGCAAGATGCCCGGCTGCTCGGTGGTCTCATCCTTACGACCGCCGCCCCAGGCCCAACCGTGTGTGCGGTCGACGAACAGCAGCTGATCGATCTGTTCAGGCTGTTCCAATTCGGGCTCTCGTTTGTTGCCAACCAATTTGAGTTTGATCTTTCCTGCCTTGCGCTGAATTGCCCAGGTGGCGCCCCCATCGGTCGTCCCCAATATGTTCCGATCGATTGACAACGCCCAGCCGTTTTGAGGATCCGCAAACCAAACCGACCGAATCTTGTTCTTGAACTGATCGGGAATCTGTCGCCAGGTTTGTCCGCCGTCGGTAGTTTGAAGGACTTCGAATCCCTGATTCGCCTGAAGCGGGTCTTCGACTTTTTCGCCCGGCTTCTTGGGCTTCGGCTTTTTGTTTGCGTTTTCGTTTCCCTCAATCTCCTCGGGACCACGAAGGCTGACCGCGTTGAGCCATCCGGTGTTCTCGTCGACAAAGTTCACGCTGAAAAAGGTATCGCTGGTGCCTGTATCTTGAGTCACCCAGGCTCCTGGAGCCTTTGCGGCCGAGCACCCAGCTCCTAACACGATCGATGCGCCGAGAAGATAGAAGACGATTGTTTTTGTTTGCATTCGAATTCCTTTGCACGATTCGTTCGCAAAGGAATTCTATCATCGCGATGTTTGATGGATAAACCTCAACACTTACTCACTTGACCTTCAACTTCACGATGTTCGAACGCCCGCCGTCGGGATGACGCGCTTGAAGCGTCAACACGCCGGGCTGGCTCGTCAGATCTGCCGGTATACGCGCGGTTAGAGTGCTGTCGTTGACAAAGGTTGTGCTGAGCGCAGTGTCATTCGCAAACAAAATCACCCCCGGCTTGAATGCGACGCCCCCGACGGTCAACTCGAATACACCGCTGCCCGCTCTGATCCTGCCGCGTGAAAGACGAGTGATCAGCGGGCCGTTTTCAACTGTCAGAATAGCGATGTTTGATATATTGCCGTCGGTGTTTAGCACTGACAGCGGAAGCTCTGCAGCTTTCCCAAACAGCGCGCCTGGCAGCGTCGCCATGAGCGAAGTCGAAGACACGAATCGTGTCTCGACCGGCTCACCTTGAATCCGGACCTGCGCACCCTGTTGAAAGCGTTTACCGGAGACCTCGACTTCAAGGTTCTGAGCGCCGGTTCCGGCCGAGTTAGGTGTGACTCCGGAAACATTGGGCGGATCGTCGACGATCAATAAACGCACGCTTCCCGAAAGCTCGCCTCTTGGGTTCTTAACATAAACATCGGCGGCGCCACCCTGCGAAACCAGGTTCGCCGGCACTTGAGCCTCAAGCTGCGTCTCCGCGCGGAACGTAGTTGGCAGAGGCGAGTCGCCAAACAAAACAACCGCGCCCGGCAGGAACTTGCTTCCCGAAACTGTCAACGAAACCCCGAGCGCGCCGACTCGGATTGCGGCCGGCGTAATGTGGCTGAGTACCGGTTTGATCGTAAATGTTTGGCCCCCAGCTCTCGATCCCGGCGAAAACAGGCTGCCATCGGCGGAAACAATCATGTGAAGCGAGAACGTTGCGCCATCACCATCGGGATCACGATTGATCGACTGACCCGCGCCGCCCTCCGTAGTGCCGAACGTGATCGACTGCACAATTCGTGCCCGCGCGTCGTGCAAACTGATCGTGTCTCCTCCGTTGTTGAGCGACAGCCCGCCGCTCGACGCCTTAAATACCAGGTGGTTGTCCGTCGCGTTGCCAAAGGAGCCCGTAGGCGTTCCGCCACCGAAGACCACCGCGGCTTCGAACGGCGGCAGAATGGTGCCGGCCGCAAAGACGTGCCTGACTAGGTCGGCGTCCAAAAGTCTGTATTCAGATATGTCGAGCGGTTCTCCCGAGCGGTTTAGTATTTCAACGAACTCATCCGCTGATGCGCTTCGAGTGCCGTCGCCGTTGGCGTCCCCCGCAAGACCCTCGGCAGGACTCGCGAGATATTCATTGATGACCAGCGGGTCCTTGATTAGGACCTTGAGCGTGACACTGTTTGATAGCCCCAGATCGGGATTCTCTACCGCCAGCAAAACGGAGCCGGGGGCGTGAGTCAACACGCTCGGGACCCTTGCTTGTAGCCTCTCGGCGCTGAGAAACAATGTGTCGAGCGCCGCGCCACGGTTTGTGGCCTCGATCACCCGAACCACCGCGCCCTGCTGAAACTTCTGACCGCCGATTGTAACCATCACTTCTTCACTGCCCGCTATAACCGTCGACGGGTCAAGCGATCCGATGAGCGGGGACTCGGGGAAAACGCGGAACACCGAATCGTTAGATTGTGCCTCGTCGCTGTTCCGAACCGAAACCGAGTGAATCCCTGGTGTGGCAATCAGCGATGCCGGCACCTGGGCGAGCAGTTCGGACGGGCTCTTGAAGGTCGTCGCCAAATCCGTTCGGTCGAACAACACCGACGCGCCGGTCTTGAAGTTTTTTCCCGCCACCAGCATCTCAAAGCTCGGTCCGCCCGCTACAACATTGGTTGGTGAGATGGACGTAACGATCGTCGCCGGCGGAACCACCTCGAATGCGGCTGAGTTAGACTGCTTCCCGTCGCTGTTCCGCACTATGACGGCGCGAACCCCGGTGGTCGCGGTGAAGGAAGGCGTTACTAGCGCGCTCAGGTCGAAGCTGCTGAAGAATGTAGTAGCGATAGGTGTTCCATCAATCAACACCTGCGCGCCGGGCGCAAAATTCAAACCCGTCAAAAACATTGAGTACGGACCAGCGCCGACAAGAACGATCCTTGGGCTAATCGATTGCAGTATTGGCGGAGGCGGGACGATCGTCAGGATTAATGAGTTGGAGCGGTTCCCCCCTTCGTTGCGTACGTGAACGACGTGAGGCCCGGTTCCGGCGGTTACGTTCGAAGTTACCCGCGACATAAGAAGCTCGGGGTCAACAAACACCGTTATCAGAGGTTGACCATCAATAAGAACAGTCGAGCTATTTTCAAACCCACTGCCTTTGACCGTCATGTCAAACGGCGAAGCGTCTTTGTTGGCGCTGTCGGGTGCGATTGAAGCTAATCGAGGGCCTATCGTAAATGCCGAACCATTGACAAGAGTGCCGGGAGAGAACAACCGGCCGGCGCCTCCTGGCACGGCTGAGTGGGTTGTGAAGCGAATCCCCGATACATCAGGGTTGCGATTGATCGATTGGTTCGCGCCGCCTTCGATTGCTCCAAAGGTTATGGATTCGATCGTCACGCCTGATAGGTTTCTTAGCTCGAGTGTGTCGCCGCTGTTATTGAGCGACAGCGGCGCCGTGAACACGAGTCCGTTCACCCGCGCGTTACCGAAGTCAGCTTGTGGGCTGCCGCCGCCAAAAACAACCGCGGCTTCGCCGGCGGGCAGGATAGTCCCGGGCGGGAACGAGAATCGCTGGGCGTCGGCGTCTCGAAGCGCGAACCCGCTGACGTCAATCGGAGAACCGGTTCTGTTGACGATCTCTACAAACTCATCCTGCGCCGAATCGCGGATTCCATCGCCGTTAGCGTCGCCGGTCGGCCCGTCGGGAGGATCGGCCATATACTCGTTGATCCCAATCTGGCCAAGCACGATAAATGAAACCGCATTTGAAATCGCGCCGCCGGGATTCTGAACCGTGATGAGATAGGTGCCAGCAGCGTCGGTCACCGAGGACGGGATTTGTGCTTCGAGTTCGCCTGGACTCGAGAAGCTTGTGAAAACCGGCGATCCGTTTACACGGAGCGAAGAGCCGCTCTGGAAGTTCAGGCCGGTGACGGTCATCGTCAACTCTCCGCTTCCTGCAATCGCACCCTCGGGTGATATAGACGCAATAACCGGGTCGGTGGTGGTGAACGGGGCGCCGTTCACACGCGCGCCGGGCGAGAAGAGAGCGCCGTTGCTACCTGGCGCCGTCGCGTGGGTAACGAACGATCCGGTTACGTCAGGACTCCGGGTGATTGACTGATTGGCGCCGCCTTCAGCTGCACCGAACGTGACCGAAACCACCGTCGCCCCTAGATTGTCCTTTATGGTAATCGTATCGCCTCCGTTGTTTAGCGAGAGCCCTCCGGCGCCTGCCGTAAACACTAATCCGTTGGCACCAGCATTGCCGAATGCTCCGGTCGGCGTGCCGCCGCCAAACACAACGGCCGATTCACCGGGCGGAATCACCCTGCCCGCGGGAAATGTGAACCGAACCTGGGTTGCGTCGCTTATTGTGAAGAGCCCTACATTGAGCGGAGCGGCGCCGTTATTCACTACTTCGATGAATTCATCGTCGGCCGAGTCGCGTGTGCCGTCGCCGTTGGCATCGCCTGTCAGATCAGCGGAAGCGCTTCCGGCCGGGTCCGCAAGGTACTCGTTAATGATCAGCGGGACTATTTGGGGTGTTAACGAGTCGGCTGAAGAGCGATTTGAGTTCCTCAAACTGGAGGCTGAGAACAGAAAGCTTAGGGCGAGCACAAATATGCACAAAGGGGTAACTGCTAGCTTGATAGACATGGCTTGCTTCCACCAAAGTGATTTGATTAAACCAGCGTTGAATCGAATTGGGAGGAAGGCACCCGGGTCGATCGTCGAAGGTACCCAGTGGCACCGATGCTACCTCAAGAATCAGCGGAATGTCTATGCCAATAATCGATTTCAATGTGCGATGGCGGCAATAGTTGCTCTTGTCAGAGAGGCCGACTTTGAGCTCTGATTGACAGTTCCTAAATCCTTCTCGTCGTGATAGTAGTGCGGTTTGACACCAACCCTGGCTGACAGTAGGATGGCCCGCAAATACAAAAGGTCTTTATTCAAGGATAAACATGAAATCAAAAGAGCAAGCACGTCCTCGCGCAAGGACTCAGGGGCTGCTGGTTCAGGAGCTGGACGGCGAAGTGCTCGTTTACGATCGTCTTCGTCACAAAGCGCACTGTCTGAACCAAACGGCTGCTCTGGTTTGGCTTCGTTGTGATGGGAATACCAACGCGGACCAAATCGCACTGCTTTTGTCGAAAAAGACCGACTCAACAGTTGACCAGATCGTTGTTTGGATGGCGTTGAAGCAACTCGCAACGGCTGACTTGTTGGAAAGCGATGCACCCGAGTGGCGGGAGCAATCTGGTATCACGCGCCGCGAGGTTATTCGTCGTATTGGCGCCTCGGCGGCTATAGTATTGCCCGTGGTCTCTACCATCGTAGCGCCGCGCGCGATTCAAGCCGCGACCTGTGGAGCTACGGGGATACCGTGCATATCCCCCTCGATGTGCTGTTCATTCCTCTGCAATATGGGTACTTGCGCATAGGGTTGAGCAGGACAACCGGAAACCCGATCAAAGAGTCTTCAACGTCTATGGTCGCAACGATCTAGACCTGCTTCAGCATAGAAATAATTCACTCCCGCTTGTGATAGAATGCGGTCCATCCCACTGGGAAGCTTTTCAAATCTCGAGGTGGGGTTTTGTTAGTCCATTTTCTTTATAAGCGCACTTTTGCGCTCGAATACCGGAGGACTTCCAATGAAAGAAAGAAAGATGGAGCACGAGCTGGGACTCGACTTCTTGCGAGTCGTTGAAGCGGCGGGAATCGCTTCGGCGCAGACTATGGGTCAGGGCGATCGCAAGTATTCCGATCACGTTGCTGTTGAAGCCATGCGGGAAGTAATGGACACGGTCCCAATGCGCGGCGAGATTGTGATTGGAGAGGGCGAGCGAGACGATGCTCCGATGCTTTACATCGGCGAGAAGGTTGGGCTCGGCCATCGCGCGGAGGCCAATGACGTCGATCGATATCCTGAGGTAGACATCGCTGTCGATCCGCTTGAAGGCACCAACCTTTGCGCTACCGGATCATCAAACGCCATAGCCGTGATGGCCTGCTCGGAAAAGGGCGGCCTGCTGCACGCGCCTGATCTCTACATGCAGAAGCTAATCGTCGGACCGTCCTCAAAGGGGGCGGTCGATCTTGATGCCCCAACCAAGGATAACCTCCGGAGCATCGCCCGCAGGCTCAACCGCGACATTGAAGACCTTGTGGTCATAGTCCTGGACAGGCCGCGCCATAAGAAGTTGATTGGCGAGATACGCGAGGCGGGAGCGCGGATAAAGTTGATTTCTGACGGCGACCTTTCGGCGGGCATCTCCGCAGCCGTCGCCGGCTCTGGCATTCATGCGGTTATGGGAACGGGCGGGGCGCCAGAAGGTGTTTTGACCGCGGCGGCGATGAAATGTCTGAATGGCCAGATACTCGCCCGATTTGTGCTTAAGGAGCAACTCGAGGACGTCGAAGATCGGAACAGGATCGCTGAAGACGCAGTCGAGAGGATGAAGGACATGGGTATCGTCGATCCGCGGCGTATCTATGACACCGACGACCTCGCGCCAGGGAGGAAGATAATTTTCGCTGCAACCGGAGTGACCGATGGAACGATACTCCGCGGAGTTCGCTTCTTTGGAACAGGCGTGCGCACTTCTTCGATTATCATGGCCACCGAACGCACCAAGCGCGTGCGGTTTATCGATACAGTTCACATTGAAGGCGGCCCGGATACCGTGGTGAGGTTTTAGGCAGTAGTCCGTAGTCCGTAGTCCGTAGTCCGTAGTCAGTACGGACCAGAGACTACGGACTACAGACTACGGACTACGGACTACGGACTACGGACTACGGACTACTGACTACGGACTACTGACTACGGACTACTGACTACGGACTACTGACTACCTCCCAATTGCCCCGCTACTCTCTCTGCTGCTATTGTTTCCCGTCAGATCAGGAATGCTCCCAATTAATGAGGTTTAGATGCTTCGAAAGATGATCCTGCCGGTGATCTGTATGGCCCTGTCCTCGGTTGGCTGCTCGGTGCTTTCACACGAGGCTCCGGCCGAAGACATCGACAAAGCGGCGGCATTGTTTTTCCAGAGACTCGACAAAGGCGAGTACGACCTGATCTACAATGACTCGTCGACGCTCTTCCAGCAGAACCAAACACGGCAAACCGTAACTGACAGTCTCAAGCAACTTGCCGAGCAAGGAAAGGTGCTTGATTTTCAGCGACTGAGTATG
>Ga0075418_10006327_pt1 | contig 13350 bp, 13 predicted proteins | sample SoiMetdeltSBSDD2_FD_81776 | JGI IMG/M metagenome (GOLD analysis project Ga0075418, IMG submission 81776) | Bulk soil microbial communities from a Populus tree surrounding site in Tennessee, USA - Soil MetaG P. deltoides SBSDD2 | ecosystem: Environmental > Terrestrial > Soil > Tree plantation...
GAATTCGAGGATTTCCTGCTCGATCTCGTGTCCGACCTGGACGTGCCGATTCTGATGGATTTTCCAGCCGGCCACGAGGTCCCGAATCTCACGCTTCCCATCGGCACCGAAGTCGAGATGGTGGCCGAGGAGACGACCGGATGGATTCAGTACCGGGAGGACGCGCACGAGGTGCCCCCAGGCGATTGAGGCACCCGAACGCGGTCGTTAGGCCACCGTGTACGGCGCCAGCCGTTCGATGAGCTGCGCCGGGAGGGGCTGTTTCTCGAGCGACGCCACATCCACTGCCACGACTACCAGATACCCTCTGGCCCGTGCGGTCCCGTCGTCAGCGAACATGTCGAAGTTGACCGTCAGCGAGGTACGTCCGACCGCGCTCACGTACGTGTGGATCGTCAGCCGCTCGTCCAGGCGCGCCGGTGTGATGAACTCGGCGTGCATGACTTTGCGCGGAAGCGTGACTGCATAACGCGCCACCATGTCGTGGTACAGCAGTCCAACCGCCCGCAGCAGCTCCGATTCCGCGTACTCGAAAAAGCGAAGGTAGGCGTCGTAGCGGATGATGCCGACGATGTCGACGTCGCCCCAGCGAACGTACTCGCGTACGACGAATGGCGCGCCCATCACGAGCGCTCGGCGTCGTCGTAGTAGGCCGGCGCCAGGAACTGCGCGAGCGCATACGTGACGAGCGCTTCGTACGCGCGCTGGCGGTCGACCAACCCCGCAGTGAGGATGCCGACAGCCCCTGTTCCGTGCTTGGTGTCACGAGCGCCCGTCACGCGATCCATTGCATGGCCGAGCTCCATGCCGCCGCGCACGAGCGTCGCGACTCGATCGGGCAGAGTCAGCGCGAGCGATCCGCCGACGCCCACGCGTCCGTCGCGGGAAACGACCGCGGCCCACGCGCAGGTGCGCATGTGCCCGTGCTCGTCCACGACGCCCCCCTCGATGCCGATCCCGATATCGGCGTCGCTGGCCTGCAGGGCAGCCCTCGCGCGCTGCGTCGCGCCGCGAATGGTCTCCGCGTCACCCTCGGGTTGATCGCGTACGCCGGATGGGACCGCGAGCCCACGAACTCGCGCGCTACTTCCACTCCGTTCGAGGACGGCCACCACCGCTGCAATCTTCACGGGATTCGTCGAGCCGACGACCACGCTGGTCGTCCTGGCGAGAACCGCAGACGTGTTGGACTCAGGTTGGATTGCCGACATGCGACCATGGTGCAAAGGAACGGAAATCTACCTCCGCCTCCCGCGACGGCGGATGTGGGCCGTCGCGGCGCAGCGTTGCGATCAAGTTCGAGCCGACGCTTGCCGCGCCTCCTGCACCGGGATAAGCTTTTGCGCCAATGCTTGAAGACCGCGTCGAGACCTCGCTTGCCGACATGGGTGCGGCGTCGCTGCCACGTCGCGACAACGCGCCATTCATCTTCATCGGCGAGCGACTCTGGCTCGACTTCGTGAACACTGACGACGTTCGTCGCGGTGTGCGATTCGATGCCTTGCGCGAGTTCGAGACGTTCGTGCAGTGGCTCGAAGCGGCCAGCGTCGTGGACACCGAGCGCGCGGCAGGTCTTCGCCGCCGTGCACTGCAACAACCGTCCGGCGCCGCGGCGGCCCTCGTCGATGCCAGGCGTGTGAGAGCATCGCTTCGGGCGCTCGCGGAACGCGGCAACACTACGGAAAAGGCGCGTGTCGACACCTTGGTCGAGATCAATCGCATTCTCGGACGAAGTGCCGGTACCAGGCGCCTCGAGCCGAAGGGTGACGGGGGCTTCGCACGCAGCTTCGTTCCCGTCGGCGATGCGTTCGCCGGCTTGATGATCCCGGTCGTCGAGAGTGCGGCCGATGCGTTGGTGATCGGCGAGCTGCCGCGGATCCGTCGCTGCGCCGACGGGCGCTGCCCGCGCGTGTTCTTCGACGGAACCAAGAACGGCCGGCGGCGGTGGTGTGACATGGCGACGTGCGGGAACCGCGCCAAAGCCGCGCGGCACCGTGTGCGCATGCGTCAGGCCGACGATGGAGCGTCGAATGGCGACGGGACCCTGGCTGCCGGGGACCTTCCGTCGGCGCCCACGTTCGTCCCGTCGTCGCCGGCGGCGCGGGAGCTGCGCTGAACGCACACCCGCCGCGAACACCGTCGTCGCGTCTCGCCTTCCCTGCCTAACGCCTGGCGCGTCAGCGCCCGCGGCGGCGGCGTCCTCCAGAACCTCGGCCCGGCGGCCGCGACCCGCGGCCGCCGCCACCACCTCGGCTCGCGCGGTCACGGTCGTCCCTGCGAGGCCCGTATCGCTCCCCGCGCCCGCGCTGGTTCCGCCGAAATTCGCGCGCCAACTCGCGAGTGCGACGCTCCTCGTGCGGTGTCAGGTCGGCCGGCCGTTCGACGTCTGCAACCTCGTCGGGCGACCACGGTCGATCGAGAATGTCCTGAAGCTCACCCAGGGTCGACGCCCGCACAGAGCCCCGCGGACCGCGAAGGACGGTGAACCTGACTGGCCTGTCGAGTCGCGGCACCTCGTCCTCCGTCAGCGTCCGCGCGAGCTTTTCGGGCAGGCGAAGACGCGCAACCCCGCGCGGCCTCCCGTCGGTGGCCTCCACGTCGTAGTCGATCGGGATCTCGCGGCCTCGAACCACGACCGAGTCCGGCAGTGCGAGCAGGCGTGCACGCTCCTGCGCTGGTACGACCTGCTCGAAATCGACCGCGAGTGGAGCGCCACGAAACTCGGTCATCGAGTCCACGCCAGTCAACGCGCGTTCGTAGAGCGGCATCAGCTCGGCTACGCCGAGACGTGGCGTCGCACCGCCGGAGCGTCGGTAGACCTCACGAATCTCTTCGATCTGCGCGCGATGACGCTTGAGAGCCGAGTGCCGTGCCTCGCCGCGCGCGAGCGCTTCGGCGAGCAGCGCCCGTATCCGCCCCGCGAGCTCTGGCGGAAACTCCTCGAGTGGCTCGTGCTCGCGCTCCAGCTCGAACCCATGATACGTGAGCGTCCGTCGCAGCGAGAGGGCCGACTGCTTCCGTCGTGGGTCATACGCGACTTCCGCCGCGTCGCGGGTTGCATAACGTCTTACGAGCTCGATCGGGATCTGCGTGCCTTCGATCGACGCGCGCGGCACGCCGAACCGATCCGCGAAGTAGCGAAGTTCGCCGGCAATCGGCCCCCAACTGCCGCACACGCTCGTCTTCGAGACGCGCGCTTCCTGCCCGTCGGCCGTTTCTTCGTCGATGACCAGATCGAACGGCATGTACCGAGCGACGAGATCCGCGAAGGTCCGCCGCGTCTCGTCGCGCGCGTACGGCAGACGACTCGGCAGGGGCAGCCCGACGCCTCGGTACACGCTCGCCATCGCGAGGGCAGTATCCTCGATTGCCTTCACGAGCACGCCGCGCTGCTCGGCCCATTCGTCGATGCGCTCGTCGAACAGGTGGCGTGGCAATCCGTACACCTGGCCCATGTAACCGGCGCTCGCGAAGGCCTCGGCGTACACATTATACGCCGTGAGGTGATCGCTGCCCGGCACGATCAGGCCTTCGAGATCCCGATCCTCGCGCGTCATCCGGTGGAGTGACTCGATCGAGCTCATGACCGCCAGGTACGGCACGAGCTCATCGTCGGCGTTGACGATCAGCTCCGCCCACGGCCGCTCGACCGGAAGCGCTTCGACCAGCTTCCCGTAGTGGGAGAGGCGTCCGTTCTCGATGATACCACGCGCCTCGAGCCGCGCGACGGCATCGCGGTACGCGCGCCGGTCGAGCGCGATGGGGAGATCGAGCTCGTCGGCCCGCACGCCGAGGTCGGCGCACGTGAGCGCCACACGTTCCGAATCACCGGCCAGCTGGAATTCCGGCTCGGTAGGCCGAAGCGCCGAGAAGTCGATGTCCCGGTCCGACAGAATGAACACGCGCCCGCCTTCGACACGACCGTGCACCCGGCCCGCCATTTGAAGAATCTCGTTGGCGCCGAGGTGCAGCCTCGTGAGCACGTTCCTGCCACGCTCGATCACGTTGGCGAATCGCGTGTCATCGATGATGACGGTGTCGAGCCCTTTCACGTTCAGCGCGCTCTGCCCGGCCGCGGTCATCGCGAGAAAGAACGGCTTCTCCGCGCCGTCCTCCAGGAACGGCCGGATGATGCGAATTGGCTCGCCCCCGTGATAGAATGCGGCGTTGATGCGCGGGAATCGCTCGGTGACGTAACGAGCCGCCTCCTCGACGGACGCCCGCGTCGGAAGGAACATCCCGACCCCCCGCCGCTGCCTAACGACCTGCTGCAGGAAGCGATCGCCGAGGAACTGCACCGGCTGCTCGCCGACCACCTTCACGGTCGCCGCTCGCGACGGATCGAAGGCGAAGCTCTGCACGACGTCCGCGGAATCGAGGTATCGGGCGTAGAACGTGGGATCGACCGTCGCCGACAGCCAGATGAACCGGCATCCTACCCGCTTGCCGAGCGCGAGGCATAGCTCGAGCTCCGCGGACGTCTGGTGAATCTCGTCCACGATGAGCGTGTCGTGAGGCAGGATATCGCCGTCCTGGAACCACCGCCGTGCGATGCCCGTCGTGACGATGATCACGTTCCAGGACGGCGTGTCCGGGGTCGCTTCCCGTTCGCGGTTCACGACCCCGATCCGCAGCGGCGCGCGAAGGATCTCCTCGGCGATCGGCCGAATCGCCAGGGTCTTCCCGGTTCCGGTTCCGGCAACGATCCCGAAGCCGCGGCCACCGCGCGCCAACGCCCTGACCTCGTCGCCGTGCTCCCGCTCGAGGAACGTCTCGATGTGCAGGCCCAGCGCAATCTCGATCGTCTCGCATGCCGCGCGCGTTGGCGCGATGACGATCACTCGTCCGGTTGGAGGCTCCGCGGCGACGAACGCCCCGTGGTCTGGAGGGAGAGAGCGGTCTTGAACCTGTCGGAGCACGCGTCACTCGGGTGCAAAGAAGAAGCCGTCGCAGGCGGGAGTCGATCTCCCGGCGACGGCTTCGGCAAATCTAGGTGGTCGGGCTCGCCACAGCGAATCGCGTTCGCGGATGCGTAGCGAACGCGTGCGTCAGTTCGGACGATCGGGCTTTATCGGTTTGCCGTCCGGACCGACCGGCTTCGCCGGCGGTGGGGCGTCCGGCCCCTTACGGGGCTGAGGCGGCGGCTCTTTCAGTTGCTTTACGATCGGCAGTCGAGGGTTACGCGCGGCGTCGTTGTAGATCAGTCGTCCGTTGCGCGGCAGGTTACGCGCGGCACTGGCGCAATCCGTCGGCGCCGGCTGCTGGGCCGGCGGAACATTTTCCAGCCAGATTCGACACATTCCCGGCGGAGGAAGGTGCGTCGATGGCACGGCCGGCTTTGGGTCCTGCGGCTGCGGGCGAACCTGTTGTGCCTGCGCCGAGGCTCCTGCGGCCGCGACGGCGGCGAATACGAACACGAACAGACTGCGGGTCATTGACACTCCGGAAGCCCTCATGACGGCGACATCTGACCGGGCTCACGCGCCTGCCGCTCGGCCGACATCGGCGTCTTTCGGGGTAAACCAATCCTATTCCGCGTGCTGGAAAGCGCAATCGAAACGGCTCAGCTGCGTGCCCAAAGGTCGGGACGACTCACGCCGCACAGGGCAATGTCGATTGGGCTACTCAGGAATACCCACGAACCCGCCTTCGGTTCGCCTGTTGGCCGCAAAATGTTCGGTCAAATGTGACCCAGATCGGTCGCCGAACGAGATCCCCGTCGCCCGCGCCCTCAGGACCGTGTCCCGATTGGGTCAACTCGCTTGGGCTCGCCCAAGACCTGCGCTTTGGGATTCGCCATGATGTGCGGGGACTGTACCGTTGGAAAACGCCCCTTCCGCGGCAACGACGATCGAGAAGCGGCGACCGGCGCGATCGCGCTCGACCGCACTCGTCTTCGCCTAACAAGCCGGCGATTCAGTCGCCCGGGCTTCGCAGCAGCCGCACAACCTCACCCGGTGTCGCGTGTCTGCCAAGCTTCGACTTCTCGAATATCGGGCGGCCGTCTCGCCTGACCTCGAAGCGACCACCCCCCGACGGAATCAGTTCCACGCGAACGTCAGGGAACGCATCACGAATTTCGGCCGCCAAACTGGTGGCCCGCGGCTCGTAGCTTCAAACGGTGCAGTACTCGATCGTGACAGTCATGGTCCGATGCGTGAAGGGTCCGAGATCGAAATTCTAACGCGCAATCGGCCCACTGCGTCAGCGCCCGACCGGCACGCCAGCCAGGTTCGCCAACTGCCGAATCACAGTGTCCTGCCGGGCGACGACGAGCCTCAATGAGTCGACCTGCTGCTGCAGCGCGGCGTTGTCCTGGCGCAGGTCATTCAGTCCATCGCCGAGTTGGATGATCTGCTCACTCATGGCAACGTCGGCCCTGCTCGCCGGGCACGCCGCGCAGACAACCGTGAGTGCGAGTGCGCTTGCGACTTGGCGCATCGGCTTCCTCTTCGATCCGTAGAGTGATTGGGCGATGGAGCGATGTCGGTTGCGTCGTCGGGATGATCGCCGAGTGTCGCCCAGATCGTACGTTGCGCGGAGTTTCGACGGAAGGGAACGCATGCACCGCGGCGCGACGCTGCCTGAGCTCATTCTCGTGCTGACCATCGTGGGAATCCTTGGTACAATCGCGATTCCACGGACGGTCAGGTGGCGCGACCGGCTGAGCGTCCGCGCGGCCGCGGTCGAGACCGTGGCGACGTTCGCGATGGCGAGACGATGGTCGCTCTCGCGATCGTCGCGCACGGCGATTACAGTCGACACGGTGGCCGCGACGCTCACGGTACGGAGCTTCTCGGACACGATCGCGCGACGCAATCTCACGTCGTCACACGGCGTGACACTCTCCGCGTCGAGAGACTCGATGGCCTACGCGCCTAACGGTTTGGGATACGGCGCATCGAATCTCACGATGGTGCTTCGGCGAGGGGCGGCGGCGGAAACGATTTTCGTTTCTCGCCTGGGGCGCGTGAGGCGGTGACGCGATGAAGGAGGGACCGACACAAGTCCCGGTCCCCATCGACAGCTGCCGCAGCAACAACGTCAGTCTGCCGCGACGGTCCCGAAGTCGAAACCCGGAACCGAGATTCTCGGGATCTGCTGACCTATGACGCGTTCGATCGTACGGACCATCGCGATCTCGTCAGGCGCCATGAAGGTGTAGGCGTCGCCTGTAGCGGCGGCCCTGCCCGTCCGCCCGATTCGGTGGACGTAGTCCTCAGGCTGCTGCGGTACATCGTAATTGATGACGTGCGTGATCCCCGAAATGTCGAGGCCGCGCTGCGCGATGTCCGTCGCCACGAGCACGCGGATGCTGCCGCGCTTGAACCCCTCCAGCGCCTGGGTGCGTTGCGCCTGCGATTTGTCTGCGTGCATCGCGGTCGCGGTGACCTCCGCTCGCTCAAGATGACGCACGACGCGATCCGCACCGTGCTTCGTTCGCGTGAAGATCAGAACCGAGTCCATCTCCGGCTTCCGTAACAGCTCCACCAGCAAGGAGCTCTTCTTTTCACGCGGCACCGGGTACACCGCGTGCGCAACGGTGCTCGCTGCCGACGAGCGTCGTCCCACCTGCACGACGACGGGCTTGCGAAGGTATTTGCGAGCCAGCGCCTCCACTTCCGGCGGCATCGTCGCGCTGAAGAGCAGCGTCTGTCGGTACCGCGGAATCTCGCTGACGATGCGGTTGATCTGTGGCGCGAAGCCCATGTCGAGCATGCGGTCGGCTTCATCGAGCACCAGAACCTCGAGGTCATCGAAGACGACGTTCTGTCGTTCGATATGGTCGATCAGACGTCCCGGGGTCGCGACGATGACGTCCACGCCTGCTCGAAGCGCGCGTTCCTGCGGCTCGATCGGTACCCCGCCGAAAACCGGTGCGACGCCGAGGTCGGAGTGTTTACCGTACTTGCGGAAGCTGTCGTCGACTTGCGCGGCAAGCTCGCGGGTGGGCGTGAGGATCAGCACGCGGGTTCGCCTCGGTCCACCAAGCAGCCGGTCGATGATCGGGAGGGTGAACGCTGCAGTCTTGCCAGTCCCGGTATTCGCGAGGCCGATCATGTCGCGGCCGCTGAGCGCGAGCGGAATGGCTTCTCGTTGAATCGGTGTCGGGTGGCTGTAGCCGGCGTCGCTGACGGCGGCGAGTACCGTGGGCCCTAGCCCAAGGTCGCTGAAGCTGACTGGCGTCTCGGTAATCTGTGAAGGAAGGGTTTCGCTGTGCTCGATTGGAAAAGTGGTGTGCATTGATTCCTGGATGACGGCGCCGGGGCCGCTTGCTCGGGACCATCCCGAGGACCGGCGCGCGAATGCGATGTCCCGGACACCGCGTGCTGTCGGGCGCGCGATGTCGGACGACTGTCTTCAGAAGAGAATGTCCTGCGGGGCAGAGACTGGCTCTTCAGTCGAGCCAACGCCCCAAGCGGGTGGGAATCGGCTCCACGAGTGGCGCTCCACGGAACGGGAACGCCGGCGCTCGTGAGGGTAAACCTAGCTCCGTGTGCAACTTGCCGCCACCGAGCGTTGCTCGGGCCGTCAGTGGCTTGCTAGACCAACTCGAGCGGCCTGCCGGAAAGACGCGCGATGAGTCCAAGACGGAACGTCACATCCGTCCATCGCTCGTCGCCGGAAGTCATCTGCTCCAGCGGGAAACCCGGCCATACGAACGGATTCGACGACCGTGGCATCGCCATTCCCTTGTGCGGGTGCCACACGAGATCGCGATCACGGTCATCCAGGAATCGATCGAAGAGCTTCGACCAGACTTCGCTGCGTCTGAGGAACCCGAGCCGCGCCATCAGCTCGAGCCAGGCAAGCGCAAACGGAACGTCCGCATCGGCAACGTTCCTGTTAGGCAACAGGTCCCCTAGCACCAGTTGGGGCTGTGCCAGAACCTTCGCGCCCGAAAGCTGCAGCGACTCCTGACGCGGCTGCGGCTGCGATACGTACTGGTAGATGCGATCGAGCTGCACGTGATGCTCGTGTCGAAAAAGCGGCATGTGAGCGAGCATCGCCAGGGCATAGATCGAGGGCGGAGAGGCCTCGGCTGCCAGGACCTGCTTGTTCCCGACACGGACCCATGGCTTGTGCGCCAGGGGCGATCTGAGGAACGAGTCAATGCGATCGAGAATGCGGCTGGCGGCACCGCGAAGCCTCGGGTCTCCCTCGTACCCCGCCTGAGCAAGTGCCGCGGCGGACGCCTCCCGAAGCACTGCGCGGGCGCGACGCGTGACGTCACCATCCTCATCGGCACGAGGAGCAAGCTCGAACAGGTAGGCGGGGTCGTTGTCCTCCGCCAGGAGACGGAACAGCACCCGCCGCGCGCGCAGCAGCGGAGGGGAGTCCTTTTCCCACCCGTACTCGAGAAGTCGACGAAACGCGTTGATCGTACCGACTCGCTCGAAATGATCCGCTCTGGCCGACGGCACTTCGAGCATCGACTTGTTCCAGATTCCGTCCGGCGACTGGGCAACGGCGAGGGCGAGCGCGGGCGAGTAGGCGTAAGCCATCACGCTGGCTTCCCGGGCAATCTCGCCGGTCAGCCGAGCGACGTCGACGATCGCGCGGTACCTGATCGCGTTCGACGCGTGGTCGAGCAACCACGTCATTGGAAACTCCACCGGGCTCGCTGGCGCTAGAGGAGCCGGTGTAGCGGTGACGTGTGGAGTCGGGTCGGTCACGGTCGTGGAGGCATTTAAGTCGTTGTCCAACAACGCTTTTGTTCCGCTCTCCGCAAGGGTCCGGCGACGGGCGCGTAAGGATAGCACATTCCCATCCGGACGCTAGAGGGTGCTAGTGCGGTCCAACCGGGCGCCGTTCCAGTCGGTATCAGCTCAGCACTTTCGCTTGTGATAGGGCCTTGGGCCGAACATCTTGCCGCGTGAACTCCATCTTCATGGCAATGAACTCGTGCCATCGACGTTTTCCGGATGCTCGCTCCGCGATCTGTCATGCGAGGTGAGTTCATCGATGTGAACGGCGCGCGACTCTACTATTACGCCGCCGGCAGTCGTGGCGCCGGCGAGCCCGTCGTTTTTCTCCACGGTTTCCCGACGTCATCGCATCTCTGGACCGAGGTAGTGCCGCTCGTTCCAAAGGGTCATCGGGTCGTGGTGGTCGATCTGCTCGGCTACGGTCGAAGCGACCGGCCCGCGGGACGGGACGTGTCGGTTCGCGGACATGCCGAGCGCATCGTTGGGCTCCTCGATGAGCTCGCGATCAACTATGCCTGTATTGTCGGGCACGATGTGGGTGGGGGTATCGCGCAGACGATGGCCGTCCGATGGCCGACTCGCGTGTCACGACTCATGCTGGTGAACTCGGTCGGGTTCGACCTGTGGCCGGGACGCGAGGTGAAGATCGCGCGCGCCATGCTGCCGCTGACGCGGCATCTGCCGGCAACGTGGCTGCTCTCGATTCTCCGCACCGATCTCATGCGCGGTTACGTCACGTCGGATCGCGGCGCGCATTCGATCGAGATGTATGTGCGGCCATTCGCGACGCCCGATGGTCGCGACTCACTGGTCGAGCACATGATGTCGCTCGACAGCGCCGAAACGAAGGCGATCGAGCCGAGGCTCAAGGATATCGTGGCGCCCACGGCGATCCTCTGGGGCGCGGAGGATCCTTTCCTCCCGGTCGCGATTGGACGTCGTCTTCAGGGGGACATACCTGGTTCCACCCTTGCGGTGGTACCTGACGCTCGACACTTCACGCCCGAGGAGGCGCCCGAGAAGGTCGCAGACGTGCTGACGGAGCTGCTTGCGAAGTGACGACGTCCCGGTTGGAAGCGATGCGCGCAATGGTGGCGAAAAACCCCTCGAGCGCGCTGGCCCGATTCGGACTGGCGAACGAGGCGCTCAAGGCGCAACTCTACGAGGAGGCTGCGGAGCATCTTCGCGTTTACCTCGATCATCACGATGATGAGGGGAACGGCTACGGCCGACTGGCTGAAGCGTTGGTCAAGTTGGGCCGCATCGAAGACGCGAGAGATGCCCTGCAGAGAGGCATTGACGCGTCACGCCGGTTCGGTCACCCGGGAATGGTGAACGAGTTCGAGGCTCGACTGGACGAGTTGGAGGGGGAGTAGATGTTCGGGAATTGGAGGGCGATGCTCGCCGTCGCCATGGCAGCGGGAGTGGCGGGACCGGTCGCGCTGCAGGCGCAGGTCCAGCCGCCGCCGCAGCTGCCCCGCGTAGGAGATCGTGTGCGCATTGGGGCGCCGACCATCCGCGAAGATCGCTATGTCGGCCGCGTCGAGGCGCTGCCGCGGGATTCCATTCGACTGGACACTGCTGGCGTTAGGCGCCGCCTCGGCTTCGACACGGGACCGGTCCTGGTGGAGGAGTTCCGGCGCGTCACGATTCCGACGAGTGCGATTCAATCGATCGACATCAGCGCCGGGCGCACACACCGCAAGTCCACGATCAAGGGGATGGTCATCGGTGCCATTGGCGGCGCCGCGCTGTTCGGCGCCACGAACCTGCCGGAGGTCAATCCGAAGTTCTCGGATTTTCTCGCCGGGGCGACGGTCGGCGCAATCGTCGGCGGAGTGGCCGGCGGGATCGTCGGGTACTTGTTAGGCGGCGAGAAGTGGCAGTCCTTCTACCGCGCCGGAGCGCTTCCCCCGTAGCCCGCCGCCAGCGTGTCGGCTGGTGCGATCGCCGCCGCCAGTGCCTCAGTGGAGTATCGGCTGCCGGGATTCCAGAGCATCCAGCTTTTCACGCCGTTGTCATAACCGGCACGCATCTGCGCCCTGACCTCCGCCGCGCCGTATCGCGGCGGGCCGAGCGTGAAGTCCTGATACCACGGGACAACCCGTGCCGCATTCGGGACGCCGCGACTGCGTCGGGCAGCATCCGCGAGCGCGTGGTCGATCGTGGCATAGGGCGCCGCGTTGGGACTCCTGAGCTTGTACGTCCCGGGCGCGAAATGAGACGGGTACACCATCGGTAGCACGACGTCCGCCTGGTCGACGAACTTTTCCCACTGCTGGCCGATTCCCATGTCCGTCGTGTCGGTGGCCGTGAGGCCGAACACGTCGATCGTCATCGGCACGCCGGTCGCGCGGAGCTCACTGCGCGTGAAGCCAAGTTGCTGGCGAATCACCTCGGCACGCACCCGACCATTCGCCAGCGGGAAGGTTGCCTCACTCACGAGGCGCTTCTCGTCGGGAAACCGCACGTAGTCGAACTGCACCTCGCTGAAGCCAAGGTTCACGGCTTCCTTCGCGAGGTCGGCCGCATAGAGCCACACACCCCGCTGATGCGGGTCGAGCCACGGCTTTCCGTTCTTGTCCAGCCACGGCTTCGTCGGATCGGACCGCCGCTTGATCGACCATTCGAGCTTGCGCTCCGCGAGGAGTGGATCCTTCGCGACGACGATCCGCGCGATGGGATAGATCCCGTACGTTCGCATCGAGTCGAGCACCGCGCGCACGCGTCGATAGGACATCGGCCTCGTGGTATCAGCGCCTATCTCGCGCGCGATCGGTACGGTCGAACGGTACAGCACGAACCCGCGATCGTCCTTCACGTCGATGACGAGCGCGTTCACTTCGGTGCGCTTCGCGACATCGATGAGCTCCCACATTCGCTGCCCGAGCGCCGCCCAGCGATTCACGTAAAGGCCGCGAACGACACGCGGCGTTGAAACGCGAGGCTGCGCGGGGCGCGTCACGGAGTCGGGCAGAACCGGTGGCGCTGAGCTGGCCGGCACAGCAGCGGCGCGAGTGTCGCCGCTCGGCGTCGGCGCAGACTTCGGGTCGCAAGCGCCGATCACGATGGCGGCGCAGCCGAGCACGACGCAGCTGCTGGCTCGAAGTTGTCGAAAGTGGCGGATCATCCTGCCGGGAATGTAGCGGCGTTCGAAAGGGCGGGACACAGCGAGTGGACGACTCGCATGCGTTCACGCAAACCGGAATACGGCCGCAGACAAATCCGAGATCGCCTATGCGGCGTACACGGGACGACGGTCACACGCGGTGTGACCCTGCGACCACCACGCTGGCCGGCCGGCAGCGCAGGAATCGCTCCCACGCCACCGCATCGCCGGAGGTCTAATGTCGCCTCAACGCTTTCCGCTGCGCCGCGCCGCGATTTCGATCGCCGCACTGGTGATGGCAGGCGCGGGCTCGCTGGGCATCGCCCTGCGAAGCTCTCTCGCCTCGGACCACCAGGACACCCCAGAAGTCGAGCTCCACCCGCGCCTCGACATCAACGATGTCTATGCCTTCCCCGGCTCGAATGCCGATCGCATCGCGCTCGTGCTTACGACGTCATCGCCACTCACCCCTGCCGCCTCGGTCGGGGCTGTGTTCGACCCCGACATCCTGTATCAGATCAAAGTGGACAA
>Ga0075418_10006330_pt1 | contig 13348 bp, 7 predicted proteins | sample SoiMetdeltSBSDD2_FD_81776 | JGI IMG/M metagenome (GOLD analysis project Ga0075418, IMG submission 81776) | Bulk soil microbial communities from a Populus tree surrounding site in Tennessee, USA - Soil MetaG P. deltoides SBSDD2 | ecosystem: Environmental > Terrestrial > Soil > Tree plantation...
ACCACCTCGTCCAGAGCGTCGAAGAACTCGTCCGGGGGCTCCAGGATGGGGTTGCCGAGAGAGAAGTCGAAGACGTTCTGTGCCCCCACCCGCGCCTTGAGCGCCCGCCCCTCCTCGAACATGCGGCGGATCCAGGAAGCTTCGCTGATGTGTTCCTTGAGCTTCCTGGAAATGGGCATCGGCAGGTCCTTTGGGGAAGGTCCGGGGGGCGGGAGTGGGGCTCCGGACACAAGATCCGGCATCCGGACCCGTCTTGTCCAGCACGGTCCCCGTCGCGAACGGCGCTGCGGGCCGGCCAACTCCGTGCCACCGGCGGACCGATCGCCGAACCCCGACACGGGACCAACCACCACCCTAGCCGACCTCCCGTCAGGTGTTCAGGAGGGAGGCGCAATGGTGCGGAAAAAGGCAGAACGAAGCACTTCCGGCCTCGAACGCGCCGTTGCACGCGCCGGAGGCGTGGCACTACTCTGGGCGGCGCCCGCCCGGGCCGGGGCGGGAACGCCCCCGTCGCGGGGCGTGTAACTGCGTAGATCCGGAACTCCGGCTGGCGCGGCTGCCGGCGGCCAAGGGTCACTGGGCGGCGGTCTGGCTCGCCCGGGGTAGACGGCGCCCGCCCGGCGGCGCCTCAGGAGGTGATGCATGGACTCCCAGATCGCGAGCCTGAACGAGCGGATCAAGGAGGAATCGGCCTTCGTCGACGATCTCATGCACGAGATCGGCAAGATCATCGTCGGCCAGCGCTACATGGTGGAGCGGCTCGTCATCGGACTGCTGGCCAATGGCCATGTCCTACTCGAAGGCGTTCCGGGTCTGGCCAAGACCCTGACGGTGAAAACCCTGGCGCAAGTCATCCGAGGCAAGTTCCAGCGCATCCAGTTCACCCCCGATCTCCTGCCCGCCGACCTCATCGGCACGCTCATCTACAACCAGCGTGACGGCGTCTTCACCGTGAAGAAGGGACCGATCTTCGCCAACCTGATCTTGGCGGACGAGATCAATCGCGCCCCCGCCAAGGTGCAGAGCGCTCTCCTCGAGGCCATGCAAGAGCGGCAGGTGACGATCGGCGACCAGACCCACACCCTCGATCATCCCTTCCTGGTGCTGGCGACACAGAACCCCATCGAGCAGGAAGGCACCTACCCGCTTCCGGAGGCGCAGATCGACCGGTTCATGCTGAAGCTGCGCATTGGTTATCCCGCCAAGCCCGAGGAGCGGCAGATCATGGACCGCATGGCCGGCGACGGCCCGCCGGCGCCGAACCAGGTGATCACGCCGGAACGCATCACCCGGGCGCAACAGGTGGTGACGCGGGTGTACATGGACGAAAAGGTGAAGGACTACGTCCTCGACATCGTCTTCGCCACGCGAGAGCCGGAGAAGTACAAGGTAGACGTCAAACATCTGATCGCCTACGGCGCCTCGCCGCGGGCCAGTATCTACCTGGCGCTGGCGGCGCGGGCGCACGCCTTCGTGCGCGGCCGCGGTTACGTGACGCCGGAAGACGTGAAGGCCATCGGCATGGACGTGCTGCGGCACCGGGTCATCACGACCTACGAGGCGGAGGCCGAGAACGTGACCTCCGAGGAGGTGCTGCAGCGCATCTTCGACGTGATCGAGGTGCCATGACGCCGCGGGCACTGCTGGCGTTCCTGTAAATGCGAGGTACGACCCTGCCAGGAGGACGTCGCGACTCGGGACCTCAGGAGGAGGCCAGGAGTCCGCTGCTCCAGAGCGGCACCGCCAGCCGCCGGGAGAGCGTCGCCGCTCCCACCACGCCGCGGCGCCGCGCCCGCCGCACGCTCGGGCGGCGCCCCAGCAGCCGTGGCGCCATTCCCGCCGAGGTGTTGCAGAAGGTGCGGCGCCTCGAGATCCAGATGAAGCACCTGGTGAACGACATTTTCTCCGGCGAATACCACAGCGTCTTCAAGGGCCGCGGCATGGAATTCGCCGAGGTGCGGGAATACACGCCGGGCGACGACATCCGCGCCATCGATTGGAACGTCACGGCGCGTCTGGGCGCGCCCTACGTCAAGAAGTTCGCCGAGGAACGCGAGCTCACCGTGATGCTGGCGGTGGACCTGTCGGCGTCGGGCACCTTCGGCTCGGGGAAGCAGCTCAAGCGCGACCTGGCGGCGGAGGTGGGGGCGATCCTGGCCTTCTCGGCGGTGCGCAACAACGACAAGGTGGGTTGCGTCCTCTTCACCGACGACGTGGAGCTGTTCGTGCCGCCGCTCAAGGGGCGGCAGCACACGTTGCGTCTCGTGCGCGAGTTGCTTTACTTCCAGCCCGAGGGGCGCGGCACCAACCTGGGGGCGGCGCTGGAATTCCTCGCCCAGGTGCTGAAGCGCAAAGCGGTGGTCTTTCTGATCTCGGATTTCCTGGACCCGGGTTTCGAGACACCTCTCTCCGTGGTCTCCCGCCGCCACGACGTGGTGCCCATCACCATCACCGACGCGCGCGAGGAGCAACTGCCGGCCGTGGATCTGGTGGAGCTCGTGGATGCCGAGACCGGCCAGCGGCTCCTGGTGGACGCCGGGAGCGCCGAGGTGCGGGCGCGCTTCGAACGGCGCTCACGCATGGTGCGGGCCTGGCGGGAGCGCATCTTCCGCCGCCACGCGCTCGATGCCATCGACCTGCGCACGGACGCGCCGTACGTGCTGCCGCTCATGGCCTATTTCCGCAAGCGCGCCCGCCGCTACTGAGGTTGCAGTCGGGCCGCCTGCCAGAGCTCGAAGGGAAGCCACACGGATGACCCAGGCGCGTCGGCTGCAGCGCTTCCTCGTCGTGACCCTCCTCCTGGGCGGCGTCGCGATGGCGGCCGAGGTGGAGGTGCGCACGAGCCCGGACTCGGTCACCGTGGGCGACTCGGTCACGGTGGAGCTGCGTCTCCTGGCGCCTCCCGGCGCCCAGGTCGCCTTCCCGCGCCCGCAGACGCCGAGCCGCGTCGAAGTGCTGAAGATGGAGACGCCCCCGCCCGAGGCCGGGACCTGGCGGGCGCTCTACACGCTCGCGGTATACGACGTGGGCGATGTCGTGCTGCCGCCCTGGCCGGTGCAGGTGAAAGCGGACACGCACCTCGCCATCGTGCACACCGATTCGATCCGCCTGCACGTGGCCTCGGTGCTCGACGACTCGCTGGCTGCCGCCGACATCCGCGATCTCAAGGGACAGCAGGACGTGCCGGTGCCGCTGCCGCTTTGGGTCTGGATCGTCACCGGCGCGCTCGTCCTCGCGGCGGCGTTGGTCTTTTTCTGGTGGCGCCGTCGACGGCGGCGGCCGGTGGCCGCGGTCGCGGCCGCACCGCCGGTGGCGCCGCACACCGAGGCGCTGGCGGAGCTGCGGCAGCTGGAAGCGATGCAGCTGCCGGCGGCGGGGAAGATCAAGGAGCACTACATCCGACTCTCGGAGATCCTGCGCCGCTATCTGGAGAAGGCGCCCCAATTCGGTTTCGCCGCCTTGGAAGAGACCACGGACGAGATCCTCCGTGAGCTGCGAGCCCGGCGCTACAAGGCCGAGTGGATCCAGGCGCTGGCCGCGATGTGCCACGAAGCCGATCTGGTCAAGTTCGCCAAGCTCGAACCGACGATCGTGGAGTGCGATGCGGCGCTCGAACGAGTGCGGCGGTTCGTGAGCCGCACGGCTCAGGTCTCGGCGCTGGAGCTGCGCACATCGCAGACCCTGGAGGCGGTGGCGTGATGACGCGCTTCGCGACCCCCTGGTTGCTCCTGGCCCTGTTCGCCGTGCCCCTCCTCGTCGTGTGCTACCTGCGCTGGGTGCGGCCGCGCCGGCCGGTGCTGCTCTTCTCCAACCTGCGCTTCCTCCAGGACGCGAAGCCGAGCCCGCGGCAGCGCCTGCAGTTCCTGCCCGTGCTGCTCCGCCTCCTCGCCCTGGCGCTCCTTGTCCTCGCCCTGGCGCGGCCGCAATCCGGCGCCAGCAGCACCAGCATCGACAGCGAGGGCATCGACATCATCTTGGTTCTCGACATCTCCGGCAGCATGCTGGCGGTGGACATGACCTCGGACCGCCGCGGCGCCACGCGGCAGGACGTTTCCCGCCTGGAGGTGGCGAAGGAAGCGGCGCGGGAGTTCGTCGAGGGCCGCACCGCCGATCGCATCGGCCTCGTCGTCTTCGCCGGCCAGGCGTTGACGCAGTGCCCGCCGACGCTGGACTACCCGGTGCTCCTGCATTTCCTCGACGAGGTGCAGGTGGGACAGATCGAGGACGGCACCGCCATCGGCACGGCGCTGGTGACGGCGGTGAACCGGCTGCGGGAGAGCGAGGCGAAGAGTCGCGTCATCATCCTCCTCACCGACGGTGCCAACAACGCCGGCACGGTGGACCCGATCACCGCCGCCAAGGTGGCCCGCGCCATGGGGGTCAAGATCCACACCATCGCCGCCGGCAAGGAGGAGAATGCGCGCTTTCCGGTGGAGACCTTCTTCGGCCGCCAGTACGTGCGCCAGTACAGTCCCATCGACGAGGAAACCTTGAAGAAGATCGCCGCCCTCGGCGATGGGCGCCACTTCCGCGCCACCAGTCCGGAGAAGTTGACGGAGATCTATGCGGAGATCGGCGAGATGGAAAAGACACGGATCGAAACGAAGGTCTACGTGCAGTATTCCGAGCTGGCCCGCAGCCTGGTGCTGCCGGCATTTTTCATGCTGTTGCTGGAGGGTTTCCTGGCCCATGGCTTCCTGCGGAGGTTGCCATGAACCAGTCGCTGCAGTTCGGCGCCCCGGGTCAGCTGTGGCTGCTGCTGCTGGTGCCCGCGGCGCTGCTGCTGCTCCTCCTCGGCTGGCGGCTGCGACGGCAGGCGCGGTCGACCTGGGCTGGACAATTGTTCGGCCGCTTGGCTCCGGGCTACGACCCGCAGCGCGAGTGGCTCAAGATCGGCCTGGTGCTGACCGCGTGGGCCTTCGTGGTGCTGGCGCTGGCGCGGCCGCAGTGGGGTGGTGAGATGGTGATGATGAAGCGGCGCGGCATCGATCTCATGCTGGCAGTGGATGTGTCGTCCAGCATGCTCGCCGAGGACATGCGTCCGAACCGGCTGCAGCATGCCAAGCGCGGCATCTCCGATCTCGTGAACCGGATGCAAGGGGACCGCATCGGCCTCGTCGCCTTCGCCGGCGACGCCTACACCGTCTGCCCCTTGACGCTGGATCATGGCACCGTCCTCCTCCTCCTCGAATCCCTCGGACCGAACAGCGTCTCGACCGCGGGGACCAACCTGGCGGCTGCCATCGCCCGAAGCCGCGCGGCCTTCGTCGCCGGCAAGGACTCGCACAAGGCCTTGGTGCTGGTCACCGACGGGGAAGGGCACGAAGGGGATGTGCTGGCAGAGGCGAAGGAAGCGAAGAAGGAAGGTCTCGTCATCTACACCATCGGCATCGGCTCGCCCACGGGGGAACCGATCCCGGAGCGGGACGAAGGTGGCGGCGTGGCGGGCTACAAGAAGGACCGCAGCGGCCACGTGGTGAGCACCCGCCTCGACGAGGCCACGCTGCTCTCCGTGGCGCAGGAAACCGGCGGCAAGTACTTCCGCAGCACGCCGCAGGGGCTCGAGCTCACCGTGGTGGCGGACGAGCTGCAGAAAATCGAGAAGAAGGAGCTGGAAGGGCGCGTGGCGACGAGCTACGAGGAACGCTTCCAGTGGCCCCTCGGGATCGCGGTGCTCCTGTTGATGACCGAGTTCCTCCTGCCCGCCCGGCGCCGCCGGCGCACCGGGCCGGATCTCGCCGTCGCCGGCCTGCTCTGCGCTCTGCTGCTCACCGGGGGCGTGCCGCGCCAGGCGGCGACGCGGAACCGCGAAGGGACGCAAGCCTACACCGAGAAGCGCTATGGCGAGGCGGTCGACAAGTACACCGAAGCGCTGACGGAAGCGCCGGAGGCGGGCGGCATTTCCTACAATCTCGGCAACGCGCTGTATCGGGAGCAACACTACCAGGACGCGGCGACGGCGCTGGCGCGGGCGGCGCAGGGCCAAGATCCCTCGCTCCGCCACCGCTCCCTCCACAACCTAGGCAACACCTTCTTCAAGATGGGGAAGCTCCCCGAGGCCTTGCAGGCCTACCGGCAGGCACTGGCCGCTCGGCCCGACGATCGGGACACGAAGATCAACTACGAGAAAGCACTGCGCCTCGCCCAGCAACAAGAACAGCAGCAGCAGAAGCAGCCGAAGTCCGGTGACAAGAAAGACGAAGAGAAGAACGAGCAGGAGCAGCAACAACAGAAGGAAAACGAGCAACAGCAGCAGCAACAACAGCAGGAGCAAAACGGCGGCGAGCAGAAGGAGCAGAATCAGCCGCAGGAGCAAAAGACCGAGAGCGCCGCCGATTCGGTCGGGGTTCCCGAAGGGGAGCTGCGCCCGGAGGAGGCCATGCGTATTCTGGAAGCCATGCGCGATCGAGAGAAGGAGCTGCAGAAGGAGAAGGCCGAGAAGGCGCGGCTGCGGGCGCGGCGCGTGGACAAGGACTGGTGAGGCGATGCAGCGACTGCACCGGCTGCTGCCGGCGTTGCTTCTCGGACTCCTGCTCGGGCTCGTCCCCGGCCGGGTTCGGGGGCAGGACATCGCGGTGGAAGCGACGACGGACCGCACCGCCGCCACGCTGGACGACGAGATCCGCCTGAACATCGTGGTCCACGGCCGGTTCCAGGGCCGACCGGAGCTGCGGGGCCCGGAGTTTTCCGACTTCCGCGTGCTCACGAGTGGCGAGTCGCAGAGCTATTCCATCGTCAACGGCCAGCTCGACGCCACCTACACCTTCTCTTTCATTCTGCAGCCGCTGCATGAGGGCGATCTCAGCATCCAGCCGTTCCTCGTCAGCTTCCGCGGCAAGGACTACCACACCGAAGCCATCCGCGTGCAGGTGAGCGGGCATGCGCAGGAGCCCACCCTCGGGGAGGAGGAGAAGGGCCAGATCAAAGACCTCTTCGTGGTGGCCCGTGTGGACAAGCCGAAGGCGTACGTGAACGAGCAGATTCTCTACACTTTCTATCTCTACTATGCGATCCGAGTCTCGAACCTCAACTACACCCCGCCCAAGTTCGAGAGCTTCTGGGTGGAAAAGCTCCAGGAAGGGGAGAAGCAGTATCACAAGATCGAGAACGGCCGGCGCTATCTGGTGGTGGAGGTGAGCACGGCTTTGTTCCCGACCACCTCGGGGACGCTGAGCATCGAGCCCTCGGTGCTGCGCCTGATGGAGATCTCCGAGCGCAGCTTCTCCTTCTTCGACCGTGGAGTGGAGCGCGTGCTGCGCAGCAAGCCCGTGCAGGTGGAGGTACTGCCGCTGCCGGCGGCCGGGCGGCCGGCGGATTTCGACGGCGCCGTCGGCGCCGGCCTGCAACTCGCATCAAGGCTCGACCGGACCCAGGTTCCCGAGGGCGAGCCGATCACGATGACCATCACCGTCAACGGCGACGGCAACGTGCGCACTTTCTCCAAGCCGCGCTTGCCCGAGCTGCCGGCGTTCAAAACCTATGACGCCGACACCAAGACCGAGGCGCGCAACCTCGATCGCGTCAGCGGCACCCGGACCTACGAGATCGTCCTCGTCCCGCGCGGGCCCGGGGAGTTCACCATCCCGCCGGTGCGCCTGGTCTACTTCGACACGATCACGAACAGCTACAAGACGCTGCAAACCGAGCCGCAGCACGTGGTGGCGACGCCGGCCGCGGGCGGTGGGCCGGCCCTCGCTCAGGGGCAGGTGCCGATGCAGCAGGACATCGAGGTCCTCGGCAGCGACATCGCCCACATTCGCACCGACGTGGCGGTCTCCGATGCGGCGACGCCGCTCTACGACCGCGGGCTCTTCCTCCTTTGCGCCCCGGTGCCCCTCGTCGCCGTGGCCGCGGCCTTCACCCGGCGGCGCCGGCGCGACCGCCTGGCGGCGGATGTGGCCCTGGCGCGCTCGTCGCGGGCGCGCAAGGTGGCGCGCAAGCACTTGGCGCAAGCGTCGCGTTTCCTCGCCGCGGGGAAGGCGCAGGAGTTCTACGCCGAGGCGCAACGCGCCCTGCTGCAGTACGTGGGGGACAGGCTGAACGTGGCGGCCGCTGGCCTGACGCACACCGCTTTGCGCGAACAGCTCGACGCCGCCGGCGCCAGCGAGGACCTCCGGGAGCGCCTGGTGCAGGTGCTGGAACACTGCGACGCGGCGCGTTTCGCCCCGGCCGGATTCACCGCCGAGCGCATGCGCTCGACGCTGCAAGAAGTGGAATCCCTGGTGATGGCGATGGAAGAGGGCCGGAGCCGCAAGAGCGGCCGGTTCGCCGTCCCCGCGGCGCTTCTCTGTGGCTTCGCCCTGCTCCACGCGGAGTCTCCGGCAGCGGCGCAGGTCGATAGCACCCGCGCGGCGCCGCCGGCGCATGTGCAGGAGTCCCCGGCGGAGTTCGCACCACCGCAGGAGTTGTTGCAGCGTGGTCATGCGGCCTACGAGGCCGGCCGCTACGCCGAAGCCATCGCGGCCTACGAAAGGGCCGAGGAGCTGGGCGTGCGCAACGGGGAGCTCTATTACGATCTGGGCAATGCGCACTTCAAGAACGGTGCGCTCGGTCTCGCCATCGCCTACTTCCGCCGGGCCGAACGCCTCATCCCCCGCGACCCGCTGGTGCATTCGAATCTGGATTTCGTCCTCGCCCGCCGCGAGGACAAGGCGGCGCAGCCGCCCGTCCCGTTCCCGCTCTCGCTCTTGCGCGCCGTGTATTCACACCTGAGCCTGAACGAGTGGATCCTGGGAACAGCGGCACTCTACCTTCTCCTGTGCGCTCTCCTCCTCGTCCGGTTGCTGCGCCGGGATCGCCGCCTGCTGCTGCGGCTCGCCGCCCAGGTGACGCTCTGCCTCTTCGCGCTGGCGGCGCTGACCCTGGCCTACAAGATCCACGACGAGCGCGGCATCGTGCGCGCCGTGATCGGGGCGGAAAAAATATCGGTCATGAGCGGACCCGGGAACGATTACACGGTAGAGTTCTGGTTGCACGAGGGTAGCGAGGTCCAGATCGAGGAGGCCCGTCCGGAGTGGCTGCGCGTTTCGCTGGGGGCGAAGCTGCGTGGTTGGGTGCCGGTGGGCAGCGTCATCCGTATCTAGGAGGCACCATGCGAAGCAGACTCAGCTGGCTGGTCCTGTTCGCGCTCGCGGCGTCGGCGCCAGGGATCGCGGCGCAAGCCGCGCCGGCAGTGCAACAGGCCCCGGCAGCCCAGGCGCAGGCGGTGCAGCAGCCTCCGACAGCCCAGGCGCCGGCGGCGTCACCGGCCGCCCCGCCCTCTGCCCTCGACCTCGACACCGTCATCCCGCTGGATCCGAAGGTGCTGCACGGCAAGCTGCCGAGCGGCATCGAGTACTACATCCGCGCCAACCAGGAGCCGCGCAACCGCGCCGAGCTCCGGCTGGTGGTGAACGCCGGTTCCATCCTGGAGAGCGAAGATCAGCAGGGGGTGGCGCACTTCGTCGAGCACATGGCCTTCAACGGCACCCAGCACTTCGGCGCCGAGGAGCTGGTGAATTACCTGGAGAGCATCGGCATGCGCTTCGGCGCCGATGTCAACGCCTACACCAACTTCGACGAGACGGTGTACATGTTGACCGTGCCCACCGACGCGGAATCGGTGCTCGCCAAAGGCTTCCTCGTCCTCGCCGATTGGGCGAAGGGCTCGACTTTCGATCCGGTGGAGGTGAACAAGGAGCGCGGCGTGGTCATCGAGGAATGGCGGATGGGCCGCGGCGCCGGCCAGCGCCTGCGGGAGAAGCACCTCCCGGTGTTGCTCAAGGGCTCGCTCTACGCCGACCGCATCCCCATCGGCAAGAAGGAAGTGCTCGACAAGTTCCCGCCCGAGGCGGCGAAGCGTTTCGTGCGCGACTGGTACCGGCCGGAGCTGATGGCGGTGATCGCGGTCGGTGACTTCGATCCGGCCCGCATCGAGGCGCTGCTGCGCCAGCACTTCGACGGCTTCAAGGCCTCGGCCCAGCCGGTGGTGCGGCCCACTTTCCCGGTGCCGGCACACCCGGAGACGCTGTTCACCATCGCCCAGGACATCGAGGCGACGACGAGCACCGTGGCGGTGATGGCCAAGTTCCCGCGGCAAGAGGAGACGACGCTGGGGGCGTATCGCCGCACGATCGTCCAGGGGCTCTACAACAGCATGCTCAACATGCGCCTCTTCGAGCTCACCCAGAAGGCGGAGCCGCCGTTCGTGCGCGCTGGCGCCGGCAGGGGCGGGGTCGTGCGGCCGCTGGACATGTGGTCGCTCGGTGTGACCACGGAGAACAACGGGCTGGAACGAGGTCTCGAAGCGACCTTGGTGGAGGCGGTGCGTGCCGTGCGCTTCGGCTTCACCCCCGGGGAGCTGGAGCGGGCGAAGGAGAGCCTGCGCAGCCGCATGGAGAGCGCCTACAACGAGCGCGAGAAGACCGACTCGTCATCGCACGCCAGGGAATACGTCGATCTCTTCCTGGAGCAGGTGCCGGCGCCTGGCATCACCTACGAGTACCAGGCCATCCAGGCTCTTCTCCCCGGGATCCAGCTCGACGAGGTCAATGCGGTGAGCCGGGAGATCACGGCGGAAGACAACGTGGTCGTCCAGGTGAGCGCGCCGGAGAAGGAAGGCGTCAGCCTCCCCGGCGCCGCGGCGCTGCAACAGGTCATCGCCTCCGTGGCGGGGCGCAACTTGGAGCCGTACGTGGACACCGCCACGGCGGCGCCGCTCGTACCGACCCCGCCGCCGCAGACCGATATCGCCACGCGCCAGCGCATAGAGCCCCTCGGCATCGAGCTCTGGACGCTGGCCAACGGCGCTCGGGTGTACGTGAAGCGCACGGATTTCAAGGACGACGAGATCCTCTTCCGCGGCTGGAGCCCGGGTGGAACCTCGCTCGCCCCCGATGCCGATTACCAGACGGCGAACCAGGCGGCCGGATTCATCTCCGGTAGCGGCGTCGGCGCCTTCAGCCTTCCGGATCTGCAGAAGAAGCTCGCGGGCAAGCAAGTGTTCGTGCGCCCCACGGTGGGGCAGCTGAGCGAGGGCTTCTTCGGCCAGACCCGGCCGCAGGACCTGGAAACCATGCTGCAGCTCGTCTATCTGAATGTCACCCAGCCTCGCCGCGACCCCGAGGCGTTCCAGAGTCAGAAGACCCGCTTCCGCGGCGTCTTGCAGAATCGCGCTTCCGATCCGGCCAATGCCTTCGCCGACACGCTCCGTCTCGTCTCCACGCGCTACCATCCGCGTTCGTATCCGCTCACTGTGCCGAGCCTGGAGCAGATCGAGCTCGACAAGGCCTTGGGCTTCTATCAGGGCCGTTTCGCCGACGCCAGCGACTTCACCTTCGCCTTCGTGGGCAACGTGGATCCCCAGGTTCTCGAGCCGCTGGTGCGGACCTACATCGGCTCCCTGCCGGTGCTGCGGCGCAAGGAGACCTGGCGCGACGTGGGGGTGAAGCGCCCGGGAGGCGTGGTGCGCCGGGAGTTCCACGGGGGCGTGGACCCGAAGGCACGCACGGCGATCCTCTTCACCGGGAACTTCGACTGGAAGCGGGAGGAGCGTTACGCCCTCAACGCCATGGTCGAAGCGTTGCAGATCCGCCTGCGCGAGGTGTTGCGGGAGGATCTCGGGGGTGTCTACGGCGTGCAAGTCTCCGGCGGCAGCCAGCGCGATCCCAAACCGGAGTACCGGGTGCAGGTCGGCTTCCAATGCGATCCGCACCGGTTGCAGGAGCTCACCAGCCAGGTGTTCCAGGTGATCCAGGGTTTCCGCGATACCGGACCGGATACCGACGACGTGGCCAAGGTGGTGGAGATCCAGCGCAAGAATTACGAGGTCAACCTGCGGGAGAACGGCTACTGGCTGGGTGAGATCGAGTTCCGCGATTCCTACGGTCTCGACCTGAACGAGATCCTGCAGTACGAGAAGCTCTATGCCACGCTCGATGTGAAGATGGTGCGCCAGGCCGCGAAGAAATACCTGCGCACGGACCACTACGTGCAGGTGTCCATGCTCCCGGAGGAAGTGGGCGCCGGGTCCAGCCGCGAGGAGGACTGAGCCGCGTCGCGTCGGCGCAGCGCGGCGACGAAGGCGCTGGCCAGGGGGGCCCGCGTCGCGGCGCTCCAGGTACCGAGGATGCGGAAGCGGAGCGGCGGCAAAGGCTGGTGGCGGCGCACGAGGTTCACCTTTTCGTGTTCTTCCTCGAGCCGTTGGATCAGGTCCGCCAGGCCGTGGTCCTGACCGGTCGCCACCACCAGGACCCAGGTCGCCGGACCGGCGCGAACGAGGAGGTCGGTGCGGCACAGCCGCTCCTCCAGGAAGAGACCCAGGAGGTCTCCGGCGCGCCCGCTCGTCTCCATCCCTGGTTGCCGCGGCTCCTCTGCCCGCGTTTCTCCCGCCGGGTGTTTCCTTGCTGGTTTTCCGGCCCGCAGCGGACCGACCTCCGCGTCCACACGCAAAAGCGAGACGGTGGCGGAAGCCTGGCGGAAGTAAGCGACGTGCTGGAGGTAGTGGTGCAGCAACGTCTCTGGATTCCAGGTGGGCACGGAGAAGGAGAAGACGCTGCCGATGCCCATACTGCTGTGCAGGGTCATGTCCCCGAAGTTGAGTGCCACCAGTTCCTTGGCGATGTGCAAGCCGAGGCCGAAGCCCTTGGGTTGCATCGCCTCGGCGGGAGCGGTCTGCTTGAAGCGCTCGAACACCAGTTCCCGGCTCTCCCGCGGGATCCCCGGCCCGTGGTCGGTGACGCCGATGCGCACCAGGCCGTCGTCGATGTCGTGCAGGGCCCACATGCGCACGACGCGGCCAGGGGGCGAGAACTTCAGCGCGTTCACCACCAAGTTGATGAGGACCCGGGCGATCTTGTCGGGATCGCAGAAGAGGTCGGGCAGTCCCTCGTCGGCCATGAATTCCACCACGACCTCGCACTTGCGCGCCTTGGGGGCCACCGTCTCCTGCACCCGCGCGGCGATGGCTTCGATCCGGCAGGGGCACCGCGAGATGCGCACGATGTCCGACTCCAGGCGGGTGACGTCGATCAGGTCGTCCACCATGAGACTCAGGTCGTCGACCCGGGCATGCAGGACCTCGAAGAACCGCCGCGTCTCCGCATCGAGAGCCTCGCCCTCCAGGGCTTCTTCCAGCGCCGCGACGTACTCCTTGATCACAGTGAGCGGGGTGCGGAACTCGTGGGAGACATTGCCGACGAAGTCATAGGCCATGTGGTAGAGCTTGAGCATCTGCGTCGCCTGCGCTTGCAGGGCCGCGGTGCGCTGCGCCACCTGCTCCTCCAGGTCCTGATTCCGGGCGGCGAATTCCCCGTGCATCCTTTCTCGGAGCGCAACCTCATCTTCCAGGGCGGCATTGCGGACGCTGATG
>Ga0075418_10006331_pt1 | contig 13348 bp, 18 predicted proteins | sample SoiMetdeltSBSDD2_FD_81776 | JGI IMG/M metagenome (GOLD analysis project Ga0075418, IMG submission 81776) | Bulk soil microbial communities from a Populus tree surrounding site in Tennessee, USA - Soil MetaG P. deltoides SBSDD2 | ecosystem: Environmental > Terrestrial > Soil > Tree plantation...
CACCTGATCATTGTTGGCGGCAGCTATATCGGACTTGAGTTCGCGCAAATCTATCGCCGCTTTGGCAGTGAAGTCTCGGTAATTGAGTTCGCGCCGCGTGTCATCGCGCGCGAGGATGAAGACGTGTCGATGGCAGTTACAGATATCCTGCAGGGAGAGGGCATCAACATATACGACGACAGCAAGGTCAACAGGGTAACGCGACGGGGCAATGACGTCGCTGTCGAGATCTCCCGCAACGGACTCGGTTCGCAAATCGTAGGATCGCACCTGCTTATGGCCATTGGACGGCGCCCAAACACCGATGATCTCGGATTAGAGGCCGCCGAGATTGCAGTCGACGATCGCGGCTTCATCGAGGTGGATGATCGGCTGAGGACGAATGTGGAAGGCGTGTGGGCCCTGGGAGACTGCAACGGTCGGGGTGCCTTCACCCACACGTCCTACAACGACTTTGAAATCGTCGCCGCCGAAATCCTCGATCAGCAAGTTCGGCAGGTGTCAGATCGTATCCCTGCCTATGCGCTCTACACCGACCCTCCGCTCGGCCGCGTCGGCATGACGGAGATGGAAGTTCGTGGCACTGGTCATCCCGCCATGGTCGGAACCGTCGAGATGAAGCGAGTGGGTCGCGCCTATGAGAAAGGCGAAACGCTCGGGTTCATGAAGATTTTGGTCGACAAAGCAAGCAAACGAATCCTTGGCGCTTCGTTTCTCGGACTGTCAGGCGACGAGGTCGTGCACTCCATTCTTGGTTTGATGTACGCAAATGCGCCCTACACCGTGCTGCAAAAAGCGGTGCAGATCCACCCGACCGTTTCAGAATACATCCCAGTGATGATCGGCAATCTCAAGGACCTGCAATAACGCGAGGCGGATCGACAAGGAGAGCGATCATGTCACAAATGTCACATGCGATGGATGCGCGCGCTATAGATACCTATAGCGATGCCGGGCGAGTGGTGCGCCGGACGATCATCATCGGGTTAATCGCCTTCCTCACAGTGGTCGATTTGTTCGCGACACAGGCCATTCTCCCATCCTTGGCGCACGCCTACAGGGTAAGCCCTGCGGCAATGAGCTTTGCCGTGAATGCAAGCACTATGGGAATGGCTGTTGCGGGGCTCTCGGTCGCATTCTTCAGCCGGCAGATCGGTCGGCGGTCCGGAATTCTAATCAGTCTTTGTGTGCTTGCTGTTCCGACCGCGCTACTGGCCGTGGCGCCGGATCTCACGACTTTTACGATTCTGCGGATCATACAAGGTCTTTGCATGGCGTCGGCATTCACGCTTACGCTCGCCTATTTAGGTGAGGAATGCAGCGCAGCTGATGCGGGCGGCGCATTTGCCGCATACATCACCGGCAATGTTGCAAGTAATCTGGTCGGCCGGCTGATTTCAGCCGCCGTGGCTGATCATTTCGGCCTGGCCGCCAACTTTTATTTTTTCTCGGCTCTCAATCTTGCGGGCGCGGTGTTGGTTTATTTTACGATTCGCACCACCATGCCGATATTCCAGGACGCTGCGTCTAAACCCCTCGCGATTTGGTCCAAGCATCTGCGCAATCCGCCATTGTTGGCCAGCTTCGGCATCGGATTTTGCATCCTGTTCGCCTTCATCGGCACTTTCACCTACATAAACTTCGTGCTTGTCCGCGAGCCGCTTCTGCTCGGCCGCATGGCTCTGGGCTTTGTCTATTTCGTATTTTTGCCATCGATCCTGACCACGCCGTTCGCCGGCGCGGCAGCACGCCGATTTGGCACGCGGCCTACATTCTGGAGTGCCCTAGCGCTAGCCGGGCTTGGGCTGCCCCTTTTGCTGCTGCCAAGCCTTTTGGCAGTGATTGTTGGCCTGATGCTCGTCGGAATCGGCACATTCTTCGCCCAGGCAACAGCCACGGGCTTTGTAGGCCAAGCAGCCACCGCAGATCGTGGCTCAGCGAGCGGCATTTATCTTGCCTGCTACTTCTTTGGCGGATTGGTTGGCACGGCCGTGCTTGGCCAAATATTCGACCGGTTCGGATGGTGGCCTTGCGTCGTGGGGATCGGGCTCGCCCTCGCCACGGCGGCGTATTTGGCCGTTCGCCTCCGACTCAGTTCAGCTTGAATGATATTAAGATCGCAGTTCCTATTTTACCGGCGTCGCAACACGCTCATTCACGAAACGGGAGCGGTCTTCGATTTTTATTTTTTGTTGCTCGGCCCGCTTTCCGCATTCGCGCATTCTCTGCGCTTTATCGCTTGGCATCATTTTCTCGGGCGCTGTAGCTTTCATGCGGTCCGTTTGTGCCGACGCGAGGTTGGAGAAAAATATCCCGAAGAGAACCATGCCAATTACGTTGGCTGATCGGTTCGTGTGCATGTCAACAAGAATAGCACAATGGCTCAGGATCGAGACACCGCCGGTATTGCCGGTCTTTTCAACGCCGCTTTGGGTCATTTGCCGACGTTTTGCGATGCGAGAGCAATGTCCGCTTTCTCTCTCCGAAGTGGATATTCCAAGTTTGCAGCTGTCTCGCGTTTAAGTGCGTAGGGCGTGAACCCACAAAGATGTAACCACCCAAGGTATATACAATCTTGGACGCACGATATGACTCTTCAAATCGAGCCCCGGCACGACCTCTCCCCGAATGAGATCGAGGCAATTGAGGATCGCCTCTATGACAGCAACAGCTATGCAACCGGGCGTCACGACGGACAAGGCTTGGGTTTTGTAATCCGCAACGAGGTGGGACAGATGATCGGCGTCGCTGCTGGCTATACTTGGTCAGGTACCTCTGAACTTAAACAGATGTGGATCGATGAGGCGTATCGAGGACGCGGTTACGCGCGGGCACTGTTGAATGCTTTCGTCACGGAGGCGTGCAGTCGAGGTGTTCGTCGGATCTGGGTGGCGAGCTACGACTTTCAAGCGCCGGAAATGTATGAAAAGGCAGGCTTCCAGCGTATGGCCGAGTTTGAAGAATGGCCCGAGGGTCACACAAATGTGGTCCTCTGCAAAACGCTATCAAGTCCGGGAAATTAAATCACAAAATAGCCGAGGGTCGATGTCCGCTTTGGGTCATAAGCGGACATTCGCATTGCAATGGGTGATGTCTGCTTTACCCCCAAAAGCGGACATGTGCGGTGCAGCTAAGGATGTCCGCTTTGGGCCAATAGCGGACATTTTGTAATTTCAGAAAGACGTCCGCTTTAGTCCTGAAAGTGGACACCGCTCGTTCAAATGAAAATATCCGCTGAGAGGTAAAAATCGGACTCATCCGCCGCAGCACAATTGTTGTACTCGACAGCAGGCATTCGTACACGTGAGCAGAATAACCGCCCACAATTGGTACGAACCGTGTGAGCAAAACGCGGAACAGGGTTGGCCTGGACTCAAGCCTCGTCGGCCGTCTCCACTGGAAATGATCAGGCTAGGCAGATCGCAAGATTCTAACTTCCGGCGCAACGCGTGACCTTGTCCCGACATTTCGGGCCCGGTCCGCGCATATAGTAGAGCTCGGGCTGGTATGGATCGAAGAAAGACGACCTCAACCAGCGCGATCGCCGAACGGCGGCGGCGAAGCGGGACCTCGACGCTGGGATCGCAAGCAACACTCTCGACACATATGAGTCTAAAAATGCGCTCATTTGGAACCTCCGTTCGATGCGCGGGTCAGCAACTTTGCCAAAAGCAGACATTCATTGTGGAGGCGCGATGCTTCCGGTCGCAGCCTCGACGACGATTGTCCCGGTCATATGCGGATGCAGAGAACAAAAATATGTATAGGTACCCGGCGTCGTGAACGTAAACGAGTACGTGCCGTCGGTATCGAGCACCTTGGAGCGGAAGTTGTTGGGCGACACAATCGTGTGCGGGATGTCGTCCTCGTTAGTCCAGTTGATGGTGGTTCCCGCTTTGATCTTCACTTCCTGAGGACCAAAGGTGAAGTTTCCGATCTTGACTGCTGTCGCATCCCCCGCCCAGACCGGCGTCGCCGCCAAGAGGAGGAAGGCCGCGACACCCGCAACTACAATGTTCTTTAGCGATTTCGTTTTGATCATGTTTGCACTCAACCCTGTAGCGACGTGTCAATGATGGCCAAACGCTGCTCGTTTTGTTTGAAGGTGACGCTGGCGATGCCGAGCATTGCGCGCAGCTTGTCTTCCGGCACTTTCATGGGGCCAGGCGAAGGTGCGCTGCCTGGCGGCGGTTGCGGGAATGCGGTCGAGCGCGCGGTGTGAAACGTGACGTTGCCCTCAACTTTCTGCATGACCTGATGGATGTGGCCATTAAGCACCGTGACCGAACCAAATTTCTTGAGATACCCGAGCGCACGCGCGCCATCTTGCGTGCCCCAACCCCAGTCCGGATAGATCGTCCAGAGGGGGATATGCGCGAACACGACAATCGGCTGCGAGGCTGAACGTCCCTTCACGTCATCTTCCAGCCATTCGAGCTGCTCGTCGCCGAGATTGCCGAGACCGCCGGCCTTGAGATCGACCACGTTGACGAGGCCGATGAAGTGCACGCCGTCTGCGTCGAAGCTGTACCAGCCGGCGCCCTTGGTGCCGCGTCCGTAGCGGTCGCGGTAGAGCTTGCCCTGCTCTTCGTCGAGCAGATCGTGCTCGCCCGGCACGTAGTGTACGTCGAGCCGCGCCTGCGAGATGATGCGCTCGGCATCGTCGAATTCCGAAGGTTTCGACAGATGCGAAATATCGCCAGTGTGAATCATGAATGAAGGCTTTACTGGCAACGCCTTCACGCGTGCGATTGCTTCCTCCAGCGTACCTTTGGCATTGGGATTGGCCGGCTTGTCGAAGCCCATGTGACTGTCGCTGATCTGCAGAAAGGTAAAGCCCTTCTGCCGCGCGGCTACTGCCTCGTCGATGATACCGAGTGAGGTCGGCACACCGCCTGCAATCGTCCAAAGCACGCCGGTGCCCGCCCAGGTCATGCATTCGAGTATCTTGCGGCGGCTCAGGCCCTCATCACGTTCTGCCATGTCGAAGTCTCCTGCAACGAGTTTGCGTTTACGCAGGGGAGACTGATCATGACGACGATTTATTCCTGCACGATGTAGCATCACAAAGATGTCACCGACGCTGCTCCGAATTGGAGCATGCTGCATTAATGCTCGACATGAATCTTCACAGCGAACCCCCGGTGCTCGAAAATTATTTATTCCCGGGAAATCTTTTCAAACTTATTTCATAAAAGCGTTATGCAAAATGAAGCGGCGGCCAATGACCGCAAGGAATATCCCAGACGTTCTGCAGTCTCCTCCTGTGTGTGAACCCTCTCGAAAATTCTAAGTCTCAACCACAGGAGAAGTAACATGAAGAAGTCTCTAACCACCCTGGCGGTGCTGATCGCCTTCGCAACGCCGGCATTTGCGCAGTCGTTCGATCCTGATAACGGCACCGGCAACGTGCTGTCGTTCTCACACAAATCGACCGCTCCTCATAAAATCATAACAGCGGTCCGCCCGAGCGGGCTGCACTCTTTCGCCATGGTTCCGGGGCCCGGCCCGGCTTTCAATTCGAACAGCCCGGAAGCCACAGGCGGTGGAAGTCTCGGCTACAATGAACTGCTTCGTACCTACTGAGCTGACAAACATAAGAGGGCGGGCCTTGGCGCGCCCTCTTTTCCCGGAAATTAGCGCGTCCTTCGCGAATAGCGGAGACCATTAAAGGTTACGGCCAATGAAGTGGCTGGACATGGTCAACGCCTGGACGTGGGCGCATATCTCCGATGCTGCGTTTCTCGCAGCAGCGGAACAGCTAGGTGCATTGCATGTCCACGCGGCTCGTACCCTCATTCAAAAAGACTTCGAGGAGAATTAGGACAATTAAAAAAATTTTGCTCTTTCGGGAATGAATCGAACCGTAATTGAGTCTGCACAATAGGATCCGTGCCTGTTATCCAGCGTTTGTAGCTTATCCTGATGTAATACAAGGGGAAACGGCGCGAGTTGATATAAGATCTAGCGCATCAGATTGCTGGCCGCCCCATTGGAAAAGCAACTATGACCCGCTCAGACTCTGACGATAAATCAGTACTACTGGTGAATGCCTATCTCGACGGCGAGCTCGATCCCGCTAACGCGCTGGGCGTCACACAACAGATGGGTAAGGAGCCCGCGCTGGCCAGCGAAGCCGAGCGCATCAAGGCGCTGCAGCAGTCGATTTATAAACACTTGCCGCGCGAGGAGGCGCCACCCGGGCTGCGCGCCAGAATCGAGTCATCCGTCGGCGGTGTGAGGCGAGACCGCGTGTGGCCAACATGGCGCGCGCTTGCGGCATCAATCGCTTTAACCGCTATTGTCAGCAGCTCCTCGACTTGGCTCATGGTCGGGTCCCAGCAACAGCCAACCATGATCGCCGACGCGCTCGTTTCCGATCACATCCGCGCTCTGATGGCATCGGAGCCGGTTGATGTCATCTCGACGGACCGGCATACGGTAAAACCGTGGTTCAATGGCCGCATTACCAGTTCGCCGCGGGTCGTCGACCTTGCCAAGGAAGATTTCACACTGATTGGTGGACGGGTTGACGTTGTCGCCCGAATACCTGTCTCGACATTGGTTTATCGCCGTGCCAAACACCTTATCAGCCTCACCGCAATGCCGACGGAAAGCCGCTTCGAACTCGATAAGAGTCCGCGCACCGTTAGTGGCTACAACGTGGTTCGGTGGGTCGAGAATGGTGTGAGTTACTGGGCAGTTTCCGACCTCGAAGCGAAGCAGCTGGAGGATTTCGCTCGATTATTCCGCACCAGCAAAACCGATTTGTAAAAGATCCGGGAGCTGGCGCCATGTCGGTAATTTCTTTGCAGACTAAGACCCCGCCAATTGAAGCTAAAAGGCAAACAATGCGGTTGGTCGCTTCTGATGCCCCAGACTCGTTGAGTGGCCTCGATGACAACGCGCGCTTCCGAAGCGTCGTGATGCCGCACATCGATGAGGCCTATCGGCTAGCTCACTGGCTAACCGGCAATCGCACCGACGCCGAGGATGTGGTGCAGGATGCATCAATGCGGGCCTTCCGCGCCATTCGAAATTACGCTGGCGGCAGTGCGCGCTCCTGGGTGTTGAGCATTGTGCGGAATACCGCCTATTCGTGGCTTCACAAGAATCGTCCGGCAGCCGTCGTTACCGTCGAGGATCTCGAGGCGGTCGAACTTGAGCAAGCTAATCCGGGTGATAGAGATGGCGATAATCCGGAGGCAGCCCTCATAGCAAAGGCCGATGCCGATCAACTCCGCGTGGCAATTGCGGCATTACCGACCGCGTTTCGAGAGACGCTCGTGCTGCGGGATATCGAGGGCCTCGACTATCGCGAGATCGCTCAGGCGACTGAAGTGCCGATAGGAACAGTAATGTCACGGCTCGCGCGTGCCCGCCACCGGCTGATTGCGGCCCTCACAAGCGAACGATAAACCAAATTTGTCATGCGACCGGCCACGGTCCTGCATCCTTGCATTAGGCGGGCGTGGCTTGTAGTCGCGTCCGCTATTCTTCCAAATGCAGACATCAGTCACGGCGAACGGAACGTTCGCTAAAGGGCCAGAGGCGGCCGGGTGACAAAGCTTGTTGGCTATTTCGCCGTGGTCACGACCGGGCGACTAACAACGGCATTAACGAAATTTATTCCCGGGCGGTCATCGCAATCCCGTTATCCAGAAGTGAAGCATTGGTGGGAATAGCGCAGGTCATTTTGCAGTCTCCTCCACGTACAGTTTTCAACCACAGGAGAAGCAACATGATGAAGTTTCCTAGCACTTTCGACGATGAAAGCCTCCTCACCTACGAAGTATCGGATGAGGCACTGGAAACTGCAGGAGGGAAAGAAATAGCTGCGAACTTTACCTTGGATCCTGCACGGGCTTGGCTGAATGCCCCGCTTGATCAATTTGGACTGAGCAACTCCAAAGATTGGAGGCACCCGTGTCAAACAGCATCCTGAACCGGACCAGCCGGGTCGCTATCGCAGGGCGGATCGCGGAATGTCGTCGCCCCCAAAACTGGAATGAGTTGACGATACTAGGTGATTACCACTTGCCCTTCGGCAAGGCGGAAGCCTAGGCAAAAGCTGCGAGGTGGTTCTGGCAGAGTTTCATCATTTGATCGAGAAGTAGGACCGCGCCCAGGCAGGAACGCGGTTCTTTTCAGCGAACCGAACGCGAGGTGCAAAATGCCGCTGTTATTCTATTTGCCGCTCATCATCTGGACAGGCTTGCTCGAAGTCGCGCAGGGCGAAACGCGGTCCCTGTCAAAGTCAAGGCGTGACGGGAGATTCGACGATGACAGAACGCGATAAGAGCTTGAACGGCCGCAAGGCACGGATAGGCCGGATTGTTGAGGCCCATATGACGCTGATTTGCGGAAAGGTAATCACTTGGTTTGTCGGCTGCCGACTTTGATCACCCCGCTAGGGTAATACTTCTCAAGTAGTGAAGGCTGCGAGATGACGATGACGAGAGTTCACCCCCTGGCAATTGTTGCAGGGATTTTGCTTCCGATTTCGGGGCCGAGTTTTGCAACACACCAGTCACGCCACCCGTCGAGTACACATTCCCGACGTGCGGTGAAGGAAGATCGTGGTGTCATAACCTCTCCGTCGTCGCGCGTGCCAGCATTCGATCCTAGAGGCACTTCAGCCTATCCGTTTGGTCCAGGGGTCAACTTCCCTTATCCGGACCGCCCGTATGGCGACCCCGATCACTGGTAACGCATTGCGACCGAGAGACGAGCGGAAATGGCTTACAGCCGGCCTCAGACGCTAGTCATCGTAATGTCTGCTTTGGGTCATAAGCGGACATTGCGCCGTGCAATCGCCATGTCCGCTTTACCTCCGAAGCGGAAATTCGGAGCTGCGAGCGGTATGTCCGTTAAGGGCCAATAGCCGACATGACCTAGGCGTGACCTAGTTCAGGGCCTCGGACAAAACGCGGCCCTCGCAGCCGTTCGGCGGCCGGACATTCAGCAGGAAGGCGATTGTCCGCCCAAGATCCACGACTTCGGAATCGCCGTACTTGCCGGGCTTGATCCAATTAGGGCCGTACATGGCCAAGGGCACGTTGGTGTCATACGACCAAGGCGATCCGTGAGTCGACGCGTAGGTGTCCGGCTTCCCAAACAGATACCAGTTCGGCTTGTTCATGATGACAATGTCGCCGCTGATCTTTTGATGCCAAGCCAGGATTACTTGCTTTGCTAGCTTGGTGTTCGGCATCAAGCCTTGTTCCATTTGCGTGCGGGTGTACACAGCCTCCACGCCTGGATAGTCGCGCAAAAAGTCCTGCGCTGCGTTCTCGACCTCCACTTTGTTGAGTTTACGGGACTCGATCAGTTTGTAATCAACGTAGAGGGTGGGGTTCCACCACGCGGTGATGTATTTGCCGTCGCCGAATTTGGCGGAAAGAGCCGCATTTGTAGCCTCGATCATCTTGTCGGGATCGATGCGGCCTGCATCAAGATTGCGGCTGGTGCTGTACTCCGGAATGTTCATGAACCCATGGTCGGCGGAGAGCGTGATCAAGATATTTTGCAGGCCGATGCGCTGATCCAGGTAGTCGAACAATTCTGCGAAGATGCGGTCGAGACGAGCGGTCTGATCCTGCGACTGCCGGCTTTCCGGCCCGAACAGATGGTTCACGTAATCGTGGCTGGTCCAGCTTATGGCGAGAATGTCGGGGACGCCGGCTGGATTGTTGCCCAGGTTTTCACCGTCGATGGCTGCCTTGACGAAGTCGAGCGTCAGCAAGTCGCCGAACGGCGACCACATCATCGCATCGTAGTAGGCCTTACCAGGCTCTTTGGCGCCGCCCACGATTGCGTGCGGAAAGCGTGTTCCGAGTTCCTTGTATTTTCGGGTCCACGGCCTGTCGTCAGCAGTGGATCGAGCATACGCCTCCTCCGGCAACAGAAGCGACCAAGTCTCCTTGAAATACTTATTCTGGGGCTTCGTCTCGTAGAACGCTTTCCACCAACCGGGATAATCCTTCATGTAATAGTCGGAGGTGATGAAGCGCCCAGTTGTCGTGCTGTGCATGTACGCGGTGCCGTTCTGTCCGGCCAATCCGATAGCGGAGCGATCCTTTCCGGCGATAGCGATCACCTTCGACTTCGAGTTTGCATATATCAATTCGTCGCCGACGGTGGTGACTTTGATGTTGAAGGGCGAAGTGCCGGAGTGCTCGGGAGTTTCTTCGTCGAGATATTTGAACCTTGCGTCTTCAGTGGAATAGAGTCGTTTGCCGGTCTTCTTGTCGATCCAATCGTTGCCCACGACACCATGCTTGTATGGGTGTGCGCATGACAGAAGCGTGGCGTGGCCGACACTGGTATAAGTGGTCGCGTGGCTGTAATGGTTATTGCCGTACCAGCCACCTTTATCGAGGAAGAGTTTTAAGCCGCGATCGCCGTAGAGATCGTAATACTTGACCAACTGGTCCTGGGGGAAGCCGTCGACCACCATAAATAACACTAGCTTCGGAGGCGCCTTCCCGCCTGGTGCGCCGGTGCTCTGCGCCGGTGCCGATGCGCAAAGTGATAGAAGGGCACTCGACGTGACCGCAACGAACCGACCACAGTGTTGCAACATGGCCTCCTCCGGTGGAATATTTTCTTGCAGACGATTGTCGATAAGGTGCGAGCTTTGTCAATGAATTGCGAGGGCGTCAGTCGCCGGTTGGCGCAATCCGAAATTCAACGACCTCAGGCAAGCTGCGAAGGTGTTTTGAGAGTTTCTCTGCATTTTTGCGGTCGCGGCTTTTGATCGTCATTCGGTATTCAAATTGCTGACCGCCTTCGGTTAGCCGAGAGGACAGATTGGCAACCGTGAAGCCATGCGCGCGGATCATTTTTTGCACCTCTGCCTCGCCCATTACACGGTCTCGGGCGAAACGCAGCATATGATGTGCATAAAATTCGCTAGGCAGCCTCCTTTCGATCAATCGGAAGATTGCTAAGACCAGCAGAACTCCCACGGCTCCAAGAATTGCGGGGTACCAAAAACCGATGCCCACGAGGATGCCGATTGCGGCTGTTATCCAAATTGAAGCAGCGGTTGTCAGGCCCCGGACCGTCAGGCCTTCTTTGAAAATTACACCAGCACCGAGAAAACCAATTCCCGTCATAATTCCCTGCGCCATGCGCGTTGGGTCGGCGCGAATGGTATCTATCGGTACCTCAGTCATCCAATGCATCTGATAAACTGTAACGCACATCAGCAATGCGGATGCCAAGCAGACCAGCGCGTGAGTACGAAATCCGGCTGGGCGGCCATGAAACGTACGCTCAAAGCCGATCATGGCACCGATCAGGATCGCGCCAGCCAGTCGGCCGAGAATGACCAGTTCGTCATGGGTCATAATCGCCACTAATACGCCCTCTTTGCCACTTCTGTCATCAATGTCTGTCGCGTTCAGCCAATCTTTGATGTTGTTGCTCCGCGCTTTTTTGATGACTAACATCGATAGCGGACGGAGCGTTGGCGATGCCGATGTTGATGCCGCCATCCTTGCTCAACTCTTGCCGGCGCGAGCTGATACTCATGCTCGACCTGCTTGTGGCCTGCATCATTGTGCAACTGCTCGCAGATGGCTGGATGTGGCAGGTCGTCAACCAATATCGAGACGTGCCGCTGCTCGCCATATTGCACCTGATGCCAGGCCGAGTGTTGCTTTCAACAATCCTCGCGGCGGGCATGTTGTTTTTTGTCCTCTACCGGATGACCACAACCCAATGTTTAGCAGGCCCGACTTCGGACTTTTATAGCCGGTATACCCCGTATACCCGGTGTACCCCGGCTGAGCGAGTGAGATGCCAGTGTGTAGGGTGAAGAGGAACGTGGCGCAGATTCCGAAAATTAATGACAAACGCATTTGATCACCTCATGGCTCGATTGTCCGGGCAGCAACATGTGCTGCCTGACATTGCCGGTTTCACGCCAAGCGACGCAAAAAGATATTGCACATTGGGGCAGTCGCACTCTTAGGGCGGTATCAGAACGCGGCAGATCGCGCTCTTAATATGTCAACGCCCCCCGCGAAGTAGGTTGGGTAGCAGCAATAAGATCCGTCAGAAGAGACCAAACAGCCGACTTGCACCCCAAATGGCGACGACAATTGCTGCAATCAAAAGCCATACGGTCCCTGCACGATAGAGTGAAGCTGCGGCAATAACGACGAGCGCCGCCAAAGCAATGAAGTCTATACCCTTCATATAATCACTGACGAACTGCATCAAATTCGTCTCCAAGGCTGTCCGCCGCCCGCTGGTCGTCCCGGCAGGCGCGGCAGAGCGGAACGCAATCCCAAGACATCTTGATTTCGAGACGGGCGAATTCTAAGGCACGGCCTTCTCGATCGCGTCAATCAACTGGCGTGCGGGAAATGGCTTGTGCAAGAGCGCAACACAGCCTGCTTCGATTGCTTGCCGATGCAGGGTCTCGTCATCGAGGCCGGTCATCAAAATAACCGGAAGCTTGGATCCGCAAGCCTCCAAATGATGCCGCAACTCAATTCCAGACGCGCCAGTAAGCTGGATGTCTAGTAGAAGACAGTCGACTCGAGGGATGACACCACTTGCAAGAAACGCCTCCGCAGACGCAAAAAGTTCGGTAATGAAACCTTTTGCGTTCAATAATTCCCGCGTCGAGCCAAGCATACTGGGGTCGTCATCGACGACCGCCACTGTTATTTGCCGCTTATTCATGACTATTCAGCTTTTGCGTTGGCAAAGCCGACCTAGAGCGTTCCAAGTTCCCAATTTATGACAGATCGCTTGCCTGTTGAGACCTGCACCTAGGGGAGATAGGTCGGGGCTATGCGGACCGGCCCCAAGAAAGGCCGGCATTTAATGGGGATGCTCCCTTTTCCCCGTGTGCGCCACCCGTATTTCTGTGGGGCTAGATCCAGATAGCAATCCGAGACGTTCGGCCATCACCGCGAGTTCCGCAAGCGAGCGAACTCTGAGTTTTTCCATCACCTGGTGTCGATGTAGTTTGACCGTCCGCTCGCTTATGCCTAACTCGAACGCAATCTGCTTGTGCGGCTTGCCACGAACCAACAATGCAAAGACGTCTCGCTCGCGTGGGGTAAGTTGAGCAAAAAGCGACCGAAAGTTGGAAATCTGATTTTCCTGCGCCTTTATCTTCTCATAGTGAACGAACGCGCGCTCGATGGCCTCAAGCAATTTTTCTTTGGGCACAGGTTTTGTAAGGAAATCTTCTGCGCCAGCTTTGATTGTCTTGACCGTCGTCGGAATATCCCCATAACCGGATATAAAAACTATAGGCAACCTTAAGCCCAATTTCGCGAGATGGTCTTGCAATTGCGGCCCACTCAAGCCGGCCATTTGTACA